>ENA-OFCE01000510-OFCE01000510.1-metagenomes-genome-assembly--contig:-NODE-510-length-25138-cov-6.567157_pt1 | contig 25138 bp, 25 predicted proteins | sample MGYA00153388_OFCE01 | MGnify analysis MGYA00153388
GCACGTGGTCAACTTCTTTTTCTTCGTGGCCGAAGAAGCGCGCCAGATCATGGCGCAGCTGGGCATCCGCAAGTTCGACGACCTGATCGGCCGGGCCGACCTGCTCGACACCAAGAAAGGCCTGAGCCACTGGAAGGCCAAGGGCCTCGACTTCGGCCGCATCTTCCACCAGCCCGACGCGCCGGCCGACGTGCCGCGCCGTCAGGTCGAGTTGCAAGACCACGGCCTCGACAAGGCGCTCGACATGCGCCTGATCCAGAAGTGCCTGCCCGCGCTCGAGCGCGGCGAGAAGGTGCAGCTGATGGAAGAAACGCGCAACGTCAACCGCACCGTCGGCGCCATGCTGTCGGGCGAGTTGGTGCGGCGCCACCCCGAAGGCCTGCCCGACCAGACCATCTTCATCCAGATGGAAGGCACCGGCGGCCAGAGCTTCGGCGCGTTCCTGGCCAAGGGCATCACGCTGTATTTGATTGGCGACGCCAACGACTACACCGGCAAGGGCATGAGCGGCGGGCGCATCGCGATCCGGCCGAGCATCGAATTCCGCGGCGAGTCGACCCGCAACATCATCGTCGGCAACACGGTGCTGTACGGCGCCACCAGCGGCGAGGCGTTTTTTCGCGGCGTGGCCGGCGAGCGTTTCGCGGTGCGGCTGTCGGGTGCCACCACGGTGGTGGAGGGCACGGGCGACCACGGCTGCGAATACATGACCGGGGGCACCGTGGTGGTGCTGGGCCGCACCGGCCGCAACTTTGCCGCCGGCATGAGCGGTGGCGCGGCCTTCGTGTTTGACGACGACGGCCAGTTCGCACGCCGCTGCAACACCGCCATGGTGAGCCTGGACAAGGTGGTGCCGCGCGACGAGCAGACAGGCCCCGCCATCGGCATGCACCGCGAACTGACCGACGAGGCCCTGCTGCGCAAATTGATAGAGGACCATCACCGTTGGACGGGCAGCCTGCGCGCCCGCGAACTGCTGGACCACTGGGCCGACGCGCGCGGCCGCTTCGTCAAGGTCTTCCCGCATGAATACAAGCGCGCACTGTCCGAGCGAGCGGCCAAGGCCGAGGCCGGCGCGGCCACCCTTAAGGCGCAGGCCTCTGCGGCCAGCGTCGTCACCGCCAAGTAACTACGAAACACGACGCGAGTACCACCATGGGCAAAGTCACCGGATTTCTCGAATACGAACGCGTGGAAGAAGGCTACGAGCCGCCGCAGGCGCGCTTGAAAACCTGGAAAGAGTTCGTCATCACCTTGAACGCCGACCAAGCCAAGGTGCAGAGCGCGCGCTGCATGGATTGCGGCACGCCCTTCTGCAACAGCGGCTGCCCGGTCAACAACATCATCCCCGACTTCAACGACCTGGTCTTCCGCAATGACTGGCAAAGCGCCATCGACGTGCTGCACCAGACCAACAACTTCCCCGAGTTCACCGGCCGCATCTGCCCGGCCCCCTGCGAGGCCGCCTGCACGCTGAACGTGAACGACGACGCGGTCGGCATCAAGAGCATCGAGCACGCCATCATCGACCGCGCCTGGGCCGAGGGCTGGGTCACGCCACAGCCTGCCGCCACCCGCACGGGCAAGAAGGTGGCCGTCGTCGGATCCGGCCCGGCCGGCCTGGCCGCAGCGCAGCAGCTGGCCCGCGCCGGGCACGACGTCACCGTCTTCGAGAAGAACAGCCGCATCGGCGGCCTGCTGCGCTACGGCATCCCCGATTTCAAGATGGAGAAGACCCACATCGACCGCCGCATCGAGCAGATGCAGGCCGAGGGCGTGGTCTTCCGCACCAGCGTGCTGGTGGGCGCGCTGCCCAGCGCAGGGCCCGGCATGAAAGTCACCAACGACGCGCAGACCACTGTCTCGCCAGAACAACTCAAGAGCGATTTCGACGCCGTGCTGCTCAGCGGCGGCAGCGAGATCAGCCGCGACCTGTCCGTTCCCGGTCGCGAACTGAATGGCGTGCACTTCGCGATGGAGTTCCTGCCGCAGCAGAACAGGGTGGTGGCCGGCGACAAGGTCAACGGTCAGATCATGGCCACGGGCAAACACGTCATCGTCATCGGCGGCGGCGACACGGGCAGCGACTGCGTGGGCACCAGCAACCGCCACGGCGCGGCCAGCGTCACGCAGTTCGAATTGATGCCGCAGCCGCCGGACGTAGAAAACAAACCGCTGACCTGGCCCTACTGGCCGACCAAGTTGCGCACCAGTTCCAGCCATGAAGAAGGCTGCGAGCGCGAGTTCGCCATCGCCACCAAGGAACTGGTGGCCGGCACGGGCAAGAACAAGGGCCGCGTCACGGCATTGAAGACTGTGCGCGTGCAATGGCAAGGCGGCAGACAAGTCGAGGTGCCCGGCAGCGAGCAGGAACTCCCGGCCGACCTGGTGCTGCTGGCAATGGGTTTCACCAGTCCGGTGGCCAGCGTGCTGGAGGCCTTCGGTGTCGATCGCGATGCACGCGGCAATGCGCGCGCCGGCACCGACGATGGCAGCGGCTACAAGACCAACGTCGACAAGGTCTTTGCCGCAGGCGACATGCGCCGCGGCCAGAGCCTGGTGGTGTGGGCCATCCGCGAAGGCCGCCAGGCCGCGCGCGCGGTGGACGCTTTCCTGATGGGCGCTAGCGCCCTGCCGCGATGAGCCCGTCGGGCCGCGCTTTATTATTTTGAGGGTTTCCTGATGGCACATCGACGCGTTGCAATCATCGGCACCGGCTGGGTCGGCGCCAGCGTGGCCATCTCGACACTGCATGCCGGCGTGGCCGATGAACTGCTGCTCACCGACGCACGCGCCGATGTCGCCGAGGGCGAGGCGTTGGACCTGGCCCAGGGTGCCGCCTACTACCCCAGCGCCACGGTGCGCACGGCCAGCGTCGAAGAGATGGTCGATGCCGACGTGGTCGTGGTGGCCGCCGGCCGCGGCGGCAAGCCGGGCCAATCCCGACTCGAACTGCTGCAGGGCAACGCCAGCCTGATCACCGACCTGGGCCGGCGGCTGGCCGGCTGCCGCGGCACGGTGTTGATGGTGAGCAACCCGGTGGACGTGCTGACCCGCGTCATGCAGCAGGCCAGCGGTCTGCCCCCCGCGCGCGTGCTGGGCACGGGCACCGTGCTGGACACGACCCGGCTGCGCCAGATGCTGGGGCTGGAACTGAATGTGGACCCGCGCAGCGTGCACGCGCAGGTGGTGGGCGAGCACGGCGACTCCGAGGTCGTGCTGTGGTCGCAGGCCTCGGTGGGCGGCGTGCCCTTGCGCGACTGGCCGGGCTGGTCGGCCGCGCGGGAAGAGGCCGTGGCGCACCAGGTGCGGCGTGCGGCCTACGAAATCATCGCGCGCAAGGGCGCCACCAACCACGCCATCGGGCTGGTCACGGCCAACGTGTTGCGGGCGCTGTTGCGCGACGAGCGCCGGGTGCTGACGGTGTCGCGCGTGCACCTGGGCACGCTGGGCAGTGGCGACACGCGGCTGGCGCTTGACGGGGTGGCGCTGTCGCTGCCGTCGATCGTGGGTGCCGGCGGCGCCACCGACGTGTTGCTGCCTGCGCTGGCGCCCGGGGAAGTGATCGCCTTGCAGCATTCGGCCCAGGTGCTGAAGGACGCCGCCGCCACGCTGGTTTGATCCCTGCGCGGACGCGCTGACGATACTGGTCATCCGGCGCCACAGGGCCGCCATGCGGGCAAACCCCGGAGTGGGCAGAACCCGTGCGAGAATAAAACTCAGTATTAACACTAGCCTGACGCTTGCGCGGGCATCCCCCGCTTGAAGTCCAACAACCTCATCGAGATCGAGCGCGTCACCTTCGGGTACAACGCCAGCCGCCTGATCCTGAGCGACATTTCGATGGACTTCGCGCGGGGCAAGGTGACATCCCTGCTCGGCGGTTCGGGATGCGGCAAGACCACCCTGCTGCGGCTGATCGGTGGCGTGTACGCAGCCGACGGCGGGCGGGTCGTCTTCGACGGAGAGAGCGTCAATCCGCGCGACAAGGCGCAGATGTTGCGCCTGCGCCGGCGCCTGGGCATGCTGTTCCAGTTCGGCGCCTTGTTCACCGACCTGACGGTGTTCGAGAACGTCGCCTTCCCCTTGCGCGAGCACACCACCCTGCCCGAAGACGTGATCCGCGACATCGTGCTGATGAAGCTCAACGCCGTGGGCCTTCGGGGAGCGGCGCCATTGCGCATCTCCGAAGTCTCGGGCGGCATGGCGCGCCGCGTGGCGCTGGCTCGGGCCATCGCGCTGGACCCCGAACTCATCATGTACGACGAGCCCTTCGCCGGGCTGGACCTGATCAGCATGGGCGTGGTGGCCAAGCTGATCCGCACGCTCAACGACGTCACGGCGGCGACCTCCATCGTCGTCTCGCATGACGTGCCCGAGTGCATGGCCATCAGCGACTATGTCGTGCTGATGGCCACCGGAGGCCGAATCGTGGCCATGGGCACGCCAGCCGAGCTGATGGCCTCGACCGACCCCGAAACGCGCCAATTCGTGCGCGGCGAGCCCGACGGGCCGGTCAAGTTCCACTATCCCGCGCAGCCGATCGCGGCGGACTTCGGTCTGGTCACGACGACCGCCTCATGAATTTCGTCACCCGCCTGGGCGCCGGCACGCTGGAACAGTTCCGCGGCTGGGGCCATGCCGCGTTCTTCTTCTTCGACCTGCTGCGGGCCGTGCCGGCGGCGCTGCGGCGCTTCGGCCTGGTGGTGGCGCAGATCCACGCCATCGGCAACCGGTCGCTGGTCATCATCCTGGCCTCCGGGCTGGCGGTGGGCTTCGTGCTGGCGCTGCAGATGTACTACGCGCTGGTGGCCTATGGCGCGGCCGAAAGCCTGGGCCTGATCGTCAACCTCGCGCTGGTGCGTGAACTCGGGCCGGTCGTGGCCGGGCTGCTGTTCGCCGGTCGGGCGGGCACGTCTCTCACGGCCGAGATCGGCCTGATGAAGGCCGGCGAGCAGCTCGCCGCGATGGAGCTGATGGCCATCGACCCCAAGGCGCGCGTGCTGGCGCCGCGGCTGATCGCCGGCGTCGTGTCGATGCCGCTGCTGGCCGTGCTGTTTTCGGCCGTCGGCATCCTCGGCGCCTGGGTGGTGGCCGTGCAGTTGATAGGTGTGGACTCGGGCAACTTCTGGTCCATCATGCAGACAAGGGTCGATGTCTGGCGCGACGTCGGCAACGGCGTCGTCAAGTCCGTCGCCTTCGGGGTGATCTGCACCGTTGTCGCGCTGTACCAGGGCTATGAGACCGACGCCACGCCCGAGGGCGTGGCCTATGCGACGACGCGCACGGTGGTGATTTCGTCGCTGTGGATCCTGGGCATGGACTTCATCCTGACGGCGTTGATGTTCTCGACGCCCTGACTATCCGATTGCCGCTTCGGACTCTCAAACTGAACGCAACGTCTGAACACTGGAAAGATTGACTATGGCCAAAAAAGGCATGGAAACGATGGTTGGCCTGTTCGTGCTGCTGGGCATGGGCGGGTTGCTGTTCCTGGCACTGAAGGCGGCCAACCTGGGCAGCCTGGGGGGCGGCGACACCTACAGCGTGCAGGCACGTTTCGACAACATCGGCGGCTTGAAGCCGCGCGCACCGGTGCGCGCGGCTGGCGTCACCGTCGGCCGGGTCAAGTCGATCTCGCTCGATGGCAAGACCTTCCAGGGCGTGGTCACGCTGGACATCGAGCGCGGGTTCGTCTTTCCGAAGGATTCGGCAGCCAAGATCCTGACCTCCGGGCTGCTGGGTGACCAGTACATCGGCCTGGAGCCGGGAGGCGACGACAAGAACCTCGGGGCCGGCGAAACCATTGCGCAGACGCAGTCGGCCGTGGTGCTGGAGAACCTGATCGGCCAGTTCCTCACGGGCAAGGCCACGGACGCCCCCGCGCCTGCTGGCGCGGCATCCGCGGCGGGAGCGACAAAATGACGCGGCGCATTCTGTTTGCGGCCCTGGTGCTTGGCGCCGCGCTGGCCACCGGCTGCGCCACCGTGACGCCCGCAGCGCCCGCAGCGCCTGGTTCTGCCGCTGCGCCCGCGGCAGTTGCGACCCCCACCACGCCCGACCCTTGGGAAAACTGGAACCGCAAGGTCTTCGCCTTCAACGAGGGCTTGGACAACGCTTTGCTGAAACCGCTGGCGCAAACCTACCGCGACGCCGTGCCCCGCCTGGTGCGAACCGGCGTCGACAACGTTTTCGGCAACTTCGGCGATGTCTGGTCGGCGGCCAATCACCTGCTGCAGGGCAAGGTGCAGACCGGACTGGAAATGGGCATGCGCGTGCTGACCAACACATTGTTCGGGCTCGGCGGGCTGCTCGACCCGGCGACCGAGATGAAGTTGGAGCGCCGCTCCGAAGACTTCGGCCAGACCCTGGCCACCTGGGGCCTGGCCAGCGGACCCTATTTGGTGCTGCCGGTGATCGGCCCGTCGACCATCCGCGACACGGTGGGCTTCGTGACCGACAGGCGGGCTTCGTACACCCGTCTGGTCGCCACCGACGCGGCGGCCTACTCGCTGTCGGGGTTGCAGCTGGTCAGCGTCCGCAGCAGCCTGCTGGCCACCACGGCGCTGATTGACCAGGTGGCGCTGGACAAGTACGACTTCGTGCGCGACGGTTACATCTCGCGGCGCCGCAACGACCGGTACGACGGCGCGCCGCCGATGGAGACGTTCGACGACGAGCCGGCCGATGCGTCCCCCAAACAGGGCCCGAAGCGGGCCCCGAGGCAGGCCCCCAGGCCGGCCACCCCGCCGCCCGTCAAGACCCCGCAGTGAACCGCAATGCCGGGTCGCGCGTTAAGAGACCAGCGGGCAATCCGTCCGCCGACTGAAAGGTGAACTTCCGTGCTGAAACGAATATTCAATGCATCCACCCTGCTGCTGGCGCTGGCCGGGGCCGGCCCCGTGCTGGCCCAGACTGCGCCTGACGCGCTGGTGCGGCAAATCTCGGTCGAGGTCATCGACACGGCCAAGGCCGACAAGGCCATCCAGGGGGGGGATGTCAACCGCATCATCGCGCTGGTCGACGCCAAGGTGATGCCCAACGTCAACTTTGAGGTCATGACGCGGTCTGCCGTGGGTCCGCAGTGGCGCAGCGCCACGCCCGAGCAGCGCTCCAAGCTGCAGGTCGAGTTCAAGTCGCTGCTGGTGCGCGTCTACGCCGGCGCGCTGACGCAGATCAAGGACCAGACCGTCGAAATCACAAAGACCGTGCCGGTGCCCGGCGGGAGCCAGGTGGTGGTGCAAAGCGAAGTGCGCGGCAAGGGCGAGCCGATCAAGCTCGATTACCGCCTCGACAAGCAAGCCGAGGCCTGGAAGATCATCGACGTGAACGTCGGCGGCATCTGGCTGGTGCAGAGCTACCGCACGCAGTTCGCCGCGGAGATCACGAAGGGTGGCATCGACGGCCTGATCAACACCCTGGCCGAGCGCAACAAGGCCGCAGCCAAGTCCTGAGCAGGAGCCCTGCCCGTGCAACTGCCCGTCAAAGCCACGCTGGCTGAAGCTGACGCTTTGTTGTCGGCCATGGACGCTGCTTTGCCCACCGGCGGTGAGATCTTGCGCATCGACGCCACGCCGCTGCGGCAGTTCGACACGTCCCTGGTCGCCGTGCTGCTGCATGCCCGCCGGGTGGCCGAAACCGGCGGCGGGCGCATCGAGATCGTCGGCGCGCCGAAGAAGCTTGCCGATCTCGCCCGGCTCTACGGCGTGGAAGCGCTGCTGCCACTGTCCGAGCCCGGCGAGCAGGCCGCACCGGCATCGACCGCGGCATAACGCCGCGAGCGCAGGTTCGCGCGGCTGCAGCATGGTCGCACTCATCACCTGCACATGGTCGTCGCTGACGGCGCTGGTCGTGACGTCCAGGCGGAAGAACTTTTGCTGCTCGTCCTGCCCAACGGTGCCGGAATTGCCGACACCCTAGAACTCGATGCGTCAGCCCTGGAGATGCCCCGCCTCAGCGGCTGGACGCTGGCAGCGCGGACAGCGGCAGTTGCCGATTGCCGTCGGCGGGAAGGGCAGCACCCGGGTCGCCCGGACCGTACAGGCGGTTGTCGACCACGCGCAAGCTCGGTGGCGGTGAGGCCCCGCGCACGCGCACGAAGACCGCCGTGCGGCTGGCGCCGTTGACGAGCGTGTTGTCGCTCAGCACCAGGCTGTGGGGGCCCGCGCCGTAGCCTTCCGCGCCGTAGGAAACGAGGGCCGGGTTGCTGGTGCCCGCGCTCTGGCCGATGACGTTGCCCACCACCGTCACGTCGCCGCCGTTGGGAAACTCCAGTTCATAGGCCGCCTGCCCGCCCGGGCCGTCCACCAACTGGTTGTTGCGCACCTCGCTCACCCGCGCGCGCGACTTCACCAGGTGGCCCTGGGCGCCGCCACCGAGGCGGCTGCCGCTGAGCGTAAAGCGCGCGATGCTGCCCACGTACAGCAGGTGGGGCAGCTTCATGCCCTGCGGTGCCTGCCCGAATTCGCTGTCGCGCACCGTCAGTTCGGCGTCGGCGGTGTTGGCGGTGAGGATGCCGTTCTGGTTGTCGAAGATTGCGCAGTTCAGCACCGTGAGCCGACCCCGTTCGAAGCGGATGCCCGCGCCGTTGCCGTCGGGCACGCGGCTGCCGCGGAACTCGATGTTCTCGATCTGCACCTCGCCTTGGCGCACCACCAGGATGGCCTTGCCCTCGGCGTGGCGCCCCGCGGCGTGCAACACGGGTCGACCGCCCACATCGTGCAAAACACCGCGCAGCGTCAGCCGCTTCTGCTCGATCACGCCGACCTCGCCGCGGTAGTCGCCCGCGGCCAGCTCAATCACGTCGCCGTCGGCGGCCCGGCGCAGGGCTTCGGCCAGGCCTTGGCCGGGGGTGACGACCAGCGTGGCGGCAGCGGCCGGCAAGGTCGCCTGCAACAGCGCCATCAGGCAAAGCAAGGCGCAGGACGCCCTGCCCGTTTGCGGCAGGGCTGTCACTGCTCTTCGGCCCAGGCGCAGCCGTCGCGGGCGATCAACGCGCTGGCGGCGGCCGGGCCCCAGCCGCCGGCGACGTAGGGGCGCGGGCCGACGGTGTCGTGCGACCAGGCGTCCAGCACCGGTTCCACCCAGCGCCAGGCTTGTTCCTGTTCGTCGCTGCGCACGAACAGGTTCAGCCGCCCGGCGATGGCGTCGAGCAGCAGGCGCTCGTAGGCGCCGACACGTTCACTGTGAAAGGCCTTGTCGAAGTCCAGGTCCAGCGACACCGGCGCCAGCACCTCGCTGGTGCCGCTGCCCTTGGCGGCCAGCAGGTGCAGTTCCAGGCCGTCTTCGGGCTGCAGCTTGATGACCAGCTTGTTGGCCTGCCGCGTGCCCGGAAAGATGGGGTGCGGCACCTCGCGGAAATTGACCACGATCTGCGAATCGCGTGCCGCCAGCCGCTTGCCGGTGCGCAAATAGAACGGCACGCCGGCCCAGCGCCAGTTCTGCACCTCGGTGCGCAGCGCCACGAAGGTCTCGCAGGCGCTGCCTGCAGGCACCTTGGCTTCTTCCAGGTAGCCCGGCACGGCGCGGCCCTCCACCGTGCCGGCCTTGTACTGGCCGCGCACCACGTCGCGCGCCACGCTGTCGGGCGTGAAGGGTTTCAGCGAGCGCAGCACCTTGAGCTTCTCGTCGCGGATGGCGTCGGCGTCGTTGGTCGACGGCGGCTCCATGGCGATCATCGTCAGCAGTTGCAGCGCATGGTTCTGGATCATGTCGCGCAGCGCGCCGGTGCGGTCGTAGAAGTCGCCGCGCGTGCCCACGCCCAGGGACTCGGCCAGGGTGATCTGGATGTTGGCGATGCTCTCGCGCCGCCACAACGGCTCGAACAACGCATTTCCAAAACGCAGCGCCATCAAGTTCTGAACCGCCGCCTTGCCCAGGTAATGGTCGATGCGCAGCGCCTGGTGCTCGGCGAAGGACTCGCGCACCACGCGGTTGATTTCCTGCGCGCTCTTCAGGTCGTGGCCGAGCGGCTTTTCCAGCACCACGCGCACCTGGGGTCCGTTCAGGCCGACGCTGCCCAGCTGGGCGCAGATCTGCGGGAACAGGTGCGGGCTGGTGGCCAGGAACATCACCGCCACGTCGGCGCCACGCTCGTCGATCCAGGCTTTCAGCCCGGCGTAGTGCTCGGGCTGGGACAGGTCCATGCGCCGGTAATGCAGCATCTCGGCAAAGCGCGAAAACTCCTCGTCGCTGGGCCGCTTGCTGGGTTCGACCTCGGCAAAGCGTTCCTTGATGAAGGCCCGGTACTGCTCGTCGCTGCGTTCGTCGCGCGCCACCGCCAGCAACCGCCCGCCCGGCGGCAACTTGCCGTGGCGAAAGGCCTGGAACAGCGCCGGCATCAGCTTGCGCCAGGTCAGGTCACCGGTGCCACCAAAGAAGACGAGGTCAAATGACATTTCAGCCGGCCCTCCCGGGCGTACAGGTTGGTGGGTAAGGGGTGGCGACGAAAGGCCCGGGCCGAATGCAGCGGCGCGACGTCACGCACGCGCTGCGGCGATGGCGTGTTCCAGGTCGGCGATCAGGTCGTCCACGTGCTCGATGCCCACCGACAGCCGCAACAGGTCAGGCGGAGCCGGCGTGCCGGGGCCTTCGACGCTGGCGCGGTGTTCGATGAGGCTTTCCACGCCGCCCAGGCTGGTGGCGCGTTTCCACAGCTGCGTGTGGGCCGCCACGGCAATGGCCGCGGCCTCGCCACCGCGGACGCGCACCGACAGCATGCCGCCGAAGCCGCCGCTCATCTGCGCTGCGGCCACCGCATGGCCCCTGAAGCCGGGCAGCCCGGGGTACATCACCTCGGCGACGCCGGCGTGTGCCGCGAAGTGCTCTGCAATCCGCTGTGCCGACAGGCAGGCGGCGCGCACGCGCAGGTGCAGCGTGCGCATGCCGCGCAGCAGCAGCCAAGCCTCGAAGGAGCCCAGCGTGCCGCCCAGTTGTGCACGCACCTTGCGCACGCGCTGCCAATGGTCGTTGTTGTTGCGTGTGACGAGCGCGCCGGCGATCAGGTCGGAATGCCCGTTCAGGTACTTGGTGGCCGCGTGCATGACGATGTCGGCGCCCAGCGCCAGCGGTTGCGTCAGCACCGGTGTGGCCACGGTGGAATCCACAGCCAGCAGGGCACCGGCGTCATGCGCTGCCTGGGCCGCCGCGGCGATGTCGGTCAGCGTCCACAAAGGGTTGGCGGGCGTCTCGATCCACACCAGCTTCGTGCGCCCGGGCCGCAGGGCGGCCTGCAGCGTGGTCGGGTTGCCCATGTCGATGAGCTCGACGTCGAGCCCCCAGTGCGTGGCAAAGGTCATCAGCCAGTTGCGCAGCGACCAGTACATCACCTTGGGCGCCAGCACGTGGTCGCCCGGCGCCAGGGCCTGAAACACCGCCGTGGCCGCGGCCATGCCCGACGCGAACAGCAGCGCCTGCTCGCCGTGCTCAAGCCGGCACAGCACGGCCTCGGCCTGGTCGAAGGCCGGGTTGTCGGCGCGGGCGTAGATGCGCCCGGTGCGGTACTGGTTGTCGGCGTCGCGCAGGTAGGTGCTGGAGACGTGGATCGGCGGCGTGATCGCGCGCGTGGCGTCGTCGATCCAGCCCAGCGCCTGGGCGGTGACGGATTCGGGGCGGACTGACGGGGGCTGCATGGTGGCCTCGATCTCATGGCGTTGACCGGGCCATCGTACCCGCGAGCCGCAGCGCGGCCGGTGGCGTCAGCGCTGGTAGGCGCCCGGCACCCAGCTGGCCCGACCGGGCGACAAGGGCCGCACGCCCACGGGCCAGTCGAACTCGGCTTGCGGCGCCAGATTGCGGCCGGCCACGTTGCGCGGGTCGATGCCGCTCTTGCGCCACGTCGAGTCCGGCGGCAACTCGAAGGCATAGGTCTCGGCGTCACGCAGCATGCCCAGCGTGGCCGGCCGGTTGCCTTCGAATCGCCCTGGCGCACCCAGCCAGAAGACACCCGGGCCGACCAGCAGGTTGTTGATGGCCACGACCTCGGTGTCCACGGGCAGGCGGTCCTTCCACACCCGCAGGAACCAGGCCGGCGACGACTTGTAGTTGATGAAGGTGTTGTGGGCCAGGTGCAGCTTGTTGACATCCCAGGCCTGGCCCTCCGAGCCGTAAGCGACCATCACCCGGTTCTGACTGTCGGCACCCTGGCCGATGACGTTGCCCACCACGGTGGCCAGGCCGCCCGCAGGCAGGTCGATCTCGTACGAGGCACCACCGCGCAGGCCGTCGTGGATGAAGTTGTAGGCGATCAGGCTCTCGCGCGCCCGCGACTTGATCATGTGGCCCTCGAAGCCCTGCTGAAAGCGGCTGCCAGTGACCGTGAGCTTGCCGATGCGGCCGATGCTGAGCAGGTGGTGCAGCCCGCCTTCGACCTTGGGCGCCATGCCGAACAGGCTGCGCTGGATCTCGATCTCGGCGTCGGGGTCGTTGAGCGAGACGACGCCGTGTTCGTTGTCGTAGAAGGCGCAGCCGATGAGCGTCAGGCGCCCGCCTTCCTGGCGCACGCCGGCGCCGTCGGTGTCGCTGGCCCGCGCGCCGCGAAACTCGATGTTCTCGATGGTGACGTCGCCACCGCGCACGGTCCACAGCGCCCGCCGATCGCCGGCCTTGCCGCCGCCCTGGATCAAGGGGCGCTTGCCGACGCCGCGCAAGGTGAGCCGCCGGTTCTCGATCAGCAGGTGCGGGCCCTTGTACTCGCCGGGCAGCAGCTCGATGGTGTCACCGTCGCGCGCGGCGACCAGGGCCTGCTGCAACGACAGCGGCGCGCCGTCAGGCCCGACGAGCAAGCGCTCGGCCGCCCAGCTGTTCCCGACAACGCTGGCCCAGGCCAGCAACAGCGCCAGGCCAATGGATTGAAGAGTACTCCGGCGCATCGTGTGGTTCAGTGGCGGGCGAAGCGCACGAGTATCCCAGCAAGAAGACAGCGTCCCGGCGTGCTCTGCGTACAAAGCGGGGCGGGGCATGAATGAATTCTGGACCGGCCCGGCCGACCGACCGGCAGGACAGCCGGGACTAGAACGGCAACTCCACGCGCCTGTCCTTCCAGCGCAGCACGACCGATTTCTGGCCGATGCGCTCCACCGTCACGACCGACCGCCCAAACGTTGACAACCATTGCCAAAGACTGAATCATTCGCCCGTGAGCACGACCAGCACCATGAACATCGCATTGCCGGAGCCGATGCGCGCCTACATCGCCAAGCGCGTCGAGTCCGGGCAGTTTGGCAACACCAGCGAGTACGTCCGCGAGCTGATTCGCCGGGATCAGCGGGAGCAGGATATCGCCCGGCTGCGGGCCCTCGTCGAGGAAGGCTTGGCCAGCGGGCCGGCCAGGCCTGACACCGCCGAAGACTGGGCCGAACTCGAAGCGATCGCGCGCGGCACCAAGCCGTGACTGGGCCACACGAGGGGGCACCGCGGACGAAGCTGTATGTCTTGCGGCCCCAGGCCCGGGAGGACCGTCGTGCGGAGGTCCTCTACTACCGCAAGGAGGCCGGTGCTGCCGTCGCCGACAAGCTCGCGAAGGCCATGGCCAAGGCCCTGCAGGATCTTGAGCGCAACCCGTCCATCGGCTCGCCCACGTTGGGCAAGCTGCTCGGCATCGATGAGCTCAGGACCTGGCGTGTTCAGGGCTTTGCGCTGACGTTCTGGTACTTTGAACGGGCCAATCACATCGAGGTCATTCGTCTGGTGGGGCAGCGGCAGGATCAGGGGGATGTGCAGGTTTAAGCATAGTGAAATCGGCAACAGATTCACTGCCGAGTTGGCAATGCGTTGGGCCCAGTTGCTCAAGCGAATGTTCGAGATCGACCTGGAGCTGCTGCCCGAACTGCGGCGGCGAACTGAAGATCATCGCGGCAATCCTGGAACAGCCGGTGATCGAGAAGATCCGTGGGGCACCTGGGATTGCAGGAAAGGGCACCGCCTCGTGTGCCGGCCCGTGACCAGGCGCTGCCAGCGGCCTGACGATTCCGCTTCACCACCGTTGCATCCAAACGCAGGTTCAAGCGCTTCGGTCGCTGTGTTCCGCCCCTGTTCTGCCGTGTTCGGGGTGCCGGGCATGGGTTGTGCAGCCCCCCCCCCACCACCGAAGCCGGGGGTGCGCGCGCGGGCGTGTCATTTGGGCACGCCACCGCACCGGGCCAGGCCACACAATCGTCTCGGACCGTGCCCAACCCACCTCCAACTCAAGCGCACCCATGAATATCACAGCCCATACCGTCAAGCATCTGGCCCTGGTGGCCGTTTCGCTGCCTTTGGTCATGGCCAGCGCACCCGCGCTGGCCGTGACAATCATTCGCTGCGACCTGAACCCCGGCCTTTGCCAGACATTCCCGGTGCTTCCCGGAGCCGTCAACGGCCCTGTGTGGACCTTCATCAACCCGCAGTCGGGCCGCTGGTTCGACCCACCCACGGCCATCTCTTTCGAAATCGAAGTGGTGGGTGCCGGGGCAGTCGTCACCCGTATCGGGGCGCCCATGGGCTTCCAGAATCTGATCATCAAGGTGGCCAACACGCCGGTCGACAGCGACTTCGACGGCGGTGAGTTCCACACCTTTTTGCCTTCGGTGGCGAAGTTCAATATCTCCGGTTTCAGCGTCGATGCGGGCAACACCAGCGCCTTCCCGCTGTACATGGAATTTGGCGGTTCGGTCACCTCCATGACCTGGACAGCCGAATTGGCGCCCGTGCCCGAGCCTGGCACTTACGCGCTGATGGCCCTGGGCTTGGCCGGGGTGTTGGCCGCCGCGCGGCGGCGCTCAGTCGGCTGACGCGGCAGCGGGCCAAACTCGATCGATAGAGGGATGTGCAACGGCTGGCGGCGCTGGTGCAGCGACCGCGGCTTTACCTGATCCGTCTGGAAGTCCGCACAACTTCGCGAGCATGGGGTGCTGGCTACCAACGCCAAGCTGCGCGCGCTGGTGGTACCGCAAGAGGTGCCGGTGGCAAGCCTTGACCCTTGAACGGTGCCAGAGAAAAACGCATTCGGCTGCGCTGTCAGCGCTCAACAGATCTCAGCCGACTCCAGAAACAGATTGAACGTGTTGCGCGCTGCTCCGCCAGGTTCTAGAACGGCAACTCCACGCGCCTGTCCTTCCAGCGCAGCACGACCGACTTCTGGCCGATGCGCTCCACCGTCACGCCCGGTGCGGCGGACTCGCCTTCGCGCACGACTTGGCCGTTGATCATGACGAAGCGGCTGCTGGCGTTGTCTGAATAGATCGACCCGCCGATGGTCAACGTCGGCCATTCGCGCCTTTGCTCGGCCGACATCTCACTCAAGGACTGGGGCCGGGACTCGACCGCCACGGCAGGCCTGGCGGCGGGCACTGGCGCGGCCGACACTGCGACAAGTGGCGGCAAGGTGGGCACGGCTTCTGGCGCCGAGACGATGGCCAGCGGTGACGGGTTCGGCGCCACCGGCGCGGCAGGCACGGGTGCGGCCACGACCGGGGCGACCACGGCCGGCGTGGCAGCCACCGGGGCGGGGGTCGAGGCAGAAGGCGGCGTCAGCACCGTGCGCCCGCCGAACCACAGCGCGGCGACCGCAACGGCGCCCAGCACGCCGCCAGCGGCCACGCCCCACCACGCAGGCCCGCGCAGACGCGACCGCGCCGGCGTATGCGCCGCCACCGCAGGCTGCGCATGCACGCCAGGCACGGCGCCGCGCTCGCGTTCGCGCTCGGCTTCGGCGCGGCGCAGGGCATCGAGGATGTAGGACATGGCGGGAATCGGTTGCGGTTAGGGACGGTCCAGGCGCGGTTCGTCGACGCCGGCCGCACGGTTCAAGCGGATCAAGGTCAAGGGCCCTGCGACGCCGTCGGGCGCCAGGCCCTGAGCGACTTGAAACGCCTGCACCTGGACGCGCAACGGCGTGCCCACGGCCACCGGCGTGGCGCGGTCCAGTTCGCCCTGCAACCACGCCTGGGCCTGGGGCGACTGGGCCGATTCGACCGGCAGCCGCCAGCCCGGCGGGGTGCGCCACAGGGTCGCGAACTCGCCGCGCCAGACCTGCGCCAGCGCGGGCAGGCTCAGCACCCAGCGCGAAGCGCCGGCCTGCAGGGTGACGCGGTCGTCGGACAGCGCCACCAGCTCGGCATACAGGGGGCGCCCGGCAGGGTCGCGCAACATCAGCAGGCCGGGCCGATCGAGCTGCCGCACGGCGGTGAGGCCGTCGCCGCCACGCCAGCACAGCACACCTGCCGTGGCCGCGGCCTGGCAGGCGTCGCCGCTGGCCACGGCCAGCCCCCAGCGCAAGGCCAGGGCGCGCCAGGCCTGGGCCTCGTTGCGAAAGGCCCCGGCCAGCACGGGCGCGGCATCGGCCAGGGGCGGCGGGACGGCCGCCTGCGCCTGCGACTGCGACTGCGCCGACGCCGCCACCGCCGCCGACGTTGCCCCAGCAGGCTTCGGCGTCACCGGGGCTGCCGCGGGCGTCGCCACATCCGCGGCTGTCGACGCCGCGAACATGCCGGGTGTGCCCGATGTTTTCCAGGTCGCCGCCCACCAACCGCCAAGGCCTCCCAGGCCGCCGACCACGAGCACGCCGGCCACGGCAAGCGGCACCCACGGTGGCAGTCGCGCGCGAGCCTGGTCCCCGAAGGCTTCGCGCGCGGCTTGGCGCAACGTGGGCGCGTTCACGGTGGCGCGACCCTGGGCATAGGCGCCCAGCAGGGCGCGGTCACACAACACGTTGATGCGCCGCGGCACGCCGCGCGTGAGGTGGTGCACCAGGCGCAGCGCCGCTGGCTCGAAAGGCAGCGGCACGGCCCCGCCGTCGGCACGCCGCGCGCCGGCCACGGCCCAGCGGTGCTGCACATACTGGGTGGTCTGCGCCATGTCCAGCGCCGGCAGGTGGTAGCGGGCGATGACGCGCTGGGCCAGCTGCTCCAGCTCGGGCCGGGCCAGCATCGTGCGCAGCTCGGGCTGGCCGATCAGCACGATCTGCAGCAACTTGCGTTCGGCAGTTTCCAGATTGGTGAGCAGGCGCAGCTGTTCCAGCACATCGGCCGACAGGCTCTGCGCCTCGTCGATGATCAGCACGCCCTGGCGGCCCTGGGCGTGGGCCTGCAAAAGGAAGGCGTTCAACGCATCGACCAGTTGCTTCAGGCTGGGTTCGTGGGTGGCGCCTGCCGGCGTGGCAATGCCGAATTCGTCGCACACCGCCTGCAGCAGTTCGACGGCCGTCAGCCGCGGGTTGAAGATGTAGGCCACCGCGCAGTGCGCCGGCAGCTGTTCCAGAAACGCTCGGCAGACCGTCGTCTTGCCCGCACCGATCTCGCCCGTCAGCAGCACGAAGCCGCCGCCCCCGCCCAGGCCGTAGAGCAGGTGCGCCAGCGCCTCGCGGTGCATCTCGCTCATGAACAGGAAACGCGGGTCGGGAGCGATCGAGAACGGCTCCTGGCTCAACCCGAAGTAGGGGGCGTACATGGTTCGAGGATAACGACCCCGCCGTGTCACCCCGGCCCCCTGCCCAGGGTGTTACCGCCGCCGCCAGCCCCCCGGCGCCATGCACAAGCCCTCCCCGCAGCGCGCCCAGCGGGGCAGCGGGGCAGCGCCCAGACCCGGCCCACACGCGGCGGCGACCAGTGGCCACGCACCCAGGCATGGCGCGAGCCCACCCAGTTCCAGTAGACGCCTGTCTACAGGTAGCCCAGGACCGGCGGCGGGCCGGGGTGCTCGTAAGGCTGGGGGGGCGGCTCGACCATCAACACCGGGCCGTCGTCGTAGCTGGGGTCGTGCTGAACCGGCCCGCGGCCACCGCGCACCGGATACGGGGCCACGACGCAGCCGGCCAGGGGAAGAGCTGCGCTCAAATCTTTGAACGCACCACCGCGACGTGTTCCCACGGTCTCGCTCGACTTCTCCAGTTGCTGCAGGTACCTGCGGGCCAGCGCTTCGCCCCACTGGTCGATGGTGTAGCGGGCAATGGCGCGAAGGTCGGCAGCGGCCGCCTTCGCAAAGACGTGGGTACGCGTCACTCGGTGCGCGACTTGCGGAACTCAATCTCGGCGATTTCCATGGCGCTCTGTTTAAAAACTTCGCCGCGTTCTGCCTCGGTCAGTCGAATGTGCAACAGGGCCTTCAGCTCCTGAAGCGCTTGCACCTCGTCGGCAACGGTCGGGAAAAGTCGCTCGATTGCATATTGCTTCATGGTCTTGCCCTGCAAGGCCGCGTTGGCCTTCAGGGTCTGATGCTGCTGGTCGGTGACGTCGATGGTGAGGCGGCTCCCGCCCGGCATAGCATCGCGGCCTTGCCTTAAGACGAGCCTGCCGCCATGCGCCTGATCCGCACCCTGATTTCCCTGTGCCTGCTGGCCTTGTGCACTGCCTCAGCCTGGGCCGCCGAGCCGGCCCTGAAGGTGGCGCCCATCGCCTACACCGAGCGCACGCTGGCCAACGGCCTGAAGGTCATCGCCGCCCGCAGCGACGCCAGCCCGACCGTAGCCATCCAGGTCTGGTACCACGTCGGCGGGCGCGACGACCCGGCGGGGAGGTCGGGATTCGCGCACCTGTTCGAACACCTGATGTTCAAGGGCACGCGCCATCTCAAGAACGAACAGTTCGACCGCCTCACCGAAGATGTGGGCGGCGAGAACAACGCCTTCACCAGCGACGACGTCACGGCGTATCTGTCCGTGGTGCCGTCCAACCACCTGGAGACGCTGCTCTGGGCCGAGGCCGAGCGCATGGCCAATCTGAACGTCGACGAGGCCAACCTCAAATCGGAGCGCGCGGTGGTGCAGGAAGAATTTCGCGAACGCGTGCTGGCCACGCCCTACGGCCGCTTCTACCGCGCCTGGGGGCCGTCGTCGTACCTGGTGGACCCGTACAGATTCGGCACCATCGGCAGCATCGCCGACCTGGACGCCGCCTCGCTGGCCGACGTGGTGACCTTCCACCGCACCTACTACCGGCCCGACAACGCCACGCTGGTGGTGGCGGGCGACTTCGACCCCGCACAGCTGCAGGCCTGGGTGGACAAGTATTTCGGCCTGGTGGCGCGGCCCGTTGCACCCGTCCCGCGCGTCACCCAGGGCGAACCACCCTGGACACAGGACCGTGTGGCCCGCGTGACCGGCCCCAAGGTGCCGCTGCCGGCGGTGGCGCTGTCCTGGCTGGCGCCGCCCGTCCGGCACGCCGACACGGCGGCGTTGCGCGTCGCGCAAGCGCTGCTTTCTGGCGGACAGTCGGCGCGGCTGTACCAGGCGCTCGTCTACCGAAAGCAGCTGGCCAGCGACGCCGGCTTCCATGCCGACCTGCGCGCCGGACCCGGGCTGCTGGTGGCCTATGCCACGGCGGCAGGCGGCAAGACGCTGCCGTCGCTGAAGGCGGCGCTGATGGGCGAGGTGATGCGCCTGGCCGCGCAGCCGCCCACGGCGGCCGAACTGAGCAAGGCCAAGACCGGCCTGCTCACCGAAGCCGTAACAGCCCGCCAGACCACCGCCGGGCTGGCGCAGGCCCTGGCCGACGCGGCCGTGCTCGAAGGCGGCCCGGCCATGGCCAACCGCAACCTGGAAGCGCTGGCCGCCGTCTCCGCCGCCGACGTGCAGCGCGTGGTCCGCACCTACCTGCAGGGCGCGCGGCACGTCGCCATCGAGTACACCCAGGAAGGGAACGCGAAATGAGCCCGCTGTTGATCCGTCTCGCGGGCCGCGCCGTCACGGGCACCCTCGCCGTCGTGCTGGCTTTGCCCCCGGCCTCGGCACAACCCTTCGACACGCCGCCGCCGCCGGCTGCGCCGCGCCCATTGAGCCTGTCCGCGCCCCAGGAGCAGACGCTGCCCAACGGCCTGCGCGTGGTGGTGGCCGAGCGCCGTGGCGTGCCGCTGGTGACGGCGCAGCTGCTGGTGCTGTCGGGCGCCGAGGCCGACCCGCCCGCCCTGCCCGGCCTGGCGGCCCTAAGCGCAGGGCTGCTGACCCGCGGTTCGCGCACTCGCAGCGCGCCCGCCCAAGCCGCCGCTGCCGAAGCCCTGGGCGGCACGCTGGACAGCAGCGCCGACTGGCACCGCAGCACCGTGCAGATGATGGTGACCACGCCGCGCCTGGGCGCGGCCCTGGCGCTGATGGCCGACGCTGCGCTAAACCCCGCCTTCGCCAGCGCCGAACTGCAGCGCCTGCGCATCGAGTCACTGGACGAGCTGAAGGTTCGTTACGCCAGCCCCGGCACGCAGGCCGCACTGGCCGCGCAGCAGGCGGTCTTCGGCAACGGCGCGTACGGCCGCCCCGTGCGCGGCACGCCGACCAGCCTGCAAGCCATCACGCGCGCCGCTGTTGTCGCGCTGCACCGCACGCACTTCAGGCCCGACAACGCCGTGCTGGTGCTGGCAGGCGACATCGGCCTGGACGAGGCGGTGGCGCAGGCGCGCCGGCACTTCGGCAATTGGAAAGCACCCGCTCAGCCGCTTTCAGTGCCCACGGGCGTGACTGGCACGCCAGCCGGGGAGCTGCTCACGCTGGTCGACATGGGCAGCGCCGCCGGCCAGGCCAGCGTGACGGTGGCCCTGGCGCTGCCGGCGCGGGGTGCTGCCGACAACCCCGCGGGCGCCGTCACCAACGCCGTGCTCGGGCAGGGCTACTCGTCGCGCATGAACCAGGAAATTCGCATTCGGCGGGGCCTGAGCTACGGTGCGGGCAGCAGCTTCGACACCCGCCGCAGTGGCGGCCTGCTGCTGGCTTCGGCGCAGACCAAGAACGAGTCCGCCGCCGAGTTGCTGCAGCTCGTGCATGCACAGCTGGACAGCTTGCTGCAGGCACCCGTGCCCGCGGACGAGCTGGCGGCGCGCAAGGCCACGATCATCGGCAACCTCAGCCGCAGCGTCGAGACCACTGCCGGCCTGGCCGGCCAGGTGTCCGCACTGGTGACGGCCGGACTGCCGCCCGACGCCCTGCGCGGCCGCATCGCCGCACTGAGCGCGGTGGACGCCGCCGCCGTGCAGCGCTACGCACGCCAGCACTTCGGCCCCGACCAGCGCCGCGCCGTGGTGGCCGGCGACGCGGCGCAGTTCGAAGCTGCGCTGCGCGCGGCGGTGCCGGGATTGGGGAAGGTGGCGCCGCTGGGGGCTGCCGGGCCGTGATGGTCCGCCGCATCTCTGGCGGGTCGATTTATCCCGGTAATACGCTGTGTACCGGAATACTTCTGGGTACACCTCATGCGGACCAACATCGAAATCGACGACGAGCTCATGCAGGAAGCGCTGCGCGCAACCGGCGCAAAGACAAAGAAGGAAGCGGTCGAACTGGGGCTGCGCACGCTGCTTGATCTGCGTGCTCAGGAAAAAGCACGCAGTCTTCGCGGAAAGATCGCCTGGGAAGGTGACTTGAGTGCGATGAGGACCGGCCGGTGATCCTTGTCGATTCCAGCGTCTGGATCGACTATTTCAGTTCGGCAGATACGCCCCAGGTGGCGATGCTGGACTCGTGTTTGGGGCGAACCAGGATCGCGGTGGGCGACTTGATCGCCGCTGAAGTCTTGCAGGGCATTCGCGACGACCGGCAGTTCCGGGCGGTGAAGAAGGTGTTCGACAGCTTCACGCGCCTGGATCTGTGCGGCTACGACCTGGCCCTGAAGGCAGCAGAGAACGACCGCGTTCTTCGCAACAAGGGCATCACCGTGCGCAAGACGATCGACAGCTTGATCGCCACGCGGTGCATCGAGGACAGCCTGACCCTGCTGCACGCCGACCAGGACTTCGCGCCTTTCGCGCTGCACCTGGGCCTGCGCGAGGCCTACCCCAACGGCTGAACGCCTGAGCCGTCAGCGTCGGCCAGACCTTCGAAGCCCCAAAGCCAACGCCCCGAACAAGCCCTCGCACAACAGCGCCAGCAGCGCCGACGGCAAGGCCCCGGCCAGCATCAGTTCGCGGTCGTTCAACGCCAATCCGGTGACGATGCGTTCACCGAACCCCCCCGCGCCGATGAAGGCCGCGATGGTGGCCGTGCCGACCGCGATGGTGGTGGCCGTGCGCACGCCGGCCAGCAGCACCGGCAGGGCCAGCGGCAGTTCGATGTGGCGCAGGCGCTGGCGGGCGGTCAGCCCCAGCGCGGTGCCGGCCAGCTTCAGGCCCGCAGGAACCTCGGCCAGGCCGGTGCAGGTGTTGCGCATGATGGGCAGCAGCGCGTACAGCGTCAGCGCCACCAGCGCGGGCAACGTGCCGATGCGGCCCAGCAGCGAGATCAACACCGCCAGCAGGGCCAGCGCCGGCACGGTCTGCAGCAGGCCGGTGGCGCCCAGCACCAGGGCGCGGGCGCCGGCGTGCGGCGCAACCCACACCGCCAGCGGCACGCCCACGGCCACCGCCAGGCCCACCGACAGGGCCACCAGGCTCAGGTGCTGCCAGGTCAGGCGGGCCAGGTCGGGGCCCCACAGCTTGGCCCAGAAGCCACCGCCTGCAGCGCCCGGCGCCTGGCCAGCCAGGTGGTCGCGCGCGATGGCGTCGAAGGACACGCTGTTCAGTTCGGCGCGGGCATTCATGGCGATCATCGCCGCCTCGTCGATGCTGCCACCCAGGCGCTGGATGGCTGCCCAGGCGACCGGGAAGCGCTGCGGCACGTCCAGCCGGTACAGCACCACGGCGTCGTAGCGCGGGAAGTGCGCCAGGTCGTCTTCCAGCACGCGCAGCTTCAGGTGGCCGATCTTCGCGTCGGTGGTGTAGATGTCGATGGCATCGACCTGGCCCGCCGTCAGCGCGTCGTAGGCCAGGCCGTGGTCCAGGCCCACCGGGCGCTGCGCCAGGCCGTAGCGGCGCGACACGCCGGGCCAGCCGTCGGCGCGGCCGATGAATTCGTTGCTGAGGCCCAGCTTCAGCGTCGGGTGGGCGGCCAGGTCGGACAGCCGCCTGATGCCCAGCCGCGCCGCCACGTTGTCGCGCATGGCCAGCGCGTAGCCATTGTGGAAGCCCAGGCCCACGTCCACCCCCAGGCCCAGCGGCGCCAGGCCGGCGCGCAGGGCCGGCAGCGAAGTGGCCTGCGGGCTCTTCAGGATTTCTTGCGCGATGGTGCCGGTGTAGTCCGGGTACAGGTCGATGCTGCCGGCGCGCAAGGCGGCAAAGACGATGGCGGTGTTGCCCAGGCCCTGCCGCACTTCCACCGGGGTTTGCGGCCCTTGCGCGGCCTGAGCCGTCTGCGCAAGAACCTGGGCCAGGATGTACGACTCGGTGAAGCGCTTGGAGCCCACGCGCAGCGGCTCGTCGGCTGCCGCCGCGGGTCCGGCGGGAAGGCCCAGCGACAGTGTCAGCATCACCAACAAGGCCAGGCAGGCGGGGAGTAAGCGGACGCAGATCACCAGGCACTGTAGCCGCACGCCGCATACGCCGTCTGGCGCATTCCGGCCCTGGCAACGCCTGCCTACGCTCGTGTGGTCCCGTGCTACGGCTTGTTCACCCAGACCCAGGCCACCATCAAGGTCGGCGTGCTGCACTCGCTGTCGGGCACCATGGCCATCTCGGAAACGGTGCTCAACTGGCCGCTGTTCGCCGAGAAGGCCAAGCAGCTGATCAGCCAGGACAAGGTGGCGGTGGTCTTCGGCTGCTGGACCAGCGTGTCGCGCAAGAGCGTGCTGCCGGTCTTCGAGCAGACGAATTCGCTGCTCTTCTACCCCGTGCAGTACGAGGGCGAAGAGTTGAGCAAGAACGTGTTCTACACGGGTGCGGCGCCCAATCAGCAGGCCATCCCTGCGGTCGAATACCTGATGAGCAAGGACGGCGGCAGTGCCAAGCGCTGGGTGTTGCTGGGCACCGACTACGTCTACCCGCGCACCACCAACAAGATCCTGCGCGCATTCCTGAAAGCCAAGGGCGTGGCCGATGCCGACATCATGGAGGAGTACACCCCGTTCGGCCATGCGGACTACCAGACCATCATTGCCAAGATCAAGAAGTTCGCTGGCGAAGGCAAGAAGACGGCCGTGGTTTCCACCATCAACGGCGACAGCAACGTGCCCTTCTACAAGGAGCTGGGCAACCAGAACCTGAAAGCCACCGACGTGCCCGTGGTGGCCTTCAGCGTCGGTGAAGAAGAACTGCGCGGCGTGGACACCAAGCCGTTGGTGGGCCATTTGGCGGCGTGGAACTACTTCCAGTCGATCAAGAACCCGACCAACGACGAGTTCATCAAGAAGTGGTCGGCTTACGCCAAGGCCAAGAACATCCCCGGCCACAAGGACAAGGCGCTCACCAACGACCCGATGGAAGCCACCTACATCGGCTTCCAGATGTGGGCGCAGGCCGTCACCAAGGCCAAGAGCACCGACACCGACAAGGTCATCGCGGCCATGGCCGGCCAAACCTACAAGGCGCCCAGCGGCATCGTCAGCAAGATGGACGAGAAGAACCACCACCTGCACAAGAGCGTGTTCATCGGCGAGATCAAGGCCGACGGCCAATTCAACGTGGTCTGGAAGACGCCGGGCCCCGTCAAGGCTCAGCCCTGGAGCCCGTTCATCGCCGAAAACAAGGGCAAGAAGGACGAGCCGGAAAAGAAGTAGTCCGTGCGGTTGTCGAGAGGGCTCTTCGGAGCCCTTCTTCTTTGCACGGCGCTGGGTTCGTGGGCATTGACCCCGGACCAGGCACTGCGCATCGTCTCGGGCGAAACCGACGCCCGGCTGGCTGCACTGAAAGAGGTGGTGACTGCCGGGGACACGGCGCTGGAGCCTTTCGTCAAAGCTGTCCTGGCTGACGAGGTGAAGATTGCCGGCGGCCAGGCACTCATCGTGCGCGGCGGCAAGGCGACGGACGCCGTCACGGACGCCGCGTTGCCGCTGCCCGACGCGATGGACGACGTCATCAACAACAACCGTATGCGGCGTGAGCTGGAAGGCGCGTTGGCCGCCCTGCAGCTGTTCTCGTCCGACCGCAACACCCGCGCCCGCGCGATCGCCGAGTTGAAGGACGGGGCCGACGAGGGCCGGCTGGCGCTGATCGAGAAGGCCGAAGGGTCCGAGACCGATGGTGCATTGAAGGTGCAGCTGGCGCTGCTGAAGGCCGCCGTGCTGATCACCTCGCCCGATAAAGAAAAGCGTCTTGCCGCAGCCGCGCTGCTGGCCGACAGCGACCAGCCGGTGACGCGCTCGCTGCTGCTCGAACGCCTGGCACCCGGCGCCGAGGCCGACGCGCAGGTGCGCGCCGCGCTGCGGGCCTCGCTGGACAC
>ENA-OFCE01000511-OFCE01000511.1-metagenomes-genome-assembly--contig:-NODE-511-length-25102-cov-7.334890_pt1 | contig 25102 bp, 21 predicted proteins | sample MGYA00153388_OFCE01 | MGnify analysis MGYA00153388
CTTAGTGGGAATTTAGATACAGGATAATTTTAACTTTAGAGTTCGTTATCTATATCGAACTATACAAGATTATCTATATTGCAATTGGGATAAAAAAATAACCATAATTGTGTATAGCATACCGATGATCACGCCCCGGAGAAGTTATCCTATTCTCGCAATATCCATCAGACCACTATTGCTTTTAGCTTGGCGCGCGGGCAGTTCAAACCACTCCTCTTGTTCCACTCAATATATGTCAATTTTTATTTAACCGGAATTCTTAAATCTTTTATCAAAGCTTCCAATTTTCACCGGAAGATCTTGTTCCTTTACGCTCAGAAAAATTGTATTTTATTCATGAAAATATCGTCCATTACCGATTAAAAAAAGTCCTATTGGTTCCATACAGATACTTCATCCGCCACTCCGACGATTAGATTCCTTGATATTAATTATTGAACATTCCGGCTCAAATCCCCTGATTTTAAAGGGTTTTTAGAGATGATAACGTGAATATTTACACAGCGCACATAAATAGGTAAGATTTGGTTATAGAAGGTACAAAAATATTCAAATTACGGAGTCGCATTTTGATGATGCCCAAACAACAACAATGCAAACAAAATACACCTATAGGATTGGAGGAATTTAAGTGAAAGAAATTCAATATGAAACAAGCTCAAGAATTTTAAAACAGAAATTGCTTGATAGAATCCGAACAAGAATAGTCGTAAAGCATGAATGGCAATTGTACTTATTCATATTGCCAGCGGTTATTTATTTTGCAATATTCAGCTATGCTCCAATGTACGGTATTGTTATCGCTTTTAAGAGGTACAGCATCTCCCGGGGAATTTTCGAAAGCCCCTGGGTTGGCCTTTTATATTTTGAAAAGTTCATTGATTCACCGATGTTTTGGACGCTAATGAAAAACACAATTTATCTGAGCTTTTATCAGCTTCTGGTGTTTTTCCCTTTTCCGCTGGTCTTTGCACTGATGTTGAATCAAACCAATGGAAAGCGGATAAAAAAGTTCGCCCAGACCGTCACCTACGCACCCCATTTTATTTCTATCGTCGTAATGGTGGGCATGTTGTTCCTGTTTTTGTCTCCTTCCTCCGGCGTAGTCAATGTTATCCTCAATAAATTGGGAATAGAAAGCATCAACTTTATGGGAAGCGACCGCTGGTTCAGCCATCTCTTCGTATACTCACAAGTATGGCAGCATACAGGCTATCAAGCGATTATATTTTTAGCTGCACTTACGGCTATTGATTTAAGTCTATACGAAGCTGCTACTATTGATGGTGCCACCAAACTGCAAAAAATCTTCTATATTGATTTGCCTTCCATTCTGCCTACTGTGGTCACCTTGCTTCTCCTCCAGGTAGGAAGAATGCTGAATGTCGATACGCAGAAAGCACTGCTGATGCAAACCGCAACCAATATGGACGCCTCTGAAATCATCGGTACCTACGTCTATCGAATCGGGCTTGTGGATTCACAGTTCAGTTACTCTACCGCCATCAATCTTTTCCAGACGGTAATTAACCTGGTGCTGTTGATCGTGGTAAACTCTATCAGTAAAAAATTGGCAGATGAAAGTTTATGGTAAGAGGTGGACATATGAGTCGAAAGATCGCAGAAACAAAGCAGGATATACTTTTTAATGTAATTTCCTATACCGCTATCGGCTTAGGCTGTTTAGTGGTACTTTACCCCTTGTATTTTATCATTATTGCCTCCATCAGTGATCCGCAATATGTATTAAGCGGGCAGGTGATCGTTTTTCCTAAGGGCTTCACTCTTGCAGGCTATAAGCGGATTGTCAACTATGCGCCCTTATGGATCGGGTATAGGAACTCCCTCTATTATGCCGTTGTAGGCTCCTTTATAAGCTCCACCCTGACCCTTTTTGCCGCTTATCCCCTGTCAAGAAGCTATTTCTCCGGAAGAAAAGCCTTTTCCATCTTCCTGTTGATCACCATGTTTTTTCAGGGAGGGCTCATCCCCTTATACATCGTTGTCAATGCCCTGCATTTGCGGAATACCTTCTGGGTCCTGCTCCTTGTAAACAGCATCCAAGTTATGAATTTGTTTATCGCCAGCTCTTATTTTAAATCCACCAATATCGACGAGATGTTTGAAGCCTCCCAGATTGATGGCTGTACGCATTTCGGCTATTTTTTCAAGATATTGCTGCCTATTTCCACCCCCATTATTGTAGTAATGTTTCTATTCTATGGCGTATGGCAGTGGAACGACTTCTTCCGGGCCATGATCTACCTTGATAAGCAGCAGTACTACCCCATTCAGCTCATATTGAAGGAATTGCTGGCAAGCAGCCAAGTGACCGGCGCACTTTTTGAAATGCTGTCGGCGGACAAGGAAGCCTTCGCTGAGATGCTGAAAGCGGGAGAATCCATGAAATACGGCATCATCATTATGGCAACCTTGCCGATGCTGGTTCTATACCTCATTTTGCAGGAGTATTTCGTTAAAGGAATTACCATGGGTTCAGTAAAAGGCTGATTACTTCCAGTACGCAGGCAATGCAGTTGCCGGTCAACACATGTGGTTATATCCCTCCAGGAGGGTTTATAGCATAGTAAATACAAATAAGGAGGTTTAAAAAATGCTAAAAGGAACGAAAATTTCCAAGTCCCTTTCCTTGATCGTCGTCACGACCCTGGTCTTCGGAGCTTCAGCAGGCTGCAGCAAATCCGACAGCACTAAAACATCCGGCGCTGAGACAACTCCAAAGGCATCCAGCAGCACTCCCGCAGCAAAAACCGCTGAACCGAAAGCCAATTCCATGCCCATTGTAAAGGATAAGATTACTTTGAATTTTGTGGGTATGAATATGAACACCACCCGCGTCGGACGCCATGACGAAACAGACATGATGAAAAAACTGGAACAGGACACGAATATAAAAATCGTTTGGGAAATGATTCCTCAGGCATCCTGGAAGGAAAAGAAAAACCTTATGATCGCAAGCAGACAGCTTCCGGACGCCTTTATGGGACCCTTAAGCTTAAATGCGGATGAAATACAAAAATTCGGTGCGGACGGTGTATTGATTCCCCTTGATAAGCTGCTTGCAGAATATGCACCCACCATCACCGGCGTCATGAAGGATTATCCCCTCTACGATACCTATACCCGGAGTCTTGACGGAAAGATATATGCCCTGGCCAGGATGGAAGACCTGGGATTTGACTCGCTCAGTACTTCCGTTATAAGAAAAGAGTGGCTGGATAAACTGGGACTGAAAATGCCGACGACCACCGAGGAATTCCGTAATGTTCTCAGGGAATTCAAGGCCAAGGACCCGGCTGGCAATGGAAAAACCATTCCCTTCAGCTTCCTGTATCAGGAAGGTCCTGACATCAACAGAGAGGTAAAACGCGAACACGAATGGATATTTGCTGCTTTTGGGGTTTATGACAACCCGAAGCATGTTGCTATTGATGATAATGGACAGATAGTCTTTACAGCGGACAAAGATCGCTACAAAGAAGCCGTTAAGTATCTGAACAGCCTGTATTCCGAAGGCCTCATCGACAAAGAAGTATTTACACAGGACCGCACACTTTTGACGAACAAGGTTCGAAACCAACTGAATGTAGGTGTTTATACAGATTATAGAATGAAGGAATCCTTCGTTACCAAGGAGATTGAAGACAAGTTTGCCATCATGCCTCCGTTGAAAGGGCCTCATGGAGACCAGAAATGGCTCAGAGCCACTACCGGGCTTTCCGACGGCGCCTTTGCCATCACCAGCGCCTGCAAGTATCCTGAAGCTGCCATTCGATGGGTAGACCATATTAATGAGCCGGAACTTAACATCCAGATGTCTTATGGTATGTTTAAAGAGGAAGGCTATAACAAGAGCGAAGCACTGGTCCCTTCCAAGGCCCAGCCCGGAAAATATGACGTGAATACGGGTTCACGGCCGAAGGAAGTCAATGCCAGTGATTGGCCCTTCAGTTCACCTATCGCAGTTTCCCCCACACTGACCTCAAAGAAGCTTATCGATAAATACCTGGCTGATAAGCCGAGCAATGTAGCAAAGAATGAGGCCTGCGATGTGTATAGACCGTATTTAACAAAAAACCCCTATAATTATCCATACCGGTTTACTGTCGATGAAATCGAGGAGCTCAGCCTGATCCAAACCGACCTGCTTAGCTATATCTTTAAAACTCAGGCCAAGTGGATCTCTGATGGCGGCATTGATGCTGAATGGGATAATTACCTGGCTCAATTGAAGAAGCTTAAAGTCGACAAATACCTCGAACTTTACAAGAAATCCTATGAAAGATCTTTAAAGAAGTAATAGAAAAGCCGGCTTCCGAAATGTGCTTCGGAAGCCGGCTTTTTCTATTACGATTCGTACTTTTTCTTGTATTGTCCGGGTGTTAGATCTTCCACCTCCCTAAATTTGCGTATAAAGCTGGAGACGCTGTAATACCCTACCTGAATGGCAATGTCATTGACACTGGTTTGGGTCTTTGTAAGCAGCTCCTTTGCCTTCTCCATTCGCAGCTTTGCAATATATTCGTAAATGGTGTAATTGGTGTTCTTTTTAAAATACTGGCTTAAGTAAGGGGGTGACATTTGAATGGAATCCGCCAGACTCTGTAAACCAAAATCCGGATCTGTGTAATTTTCTCGAATCGTATGAATAATCTGCTGGAGCAGTTTCAATTCATACGTTCCTTCACCAAAACTCAGATAACCGGTTAAATCATTGATAATCACCGACATCGTATTCTCTATATCTTCAAAGGTATTTACTTCAGTTCCGTATATTTTTTCTATATACGGCTTTTTAAGGAGCACAGACTGATTATTGGATAGGAGTACCTCTTTGTATATCGTGTTCACAATATCATAACAGAGGTTCTTGGTCCAGTGCAAGGTAAGGTTCTCAGATTTTATAAATAGCAAAATTTTATTGATGGCTGCCTCTGCTTCCAGGGCATTTTTCTTATGAATAGAGGCTTTCAAACTGTCGAAAAGCTCAAAGGGGTACTTCATTTTCATTTCGTCGATTTGCGAAAGTTCTGAAATACTTGTGATATACGACTTAGACAGCGTATAGTTATAATCCAGCACCTTTAGTGCCTCCTGATAAGATTTATATATATCGAATATATCATCAACATAGCTGCCAATCCCTACCCTGGGGTTATCGTCATATTCATTTTTCAGGTGCTCCATAATTTTGTACGCATATTCCCTGCTGGTTTTTTCACAACCTGTGGGGCTTCCAAGAAAAATCACTACTTTTTTAGTAGCGATGTCCTTTTTTATAAAATACTGTATGATCCCTGAATCCAGCGGATTTTGCAAACTCCTCTCAATGCTTTTTACCTTGTTTTCATACTCTGTTCTACATACTTTCAGAAGGATGATGCAATACTGCTTTTGTTTAAAATACAGTCCTGCCAATTCACAAGTTTCATGGATACGGTCAATCTCTCTCGCCTGGCCCGATAGAAAGCAGTCGAGCAAATATTGCTGGGCGATGCTGTTATTATTTTTAACAGTTTCCTGCAAGGTGCTATTCTCCTTGTTATATTGAAGGAATGCATATTCAAAATCTTCGATTTCATTCAGCCGATTTTTGACGGTATATTTTGTAGACAGGGTCTCTTCCATCCTCTTTCTCAGGTTTTTTATAGGACGGTAGTTGATTTTCATCAAAATGGATATGATCAACCCGCTCAGAAGGATGATAACCACCATTCCAATCATGTATACCGTTCGAATGTTATTGATTTTCTGGGAAAGCAAATCGTTCGGGACCAACTGAATTATATCCAGATTCGCTTTGCCGGATTTATAGGAATAAACTGAAAAATTCCTTTGATTTACTTTCAGCTTGCGCGTATCCTTTCCTTTCATTGAACCGAGAGCTTTTTCCACTTCTGCAAGACTCTCTATATTTTTGTCTTCCGAAAACGAAAACAGTATTTTACTGCTCCCCGGATCCTTGATAAAAACATAGGTATCTTTGGTTATCATGGCAGGGCTAAGAATGTTTTGCAAAGAACTCTGGGGGATGAGATAAATCACGAAGGCATAATGTCCTGCACCGTAAACAGGAATTTTACACAAGTACATCAAATTGTCCTGAAAGTTCATATTGATTTCCGATTTAGAAAAATAAAGGAGTGCTGTATTTTGGCTTGATTTCATGAATTTTGAAAAGCTCTCTTCAATATTCACAGCAGGAATAAAAATGCGGTTGAAATCCTTCAACTTATAGGAATAATTGACAGAGGAAATATAATCCGCATTATAGTGATAGATGAAGATTTCATCCACGAAGGAACTGTTTTTGTATTTGGATATTTCATTCTTGATATCAATAAAGTTATAGGGTTGTTCGTCGATATTCGCCATTCGAAAAACAGTGTTTAACTCGATTTGCAGAGCAGTTTTTTGAAGCTGCTCCATCTGCAGGTCAAATTGTTCAACACTTTTTATAAAAGAAGTGGTTATATTAGCTTCTACTTCATTTCTCAAAGCATTGACAAAATTATATAGTACTAAAAAGGACATCACGAACAGCGGAATTAGCAGTGTGATAATATAGGATATGATAAAATTCGTAAAAACACTTGAACGTGCTTTCCCCCTCGACATTTGGTATCCACTGCTCCATTCTCAAAAGATGATTGTCCTTCGACTAGTCTCTACTGCAGAAATCACAACTTTTACTCATTACCATTTTATACTATAACTGGAGAACAATCAACCTCTTGAATCATTTTTCAAACCTTATACCGGTTATCGTTTTAGACAAACTATAATTTTAAGGTATATATTCCTTCAAATCTTTATTACAAGCTTAAACTAGCATTTTACGCCCTGCAGCACCTCTTTTTTCCCGCCACACCCAGGGTGTGTCTTAAGTGTAAAGCCAGCTGCCATGAGAGCCCTTTTTACAGCACTTGCTACAGTAAAAGTGGAACAGCTGCCTCCAGTTTTTGTCTTTTTTCCAATTTCCATAAGCAGTTCGGGCCGCCATATTGAAGGATTTTTTTTTGGACTATGCCCGTCAAGGAACCAGACATCGCAGGATTTTTCCAAAGCTTCCACCATATCCAGTGCTTCTCCTATCCAAAGGTTCAGCTCAAGCGTTCCAAATGACTGCATTATTTTCACTGAATGCCAGCCAGCCACAGTGATATCAATACTTCGATATGCTTCTACAAGTGTATCGATCCTATCCCCGGCCCGGTCTCTGAATCCGTTTAAGATATGGAGCATTCTCTCTGGACTCATGGGATAAAGCTCCACTGAATTATATTCTATAGAAATATTTTCCAAACCGCTTTTCTCCATAAATTCCATCAGCGCAACTACCACGCGCCCAGCCCCAAAGCCTGTTTCACCAATTATAAAAGGGGTTTTTGTTTCTATCCCCCTAGTCATCCGCTCAATCAGATTATTATTCCTAAAATGGATCTGCTGCGCTTCGTCCAACGCATTCACTACATCAAAATAACGATCATCAAACTGTTCATTTACAAGATACGATGGTATCAGCATATATCACACTTTCCCTTTCAGCATATAGTATTTTTGCAGTCATAACTTTCCTTGTTGCGACACGAGTGCTGTACCTAACTTAGCGAAACAAAGGGACGGTTCTATCGTTTCAGCATGTCCTAATAGGAAATTCCCAGTATCCGAAAAACTGCCTTTGAGCAACACCCTTCTTTTTATTATACCATAGAACCAAAACAGAAACAAAAGAACGGCTCCTTGGTCCACTTATTCTGATAGGCACTGTCAGCTTACAGGATGGAAATAGATAGAAGTACGCACCAGTTTATAGTATAATATCTATAGACCGGGATTTGGGGGAGGTAATTTCTTTGCACAATGCGACAAAAGCCTTACTTGCGGATTCCTTAATAGCTATGCTTGAAAAAAAGACCCTGGAAAAAATAACTGTCAAGGATCTTGTTGAGGACTGTGGGCTGACACGGCAGACTTTCTATAACCATTTTTATGACATCTACGCGCTTGTTGAATGGATCTACCTGCGGGAGACCGAAAAGGCACTTGCAGGAAATAAAGACTACGATACATGGCAGCAGGGCTTTTATCAGCTCCTGATTTCCATACGCAAAAATAAGGAGCTTGTTCGAAATACCTGTCGCTCTACTAACCGTGATTCCCTAGAGAGATATATGTATGCTGTGATTTATGACCAGATACTTGCGGTAGTGGAACGGCAGGCCGCTGAAATGACTGTTGAGCAGAAGCACAAGAATTTTATTGCACATTTTTATAGTCTCGCTTTCATTGCACTCATTTTTGAATGGATACGGGATGGGATGAAGGAAAAGCCGGAGGATATCGTAGATCAAACCGCTGTATTGATAAAAGGCGATTTTGAAAAGGCACTAAAAAAATACGCAAAATAATGGGATTTTACATAGTAGGGGCAGTGTAAAAAATGTTTACACTGCCCCTACTATGTAAATTGTCTTACTAATCCTCGCGGCTTATACTTTAGTTACAGACGCTGTTTTACAAGAAGCGTTATAGATCAGCGAAAGTAATTCTATAAAAGGGGACGTTATTATGAATATTTACAGAACTATGTACCATGCCCCTAAGCCAGCGGGCATTGAGGAGAGAAAAGCCTATATCGTGGGCGGAGGTATTGCAGGACTTGCCACAGCGGTGTTTTTGATTGATGACGCACAGATGCCGGGGAAAAACATTACGATTTTTGAAAAGCATTCGGACATCGGTGGCTCCATGGACGGAACCAGAAACGAACATGGCTATCTCTGCCGCGGTGAGCGTGAACTCGAGCCGTATATGGAGTGTCTTTGGTACCTTTGCAGCAAAATGCCCTCCCTGGAAAACTCAGGGCGCACAGTACTGGACGATATCGTAGATTTCAATAAGGAGGAACCAATTCATTCCGAAGCCCGTGTCATGGTAAATAACGGCGAAATTTACAGCCGTGTACACGATTACAAGCTGGATCCTAAGGATCTTGCGACCCTGACCAAAATTATCGCTACGCCGGAGTCTGAGCTTGAAGACCTATCCATTGAGGACTGCTTCGGCGAATCGTTTTTTGAAAGCAGTTTTTGGATTTGCTTCCACAGTTGCCTAGCCTTTAAACGCTATCACAGTATAATCGAGGCCAGACGCTACTGGCAGAGATTCTCCTTTGTCAACCGCCATGAATATCTGGAGGGTATCATTCATACAAAATACAACGAGCGCGATGCCATCATTCGCCCCATTGAAAACTGGCTTCATAATAAGGGCGTAAAGGTTGTCTATGGCTGCTCGGTTTATGATTTGGAGCTGGATGCTGCTTGCAATACGGTACAAGCGATTCTCATGCGTCAGGGTGGTGCGGAAAAGTCCATCTATGTGGGCAAGGAGGATTTGGTGTTTGTAACGAACGGCTCTATGAGCGAAAACAGCGCCTTTGGTGATAATAAGACCGTTGCCGCAACGAATCGCGATACATCGGATCTAGGTCTTTTTACTCTTTGGCAGAACCTCGCAAAAAAGCACTCCAAATTTGGGTGCCCTGAAAAGTTCATCAGCAACATTGACAAAACGAAGTGGGTATCCTTCTTCCCCACCGTCAAGGGCTACCCTCAGTTTTTTGAAAAAATCGAAAAGATGTCCGGCAGCAAAGCAGGCACCGGCGGTTTGATCACATTCAAGGATTCCAGTTGGGATATATCCTTTGAGCTGCATCACAAGCCTTTCTATCCCAATCAGGCTGACGATGAGGATCTCGGCTGGGGTTACGGCCTGTATGGCGAGAACATCGGCGATTATATTAAAAAGCCCATGTGTGAATGCACCGGTGACGAGATACTGACGGAACTGCTCTATCATCTGGGATTGCTGGACATGAAGGACGAACTCCTGGCCCACACCTATATGTCCACCTCTATGATGCCGTATATCACCAGCCAATTTATGCCCCGCAAGGTAAGCGACCGTCCGAAGAACGTGCCTGACGGATGCACCAATCTGGCATTTATCGGCCAGTATGTAGAGATTCCCGATGATGTTGTATTCACAGTTGAAACCTCTGTCCGCACCGGACTCGAAGGTGTTTACAAACTTCTGAATTTAGATAAGGACATTATAGAGGTATACCCGTCCCGATACGATATCCGCTATATCGTCGAACGTATGAAGAAGTTTTCCGGCATCAAGGGCGCTGTCAAGGAAGAAGATTTGTCGCATATCGATCCGCTGAAGCTGGATGAGCTGAAGAAAAAAATCCTGCACAAGGTCAACAGCATACCGCCTTATTACCATATGTACCTTGGCCGTGACCAGACCGTACCATTGAAGGACTCCGTTCTGAACCCCGAAGCGCCGAAGAGCAAATAAGTGGAAATCATAACAGCAGTTATATACCCGTATGTGAACTGCTTCCTTCAAGTAGGCAAATTAAAAAAAGTATTAGAGAGGAATGTAATCTTTTTGTGTTGTAGTATAATTTACTATATTTGAAGATTTCTTGCTGAGCTTGTTCAGGTGTTTCAAAATTGGCATTCTGAATAAGCTCTCTCTTTATTGTTCTATAAAATGATTCATACTCTACCGGGAAATTCCCAGCATCTGTAAAACCGCCTTTAGCTAACACTCTTCACCTTATTATACCATAGAACCAAAACAAAAACAAAAGAACAACCATGACTTTTCCGACGCAGCAGAACAGATGAAAACAAATGATATAATTAGTGTGCAGGAAGATCGGGGGACGGTTTAGAGCTAGACTCTGATGTATAGAACGTGATCAGGTTGTCTTTGAGCACAGAGAACTGCTGGCTGACAGCGTACACTAAACTTCTTTTTTCGGACAACCATTCCTGCAAATATTTTTTTTAGGAGTGATCTTTTTATAGAAGCTCTTTTAGATTATTGCTGTGGAATAGACATACATAAGTATATGATTGAGGTATGTATACTAAAGGGCAGAGGTAAAAATCCGAAGGCTCTTCGTGCACAATTTAAGACAACTCAGACGGACTTGAGAAAATTTATTGGCTTTCTGGTAACGAGTGCTTTCATATTGCAATGGAAAGCACAGGGGTATACTGGAGACCCGTATATGAAGTGATTGAGGAATGTGCCGGACATTATGAACAATTAATGGTTGTCAATGTCCATCATATGCGTAATCTTCCGGGCAGAAAAAATGATATTAAGGATGCTGAATGGATCGCAACCTTACTAAGGCATGGTTTGCTGGAGTCAAGCACTTAAAAAGCTTGACGAGTCCCAGCAAGATATTAACTCTATCCTATCTGACATGGAAGAGTTGGCCTATCCTTACAAAAAGGCATTAGAACAACTTGATTCAATTCCCGGCATAGACATTACATCTGCTTTGGCAGTCCTTGCGGAAATCGGTGCAAACCCTCAAACAAGCTTTGAGACATCTGCCCATATCTGCTCTTGGGCAGGGCTCTCACCCAGAAATGATGAGAGTGCCGGGAAAGTTAAATCAAGAAAAGTCTTGCATGGCAACCCTTATATAAAATTAATCCTTTGTCAGTGTGCATGGGCGGCTGTCCGGTCACGTAAGAGTAAGTTTGCTTTATGGTTTTGGTCTCATCAGGGTAGGTTAGGCAGAAAAAAGGCTATTATTGCTGTAGCTAGAAAATTATTAGCAGTTGCTTATACTCTGCTAAAAAAAGACGAGTTCTACGACTCAAATGTGGGCTGCTTGACCCTATCATAGCTAACGCGTAATAATAGCCAATTTAAATATTACAACTTTCCTGTTGCTTACGCAAGCAGGGTTTATTCATCCTATACTTTTTTCATCACTCCACACATATTGTTTTCACACTAACCGTCCCCACGTCTCCCAATAATCCTCCATTTGCCTTCATTGCATGATAAGAGTTGGTATAAATATTGATCAGTACCTGCTGCAATTGTGTGGCATTGCCAAGTACCAGCTCTCCACTGTTTATATTTTCCACTATCTTAATATTATTAGGCAAAATTGATTAAACCATTTTAATGCTTTCCTTGACGATGTAGTCTATCCTTAAGGGTTTCATATTTGTAGTGCCGTGATCATTTCTGCTGAATACCAGAATCTGCTCGATGATTTCCTTCGCCCTCAAAGCACTTTTTCTTATTTCCTGTATGTCTTCATGCATTTCATCTTTGCTATCCATACTCTGCAGCAATATCTCCGAGTATCCTACGATGGGAGTAAGCAGGTTATTGAATTCATGTGCGATGCCACTGGTCAATGTGCCAATGGTTTGAAGCTTCTGTGAATGTCTCAACCTTGCCTCGCTTTTGATAAGCTCCTCCCAGCTTTTGTTCAGCTCTTTTAGATATTTCGTTTCAAGCTCCAGGGCTTTTCGCTTCTTGTCTATTTTGAAAATGATATAAGATACAATTAACAGGAAAAGCGTAATAATCAGAGCAATCATGGAAATATTCGCCAAAGTGCCTTTTATAGGTTCCTCAATCTCCGAATAGTCCATTTGAACTGATATAATCCATGAAATGTTGCTAATCTTAACGGTCGTATAAGCAGTGATCTTTTTTGACCACTGGATCCCGTTACCCTGCCACCAATTAGAATGATAAATATAGTAGCCTTCACCCACTTCTACTTGCTTTCTATATAACTCTTCAAGCTCACACTAGTTATACTCCAGAAATTTTTCCTTTCTGGCCTTAAGCGCTTCTATTCCTACCTGTTCCTTTACAAGGTGCATTACTATAACGCCATCCATATTTTTCACCATAACATATCCCATTTTTCCAGGTCTTATTGGATAAATCAAGCTGTCATATAATTTATTCAAGTTGATCGTACTGACCAGAATGCCTCTTAGCTCATTGTCTCTAATAACAGGCTGAAGAATGTCAATTGAAAATTGATTAGGGCCGGACATAAACTCTCTTGTCACACAAACCTGTTTGCTTTTTAGTACATAGTCCAACACAGACTCATCTATTTTTCTTATATTATTACTGCTACGATATTAATATATAAAGGCTCCCTTTTCATCCAGAAAAATAACTTTTTCCATTTCATCATGGAATTATCCATAAAAAACCTTGATAGCCTCTTCATATTCCCCATATAAATCTGTAATCGTCGGATGCTGTGCCAGAACGGATAAGCCGTCAGCTTTGTCATTAATATATGCATCTAGGCTTCTTGATAAGGACTTCGCTATTGTTAAGAGATGTTCCTGTTGCTGTCTTACGACTGTATCTCTATGCTGTGAGAAGTTCTCAAAACCTGTTATGATTAAAATGGTTAACAGCAGCAGTAAAAAGATTGTAATCAATACTGCTTTACCTGTAAATTTATTAAACTTCAATCATAACACCTCCAAAAAAGTAGAATATAATACATATAAATAAGGAGTTATAAAGAGCTTAGGAAATCAAGTTCATCCAATGTCATTGTTAATGGTCCATTCAAATTTGATGTAAAAACCTATAAGTTATATAAAAATGATATGCTGATTGATTTATCCTATAAAGAGAATTTGCTCATGAAGTTTTTTATGGAAAACCCCCAGCAGGTTTTTACCAAGGAGCGAATTTATGAACACATATGGAGTGAAACCATTATCGATGATACTGCCATTATGGTATATATACATAATTTAAGAAAAAAGATTGAGGATAATCCGAGAGTCCCTAAACATATTGCAACTGTATGGGGAATAGGATATAAATTTGTTCCATAATTTAGGTCAAAGGCTTATTTACCGTTTCCTCTTCAATCATCCTATACCCTACACCAACCTCTGTTAAAATATATTTCGGCTCCGCGGGATTCACTTCGATCTTTCTTCGAATATTAGCCATGTTAACTCGTAACGCCTGACTCTCATTCGTATAAGGCCACCATATTTCCTTCATAATAAAATCATGGGTAAGAACTTTCTCGGAATGTTTAGAGAGCAGTGCAATGATCATATACTCGATTGGTGTGAGATGAACCTATTTCCCTTCAACGGATACAATCCTTTTACTGTAATCAATTACAAGGTCACCAATACATATTTTTTCTATTTTCGACTGGTTATCACCTCTGACTCTTGACTATGCCTTATGGCTGTCCGTATTCTGGCAAGAAGCTCGGAAGTTCCAAAAGGCTTTGTAATGTAATCATCCGCTCCTAAATCCAGTGCTTCCACCTTTTCACGCTTAAGAATAATTATACCGGGAATAAAAGACGCCCTGCCGGACTTGGTAATCTGACAGAACTGAAAAAAACGAGACTGTGCAAAATTTTTCTAAAATACAAAATTAGTGCACAGTCTCCTTCAGTAGTTAATTATAAAAATAATAACGGTAAAAAGCTATTGTTTCACAAACTTAATCGCATCCGCTATTACATATTGAGTATTCGCATTATCTGTCAGTTCCACATAACCTGTGGTCCCAGCCAAAAAAGAGTGGGAACCCAACAGAATCCACTTACCGCCAGGATTGGCTCGCTGATCAACTATGTATGTCTTTGATCCACCGTTAAAATAAACCGTAACCGGAGCATTGGTTGCCCTTGATGTATCTCCATCTGGCAGCCAGTAGTACACTTGATATGTGCCCGCTGTATAAATATTAGGTCTCCATCTGACTTTGTCCGCTCCGGTACCTGATGAGTTACTCACATAGTCGGTACCGTAATAATTTGGTTTATAAGTAGATGCATTCCATGTCCCGGTGAACTCTGCACTTGTATTGTCGATAACGATTTCGGACGGAGGAGACTGTGTTGTCGCACTCACAACGTTGCTGGCGGACGATAGATTATCCACAGCATCATATGCCTTTACGGTATAACTGTACGCTGTTAACGGAGTTAATCCCGTATCGCTAAATGATGTTACGGTTGATGTACCCACTTCGACGCCATCGCGGTAAATCCTGTATCCGGTAACCCTGACATTGTCGGTTGACGCAGTCCAATTCAGATTGATCTGGCTGCCGGAAACCGCAGTCGCCGTCAGATTTTCCGGTGCCGTAGGAGATTCGATATCTGTGTCGCCGTAGAAAATACCGTTTCCATTTGTGCCGATATATACCCGACCGTACACTTGCCGGTCTGCGACTATAGTATTCGGCTCATTCCCCACCCGAATAAGGGAACTGTTGATTTGAACCCAACTGGCACCGTTGTCGTCCGATCGGAAAATGCCTTCGGTATTGTCTACCGTGCCGTATACAAAGACCAACGGATTGGTTCTCCCGGGTGCGTTTTTGCCCAAACTGAACAGGTATGCTTTTTGTACGTTTGTGATTTTGGTGAAAGCATTTCCCGAATCCGTAGAACGGTATAGACCGCTTCCGTTCAGGCTGATCCACACCTCGCCATCAATGCCGGGAGCCGCTTGGACCGTGTGCCATGACTGATTTGGCAAGCTTGTGTTTGCTATCGTCCAATTTGCACCGCTGTCGGTGCTCCTGTAAAATATCCCACCTTTATACAAATAAAATTTGTTACCGTCCACCCGGTCTGAAGCCAGAGGATAGTTCCAGACAAAGACATTACTGCCGCCTATTGCGCCGGTAGGAGCTCCGGAAGAGGCAGTCCAGGTTGCACCATTATCTATGGAATAATGGGGAACCGCATTCTGGGGCACCCATACGATTCGTTGACTGGTGGCAGAAACGGCTACCCGGCCCCCATTACCCGGTACGGAGGAAAACGGTGTGTATGTCGTTCCTCCATTGGTGGAATACCCGCCATCGCCATTGCCCTGCCAGTCATGGCGACCAACGCGCACTATAAAGTTCGGATTGTTTTCCTGAAAATCAAGGCCTGTAGTTGTATGGCCGGTAGGCAATCCTTTGCTCCATACCCCCTGGGAAGGGAAATCCATCAAGGACGTGTGATCGAAACCTCCCACGTCCGCTACCCCGCTGGAAACCTTCACAGGCCCGGATGGAGGACTGATCATATTGCTGACTGTCACAAGCTCCTCATGTCCTTTTTCAAAATTTTCCCATACGGAAGGATTAGCGGTAACATCGCTAGTTTGCCACATACCATACCAGTCAGTAAACCAGACCTTGTTCTGGTTGAATCGATCGAACACAAGACTGGATGTCGCCGATCTCCAGTGATGAGCAGGCCACCAGGCAACCGTGCCGTTCTTGCTCATGTTCATTTCTGTCCAGTTCGTCCCGCCGTCCGTCGAACGGTACATCGGCAGACTGTGTGCCCAATTGTGTGTGGATACGATGATATGATTGCTGTTGAACGGATCTACCGCTATGGCCTGAAATGCACCCCTATTTTCAAAACCCGGATTCTTGACCAGATTGGTTGTCGAACTGCTTGCCGTTACTTCGAAATCATCACAATACGAGTCGCCTGTCGAAGTGTTCGGCTTCCAACAATAGATAATCGCCCACGTATGTGTCGCATCGGTCGTGAAGGTGAGCGACGCCTCGGTATAATTGGTGCTGGTGATGATAACACTCGTATTACTTCCGCCATAGTCTCTGACACCGATATAGACCGGTTGGCCATCCGTTCCGGCCTTCACCCATCCTTTCAACGTATAGGTAGTATTGGGAGAAACAGTTATCGATTGCTCCACAGCACTCGACCCGCTGTTTTGTGACAGTTTGATGGCGCAACTATCGGAACGCTGTCCGGAATTTACTTTTGCAAAGGTGCCGTAGCTGGACCAAGGACCAAATGTCGGTGTTAACGGCGTCACATCGTTTCCGGCGCTTGCGGTATATTTCCATACACCATTATCGTGCGTCACGTAAAGCGTCCCATTGGCATCGAGGGTCGCACGCCTTGGCAGCGTCGGACTTCCCGGTAAGAGTGTAAAGCTGTTTCCACCATTGATCGATTTATACACTCCGACATTTCGAACACCTATGTAAACAACTTTGGAGCGGGTGGGTAAATTCACTGTACCTCCGCTCGGATCAATCACGGTAAAAGTAAGCTTTTGACCCGTAGGAGCCCCGGAAATCTGCGACCAGTTGGCGCCACCGTCCGTACTGCGCTGCAATCCGTCCGCCTTGGAAGCGTAATATACGACGCTTCCGCTTGTGGGATCGACTGCCAGCCTTTCTCCGAATATCTGATCCCTATTGGAAGCGATTGCAAACTGCTGTACTGACCGGGTCCAGGTAGTGCCGCGATCCGTAGACTTCATGATGTAGCCCCGGCTCGGCACTGCCCAACTGTCATCATATTTGCCTGCTGCCACATAAACAGTGTTCCCCGCTAGATCCGACGGATCAATTGCGATGCTTTCCGCACCGTACAAGTTCCATTCGGTGTAAGGAATTCCGTTCAGCATGTTTACCCATCGCTGATTGGTGTGATCCCAACGGTAGGCCCCGCCAACATCCGTCCGGGCGAAAAATAAATCAGGTACCTGGGGATGCGCAATAATGCCTGTCACCGAACCGCCGCCGCCGATGGCGACATTGTCCCATTTGTAGGCAGAGCTGGTTGCTCCATAACTGATGCTGTTATTCGGAATAACAATTAAACCTGCGATCATAACATAAGCAACGACCAAATTCAATACACGAATACTCTTTTTTTTATTCATCGATCTACCTCCTCGAAATAGATTGTAAGGGCTTAGATTTCTTGTTTTAATCCTCCTTTCTTAGTTTTTATCTCTTCATGGATTTTTCTTTCACTTACCACCCTTACTATTTTATATAGCCGAGCTCTTTAAACTGCTTCTGAGCTTGGTCTAGATACGCCTTGAAATTATAGGTTTCCATAACGGTTTTTGCAAAGCTGTCGTATTCGGACATGGGCCGCTTTCCGTAAAGGAATTTTGAAAGCTCTTCATCCATGTACTTTTGAGCATCGGAATGCATATAATTCTGTGGCTTATCTACATAGCCGGTAAGTGTGGTTATTACAGGATTTTTTCCAGCAGCTTCTATATAGGAAGCCTGTTTTGCAAATTTCGTCATCAGGTATTCTGTTTCGGGACGTCCTGTAAATTGATACAACCATGAATAACCTGATTCTTTAGCGCCTGTTTCAGTCATCATTATTTTGCCGCCTTCTTCCTTCCAATGCTTATCTTTCAAGCCATACATTACAAGCTTGTTGCCATCTGAAGAAATATAGTTTATAAGGTCAATCACTGCATTCAGCTTTTCCGTATTTTTTTCAACAGACTTTGAGATCCCAAAAACAGTACCATTACCTACGTCAATGTGGGAAACATATTGTCCACCTGATCCTCTCAGGGCAGGTATCTGTACCCATTCAGCTTTCGGATCGCCAGCTTTTACTTTAGGAGCATTCTCATCTTTAGTAAATGTAGTCCAATCTGTCGCCGTCATACCGTACTTGCCGGAATATAACTTCGCATCTCTTTGCGACGAGCCTGTGTTCAGCATAAAGTCAGGGTCAACTACACCTGCTTCTATGAACTTCTTGCAAAATTCCAGGGCTTCCTTATAACCAGGCTCCAGGAATGCCGCAGTTGCTTTACCATCTTTTACGTATATCTGAGCCGTATCAAACGGAACTCCAAATGCGCCGAATACTGAAGAAAAAGCCTGATGCTTGATTCCTGTGACCCCGAAAGTATCTTTCCTGCCATTACCGTCGGGATCCTTTTCGGTAAATACCTTTGCCACGTCCAGAAACTCCTGTGGAGTGGTAGGTGCCTTTACTCCGGCAGCATCAATCCAGTCTTTTCTTACCCACAAGCCCAGATAATTGATGTTAGCCTTTTTGGCTATACCATAGGACTTCCCGTTATAGTAGGTCCTTTTGTGTTCATCTTTGATAAAGGCCATGTATTTGTCAAGCTTGCTTTCTATTGAAGTAGCCTCCATTAGAGCACCGGTAGTCGCATACTGAATCAAAGCATTCCTATCAGGCATCTGGAAATAGTCCGGTGCACTTCCAGAAGCGATTTTCATATTGAGTTGATTCTTGTAATCCTCAAAGCTATCTACAGTCATAAGCTTGACGTCCACTTTGATAGCATCACGTATTTCTTTCCGGATAAAATCCGCATCCTCTGCCGGTATCTTGGTACCCCATGATACCAATGCAACATCAAGTGTGACAGGTTGGGTGCGTTTCGGTGCCTGCGTGGCCGTGCTAGCTTGAGCTGTTGATGCTGTTTTTTTATCCTCTGTCTTTCCACATCCTGTGAAAAGGCTGGCTGCCATAACCAGCGAAAGTGACAGGGGTGCCAATCTTAACTTTTTCATTGTAAATTCCCCTTTCGTTTTCTTAATATGATTTATTTATTTTCAGCCAACCGTTACATCAGCCGACTTTGAATAATCTCCGGTAAACCTACCCTTTTACTGCACCCAGCATAAGACCTTTCATAAAGTATTTCTGTAGGAACGGATAAAATGCTATAATCGGTGCACTGGCGTAAACAACTGCAGCCATTTTCAAGACTTCTGACGGAAGCGTAACCTCCGGGTTTTCCAAATAGTTCTGTGCCTGAATCAGCATACCCCTTACAACCACCTGAAGAGGATGCAGATTTTTGTCACCGATGTACAGTACCGCACTCCAGAACTGGTTCCAGTTGCCGACGGTATAAAACAATCCAACCGTAATTAGCACCGGAATGGAAACGGGCAGTGCAATTTGCCATAATACTGTAAATTCTTTAGCCCCGTCAATTCTGGCAGATTCAAACAGCTCTTCGGGTAGGTTTTCAAAGTAGCTTTTTATAACAAGGACATTGAATGTCCAAATCGCCCCAGGAATAATCATTGCCCATATCTTGTCGATCAAACCAAGGTTTTTTACCACCAGGTAGGTAGGAATTATACCACCGTTAAACATCATCGTAAACACAATGAATAAAACAAGAAACTTTCTTCCGGGTAGATACTTTTTGCTTAAGGGATAAGCCATCATCACGCTTAAAAGCATATTGACCAGTGTTCCCACAACCGTAATAAAAACAGTAACCTTAAAAGCTCTTGGCATGGAAGGGTCGCGCATCAGTTCCTTGTAAGCGTCAAAGGACACGGATTCAGGTATGAGGACGAAGCCTCCGTTTCTAAAAATTTCCTCCGAAGTAGTTACGGACATGGATACTACGGATAGAATCGGAAGCAAAATACTTAAGCTAATCAGCGCGAGAAATATATATACGAAGCTATCAACAATAAAATCCTCAACTTTACTTGGACCAAGCTTTTTACCTACCATATACTCTCACCCCACCTTTTTGCTATCTTATTCGTTATCACTACAAGCGTAAAGCCAATTACGGACTTAAAGAGTCCAACTGCAGTTGCAAGACTGAAGTTCATAGATTCCAGTCCTGTCCTGAACACCCAGGTATCAACTATGTCCGCCACAGAGTAAACATGTACGTTGTACATTATGTAGATTTGTTCAAAACCTGCATCCAGCAATTGTCCTATTTTAAGAGTAAATAGCATAATGATTACATTTCGAATCCCAGGCATCGTAATGTGCCAAATCCTTTTGATACGACCACAACCATCGATCATCGCTGCCTCATATAATGCTGGATCAATACTGGCTATTGATGCCAAATATATTATTGCACTCCATCCAATTTCCTTCCAAATTTCCGAGCCTACCAGCACCTGTCGGAATAATTCCGGAGATGAAAGAAGGGGAATAGCCTTTCCTCCCGCATCCACTATCATCTTGTTAATTATTCCTGTACTCTCCGAAAAAAGAGAAACCAGTAAGCCATAAACAATAACCCACGACAGAAAATGAGGCATATAGGTTATGGTTTGTACCAACCTTTTAAACCATTCAACCCGGCACTCATTGAGCATCAGCGCCATAATTATTGGCGGCAGAAAGCCGCAAACGATTTTTAACAAGCTGATGATAACAGTATTGGAAAGTAACTGCACAAAATAGGGAGAATCATAAAACATTTTAAAATACTTATACCAGGGGTCGGCCCATGGACTACCGACAATACCTTCCATTATATTGAAGTCCTTAAAGGCAATAACCAACCCGTATATAGGAATGTATTTGAACACAACATACCACAAAAGCCCGGGGGCAAGCATTATATAAAAAGGCCAGTACTTTTTTACGCCCGCTAAAATACCTGCTGCTACTGGTAATTTATTAGCAGTGATTGTTCTTTCTGCAGTTCTGCTTATTGTCATTATCATGTCACCTCACTTAATATGGTAACATTATAACACTGGTGAAAAACAAAAAATATACATGTTCCTTGCGAAATTGTACACTATTTTGTTATACAGGAAAACTCAAAGCTTCTTACAATCAAGCTTTATAATGATAACCGTCCCTCTCCCCTTACGGCTAAGAAACCTGAATTCCTGGCCATCACCGTAATATAAGCGTATTCTTTCATATACATTCATCAAACCGATACTGTTAAACCTACCACCATCTTTTTTTTCAGCCGACCCGTTAAGCAGAGATTCCACTTTTCCTTTTTCCATTCCAATTCCATTGTCCCTGACTTTTATTAATAAATACCCGTCTTTCATTATGCATTTGATATCTACAATCCCAATCCCATTTTCCTTTTTAGGTTTGATACCATGGAATATGGAGTTCTCCACCAAAGGCTGAAGCAAGAGCCTCGGTATCTTACATTCATAGGCCTCTTCAGGTACGGTGGCCCTATATTCGAACATGCCTCCGTATCTCACCTTTTGGATTCTTACATAGGATTCCAGTCCATCCAGTTCCTCTTCAAGGGTTACGAACTCAGAAGTCTTGTCAAAAGAAAAGGTCAGAAGATTCACAAGATCCCTGATTGTTTCCCTTACCTCTTCAACTCTGTACTGGTTTGCAAGGCTGCCGATACAGGCCAGTGTATTAAATAAAAAGTGAGGACCTATCTGGCTCTGGAGCATTTTCAGTTCATATTCTTTCTTTTTGGACTCAGCCTCCCTGATTTCCCGGGCCAATTCCCTTATTCGCTCCATCATGCTGTTGTAGCTTCCGGCTAATATCCCCACCTCATCTCTTCTGCTGGTTTGAAACGGTATAAACTTTTCAATATCCATAACCCTATCCATACGGGCCGCCATTTTTGTAATTGGTCTGGTAAAATAGTAGGTTGTAATATAAATCACCCCGAACAAAACCGCCAGCATTGTGGCTAAAGTGGCTAATATGCTCTGGTACAACTTTTTAATATCATTATCGACAAGTCTTTGATCCGCAAGAACAATCAGTGCATAACCCAAAGCTTTTCCCGAATCCTTAATCGCATACATTTTCTTTCCACCATATGTGACCGTATCCATACCATTATTTAAATTGCAAAGAATATCCAAAAAAACGCTATCGATTTCTTCCGTACCATTTTTCATTATTAGAGGCAGTAGTATACTATTTTTATCATAGACTACCGGCCTTCCACTTGCGGTTAATACCACCATGGTTTTTGCATTAAGAAAATTACCCGGTCTAATTAAAGTCTCAATGTAATCCATATTAATTTCAGCCAGAATTGTAGAGGTTACTTCAAAACTGCCCTTTTCCCTGTAAGGGACCGCAAAAGCAATTGTATTAAAGGATATGGGAGAATGGTAAGGTTCTGTCCAACTGATGCCTGCCGTGTTTGCCTTTACAATATTGACGATTTCATCCAGTTTTGCTCTACCTATAATATCCAAAAAGATCTGGTTATTACTGATAATCCTGCCATCCTGCTTCTTTATATAATAGTTTTTAATCAGATATGGGGTGTTTTCACAGTATTCCTGTAAATATTTCTTAATTTCCTCATCATTCTCCTGGCTCAGAATATTATGCTGCTTGGAAAGAATCAAAAGAACCTGTTTTATGTTCTCCTGATAGTTATACAAAAGCTGGTTCGTCTTATCAATTGCCTGCTGCGCTTCACTTTCAAACTTGCTCTTAATACGCTGGCTCTCATCCTTTATATTTAACCATTCAAATACAATAAACACGATAAGCACAAATGTAAACAATGTGATTAACTGCTTTGCCGCAACCCCCAAATATCTGAACCTTGTCATTCGAAAAATCACCCCTTTTTAACGTCTTTTGGAGTAAGTCCCGTATAGTTCTTGAAAACCATGGAGAAATACCTGTAATTCGGCATACCGACCTTTTCAGCCACTTCATAAACCTTTAGGTTTGAAGACTGCAGAAGTTCCATTGCCTTTTGTATCCTGCTGCGTGTAATATAATCGTTGAAAGACTCGCCGACCTCCTCGCTGAAAACCCTGCTAAAGTAACAGGAGCTAAGGCCCACTTCAAAAGCTACGTCGGAAAGCTTCAGAGGCTGGCCAATCCTGTCGTTTATAATCTTAATGGCATCACGGACTTCCGTCCTATACCTTTCATTTCCATTCTTCCGCATACCTATTTCATGCAGAAACGCGTCCGCCAGATCGGAAACCGTGTTGGACTGCCAGATCTTTTCCGAAATAATGGACTGGCCTTCCATTTCCTTTTCCATCTTACCCAAGCGTTTTATTACGATCGTCTTAAGCTCCGGTGGAGCTATTTCGGCTTTTACAGCAGTTTCAACAAAACGGGTAATTGCATACTCCCTTTCTCGAATACTACTGTTTTCAAGTTCCTTTAAGCTGTCTTCCAATTCTTTCAGCAACTCGGGAGATGTCCTTACAGGAGCAGTAGGTTGTCCATGGAAAATGTTGTTCTCTTCATCGTAAAATGCCACATTCTTCCATGAATCCATCGTCCGGATAGCGTGGATATATTCAGGAAAATCGTTCAAAAGAGGACTTACCGATATGAAAAACCTTACCTTCCCCTTGGTAAAGCCAAGATTCTTAGTAATGCTTTCATTAAACTCCCGTGATAAATCCGCCAGCTTTTTGTCCAACATTTCTCTATCCCGGCTAATATCTCCGTCGAAGAAAAGAATATACATTCCCATACCCATTTTGATCCAGAATAAATGCTGAGAATAAGAATTCAGAAGTCCTGTGAGTTCTTCTTCCAGAAACAAAACATTTCCCGGATACGACATTATGTATAATGTCGTTATTCTCATGGGAAATTCTATTTTCAAGCCGTCGTTACTACAAAGCCTTGAAAAATCCTTCATATCCGGTACAAATCCATCGGCTATCCGGACAAAAAGCTTTGTTATCCGGCCTCTCTGAGCCGCTTTTATGCTCATATGATGCATGGTGTTTCTAAAGATTTCGTCCCTGGCTTTTTCCAGCGAACCTTTCATATCCTGCGTGGATAATCCGGCCTTGATTAAATAGTCCACCGCGCCCAGCCGTAAAGCTTCCTTTGCAAATTTAAATTCACTGTGACAGCTGAGGATGATTACCTGGATATCCGGAAATTCCTTCCGAAGGTTAGCAAATAGCTCCATTCCATCCATCACAGGCATAGTAATGTCGGTGGTCACTACATCCGGCGGATATTCCCTGCAAAAATCCAAGGCTTCTTCACCGTCGGTAGCCTCACCCACCAGAACCGCCCCCATGCTTTCCCAGTCTAAAAGCTTTAAATCCTGTCTGATGATGTCCTCATCGTCAACGATGAGAACCGATAGAAGTTTTTCTTTCAATATAAATTCACTCCTAAGATTCCGGATTTATTATAGTTTAATTTTTATAAATATTACACATTTAATCCTTTTGGGTCTATATACTTAAACCAAGCCTGTTTCAAAAATGTTCCGGATTTTATTTTATATCATTTCTCCTTTAAAATAAAGTTTCAACAATAAATTTTGTGGCACATTGAAAATTTCATAAAGTACCCTGGCAAAGTGCTGGTAAAAAGGGTACAAAAAATCCGATAAACCCCTTACAGTTTTTACGCCAGTAAAAACCCATAAAGGAGGTGTATCGGATATGAATAACATCATTGATTTTACTTCAAAAATGCTTGGAATTCAAGGGTTTATGCTTAACAGGATAAATACCTATAATAATTTATGCGCCTGCTCCAGCTCGTTTTCTACTGCCTTGAGATATGCTTTATAAGCAAGAGTCGCACCACTAAAGGTATCCACCTGTAGTGATTGAGCTTTTAATTGTATCAGTTAATTTTCTAATATAATGAGTCAGGGGGACGGTTCTTCAACTCACTGCACTCGTTGAATGATATTCCTGT
>ENA-OFCE01000512-OFCE01000512.1-metagenomes-genome-assembly--contig:-NODE-512-length-25098-cov-6.916943_pt1 | contig 25098 bp, 21 predicted proteins | sample MGYA00153388_OFCE01 | MGnify analysis MGYA00153388
CCTCTACCAATTTTGGGAGAGGGAGTTGGAGGGTGAGGGTTAAAGCTACAAAAGCCACTTGAAAGCACGCTTTCCATCCTTTTTCCAACGATCTGGGTAACGCATAGCGGGAAGAGGGTAGGGGGATGGAACAAATTACGAATTGTAGTATCGATAATGACCCGGCTTGCTTTTTTAGCAAATGGCGATAAAGCACTATTGTTATTTTTTCGATTTACCTTCTATCAATGTCTTGAAAAATATAAATTAGAAAAGTTTTATAGATTTTAAACCATTTTGTTAATTTTTAGGTGTAAATAGAAACAAGGGGAATATATAATAATCTCACAATAGATGCACGCAATTCATACTATAACTTAAAATTTCTTTTTAAGACAAACCTATGAACATTTCTAAATTGCCTTGACGTTTCCTAATACGAACAGACGACTGCATATACATTTAAAAATTAAAGCGGAACTACATAACTTAAAATAAATTGAGTTCCTATACTATCGGAGAAAGGAGGTTTCATCCTACGAGTAAAGGTATGTAGTCATTAATAAAGTCGAAGGATTAGGAGGTAGAGAGAATGTTGAAAAGTAAAAGGGTTTTACCGGTAATTCTCATATTAGCCCTTGTGTTGGGTCTATTCACGATGATGCCTGCTGTTTCCCATGCTGCTGCGAATATTGCTTTGAACAAGACTGCCGCGGCATCTTCGTCCCGCAACGCCAGCAATACGCCGGCAAAAGCATTTGACAGCAATGCAGGTACTCGCTGGGAATCGGATTACAGTGATCCGCAATGGATTTGTGCAGACCTTGGTTCCAGTTACAGCGTAACAGGCGTTAAGATCATCTGGGAGAGAGCGGCGGGGAAAGACTATAAGATACAAGTATCAGAGAATAATTCAACCTGGACGGATGCTTATACCGTAACAGGCGGAGCATCTGGCGCAACACTGAACGCAACTTTCGCCGCCAAAACCGGGAGATACGTAAGAATGTATGGCTCAACAAGGACTACAGGATATGGCTATTCAATCTATGAGTTTGAGGTATATGGTGATCCTTCACCAGTCACTAAGACAGCAACACCTGTTATAACACCGGCAACCGGGACCTATACATCGGCCCAGACAGTAACCATAACCGATGCAACTGCAGGTTCCACCATAAGGTATACAATAGACGGTTCTACTCCGACAGCTGCTACGGGAATAATATATGCGGCACCCTTTACCGTATCATCTACCACAACGGTGAAAGCCATGGCCTACACATCAGGCATGGCGGATTCAGATGTGGCTATTTCAGTTATTACCCTATCCGGCGGTAGTTCAGTTCCGGCAACACCGACCGGACTTAAAGCGAATTCTGTAACGGCAAATTCAGTCAGTGTAAGCTGGAATGCAGTGTCAGGCGCAACGGGCTATAACCTATACCGTTCCTTTGCCGGCTCCGGAACATATGTAAAGGTCAACAGTGTCCCGGTAGCATCAACCAGTTATACAGATATAGGCCTGGATACTGCGACATATTATTATAAAGTTTCAGCAGTGAATGCGAGCGGAGAATCGGCATTGCCGTCAGCAGTATCTGCCACTACAACACTGGACTTTGGCCCCAATGTTAAAATATTCGATCCATCCATGTCAAGTTCCAGCATCCAGAATACGGTTAACAGCATATTTACGCAAATGGAATCGAATCAATTCGGCTCCGAGCGGTATGCACTTTTCTTCAAACCGGGTTCATACAACGTTAATCTTGCTGTTGGCTTCTACACTTCCGTATACGGTTTGGGGCAAAGACCCGACGATGTCACGGTAACGGGATCCGTGCGCTGTGAAGCCAATTGGATGGACGGCAATGCCACCTGTAATTTCTGGCGGTCGGTCGAAAATCTTGCCGATGTTCCGACATACTCCGCAAGTACGGTGGCGCCTTCAGGTACCGAAACATGGGCAGCGTCACAGGCAGCTCCCATGCGGCGCGTGCACATAAAGGGAAATATGACGCTGTGGGACCCAGGGTCCAACTATGACAAAAGTTGGTCCAGCGGCGGCTTTATCGCTGATTCCAAGGTCGATAACAACCTTTCCTCCGGATCGCAGCAGCAGTATTTGACCAGAAATACTCAACTGGGCTCCTGGAGCGGTTCAAACTGGAACATGGTATTTGTCGGTGATGTAAACGCTCCGGCAGAAGCTTGGCCCAGTCCGGCCTATACCGTTGTCAGTCAAACGCCGGTGATCCGTGAAAAGCCGTTCCTCTATCTTGACAGCGCCGGGAACTATAACGTTTTTGTACCTGCTGTAAGGACCAACGCTCAAGGAATTACCTGGGAAAACGGAATGGGTCCGGGAACATCATTGTCCCTTAGCGACTTTGTAGTCGCACACCCTGGAACTTCTACCGCTGCAAGCTTGAATCAGGCCCTCGGTGATGGAAAGAATATTTTATTTACTCCCGGTATATATCATCTAAGTGCACCGCTTAACGTGACACGTGCCGATACGGTTCTGCTGGGCCTTGGACTTGCAACCTTAATACCGGATCATGGGACGGCTGCCATGACGGTTGCCGATGTGGACGGTGTAAAAGTTGCAGGAATCCTTTTTGATGCTGGAGAGGTCAATTCACCGGTGTTGCTGGAAGTTGGGCCGGCAGGTAGCGCAGCAAGCCATGCAGCGAATCCAACAACTCTTAGCGACCTGTTTTTCAGAGTAGGAGGAGCTGCTGTTGGAAAAGCTGACGTATGTGTCAGGATAAATAGCAATAATGTTATCATCGACCATTTCTGGGTATGGCGAGCAGACCACGGTGCAGGAGTAGGGTGGACAGTGAATACCACAAGGAACGGTGTTATTGTAAACGGAAATAATGTGACGGCATACGGCCTGTTTGTTGAGCATTTCCATGAGTATCAGACCTTATGGAACGGGGATGGCGGACGCGTATACTTCTATCAAAGTGAAATTCCGTATGATGTTCCAGGTCAATCCGGATGGATGGCAGGCAGCGAGAATGGGTATGCTTCCTACAAAGTAGCAGATGCAGTGACCACGCATGAGGCTTTGGGACTTGGAGTCTATTCCTATTTCAGGGATGCTGATGTAAAGCTGAATAGCGCGATTAAGGTTCCGGCCAAATCCGGCGTGAGAGTCTATCATGCATGCTCTGTATACCTGGCAGGGTATGGTGAAATCACCCATGTCGTTAATAATACGGGTGATACTGCAAAAGCGGGCAGTATGCGGCAGACTGTGACGGAATTCAGCAATAATGTAGAGCAGCCGTATATAACTCCGAAAACCGGCGTATATGGGACTGCACAAAACGTAACCATCACCGGCATAACTCCAGGGTCTGCCATAAGATATACAACAGACGGTTCCACTCCAACGGCTACTACAGGAACAATATATACAGGTCCTTTCACCGTATCTGCCACTGCAACAGTGAAAGCCATCGCCTATAAATCTGGTATGAAGGATTCGAGCGTAGCAACTTCTACCATTACCATTAATAGCGCATATGCAAATGACTTAGCGCTAAATAAGCCGGCCGCAGCTTCCTCAGGCAATGCAGGCCTTGCCTTTGACGGCAGGACAAATACTCGTTGGGAGTCGGAGTGGAGTGACCCGCAGTGGATCACCGTAGACCTTGGCTCAAACTATGTCGTGACGGGCGTTAAACTTACTTGGGAAACAGCCGCCGCAAAGGACTACAAGATACAGGTATCAACGGATAATGCAGCATGGACGGATGCGTATGCAAAGACGGGTGCTGCAGGCGGCGTGGAGAATATAACCTTTACTACACCTGTAACCGGAAGGTATGTGAGAATGTACGGCACAGCAAGGACTACTACATGGGGCTATTCCTTATGGGAATTCGAGGTGTTTGGCAGATAATATACTATTCATAGCAAGTTTCATTAGACTTTTAAAACATTAACTTGAGTTGGATAGAGCCACGCTTCTTATCTTTGATAGTTAAGGAGCGTGGTTTTGTTTGTGTGTTACATAAATCAGGTATGCCGCAATAGTATAACAGCATTAAGGACTACATGGACAATGGAAAACTGGATAAGTCGGTATAATAGATGTCCCTGGGGAAATGTGAACCGGATCAGGGAACAGATCCGATTGGAAAAAATGAGCAGAGGCGGGCAGTGAAGAGAGTGGTTCCACCGGAGGTTATGGAAAAGAGGAAGGTCCGGAGGAAAGTAAAGAGGAAAATTAATCGGTGGATTCATAGCCATGATAAAGATCCGGTGTACGAGGTGCTGAGAGAGGTTGTGAGGAACTGGGGAATTAAATTGATTCCTTTTGAGTTTTGTCAAGCACCTGTCCTTTATTATATCATTTATTAGAGCCTCTGTTACTCTAATTCCTTCTGCAAGGTAGTTTTTTGGTTCATAAAAATCACCTCAATAGTCAATAAGATATACCAATAAAAAGGTATCCATATCGATTATTGAGGTGATTTTGAAAAGTCAAGTACTTTTTTATATTTTATTTTCCAATTTGTGTATTCTTAGGTTGTTGACATTGCTACCGCACCTTCAACATATTAAAACAATAATAAAAATTAGAAATATGAATATTTCTAATCTACAATATGCATATTGAGTGGCATCATAAGATGCTTTACTAATACACTGTATGCAGTATCACCGTCGCCAGCTTTAAGATAATGAAAGTACTGCTCATGTTCATCCAAAGTACTGTCAATACGACCAGGAACAGAGAGAGCGGTTGATGTGGTTAATTGAATCAGATACATAAGCCGCTGAAATGTTTGAGTGAATTCGCTATTATCTACATAATTAATTAATGCAAGATGAAACTTGTGGTCATGATCCATAAAAGTTTTATGCGAGTCATTATAATCCTTTGACTTTTTCATAAGTTCTAATGATTTATTCATAGTTTTTATTAATTGCTGCCCCTTTTTGCTTTCTATTTCATTGGCAATTACATGGGTACAAAAACCCTCTAGTGCGCACCTTATTTGAATTGTTTCCAACATATCCTTTTCATTAAGTTGTCTTATCATAAATCCTTTGCTTGGAATTATGGTGATATATCCATCCTGGCTAAGGCAGTGAAGAGATTCTCTCATAGGAGTTCTTGAAATACCTAATTCCGCTGCTAGTTTTGTTTCTGAGTAAAGGACGTTAGTATCTAGCTTTTTTGTCAAAATCTGTTCTTTTACATAGTTATAAGCCTGAGCTTGCAATGAGCTTTTTGTATCAATACTTAACTTATTCATGGGTAGTGTACTCCTTTCTGTTACTATCATATACTAAAAAATATTTAAGGTCAATAAAAAGCACTTGACAGCATACTGGCATACCGGTATACTGGCATTAGAAAATATATTAAGGAGGGACTTCTTATGAGCACGTACCAAATGGGAGATTTAAGAGTAATCGATTTAACAAAGGTGTTAGATCCTAAGACAGAAAGTAGAAGATGTGGATTGACTAGGTTTAACACAGGTGGACCTATTCCGGACTTTCATACAATTATGGATTTAACAAGTCACTTAGGAACTCACGTTGAGTGTCCATATCATCACAATGATAATTGGTCAGATGTTCAAGCACTTCCAATTACTACATTTCTAGGAAGAGCAATTTACGTTAATATTACACATATGCAACCTAATGGGAAGATTAAAGCAGCTGATTTGGAAAAGGCTTGCGGGGATAGAATTAAGGAAGGCGATATCGTAATCTTAGATTCACCTATGAAGCTTGCTCCATTTACACCAGCATCTAATACAGAGGAAGACAAAAGACTCTTCATTTGTCGGGAGACTGCTGAATGGTTGAAAGAGAAAAAAGTAAAATGTGTTGGTTTTGGTGATGGTGTCTCAATTGAAAGCAATAATGAAGATGTAAGTGCTTTTCATGATGTATTGATGGAAGTAAATGTAGTATTCTTAGAAGTTTTAAAGAATTTGGAGGAATTAACTGCAGATATATTCTTTATGTCATATTCTCCGCTTCCTATCAAGGGTTTGGATTCATGCCCAGTTCGTGCATATGCAATTGAAGGTCTAACAGAATTTTCTAAATAATGAAAAGGTGAAGGTATGAAAATAGCGATAATCGGTGCAGGTGCTATGGGGTCCATCTATGGCGGTAACTTATCAAAGCATAATGAAGTCTATCTGGTGGATAATAATCAGAATGTTGTAGACATAATCAATAGAGATGGATTGAAACTTCAGGAAAATGGCTCTGATGTAGTATATAGGCCAAAAGCTGTTATTTCATCAGAAGGAATTGGAAAGGTAGATTTAGTTATTCTATTTGTCAAATCCTTATATTCAAGAGTTGCATTGCAAGAAAATAAAGAAATCATTGGTAGTAACACTTATGTTATGACACTTCAAAATGGTTCTGGACATGAAGACATTCTCTCGGAAGTAGTTCCAGTTGAACGTATTATTATCGGCACAACAGAGGATAATGGGGCAATTATTGAAGCGGGATATGTTAGACATGGTGGAACTGGAAGAACGAATATTGGTATGCTGGTTGAGGACAAGGATGACATGCTGAATACATTAAAAAAATGCTTTGACGCATGTGGTTTTGATACTTTAGTCCATGACAATATTCAAAGATTAATATGGGATAAGTTATTTACAAATGTATCACTTAGTGCAGTTACTGGGGTCTTACAGGTAAAAATGGGCTTTATCGCTGAAAATCCTAGTGCATGGAATTTAACAAAGCAATTAGTAAAAGAAGCGGTAGCAGTATCAAATGCAATGGGACTTGGATTTGATGAAGAAACAGTACTGTCAAAAGTTAAGAAAACTTCCGAGAGTTCTCCTAACGGATATACTTCTATTTATACGGATTTAAAAAATGGAAGACTGACAGAGGTAGATACAATAAGTGGCTCAGTAGTGCATGCAGCTAAAAAATATGGAGTAGAAGTTCCTTCGCATGAGTTTATCGTGAATATGGTTCATGCTATGGAACAACGAAATAACTAAAAAAGTTTAGTTACTAATATTAGAATTATTAAAATTAAAATAATTCAAACAATGGGAGATTTAATATGATATTTTCATCTATTTACTCAAAGGATGATTATACAAATTATCCAACAGCCATTCAAACAGCAATTAAGTATTTAAAAGAAAACGATTTTACATCTATGGAAACAGGAGTTTACGAGATTCAGGGAAAGGATATTTACGCACAGGTATTTGATGCACAGACAGAACCTCCAGAGAAGAAAAGACCGGAAGTACATGAAAAGTATGTAGATGTTCAGTTCCTTGTTTCCGGAAAAGAAAGATTGGGATTTACTCCTGATTTAGGCAAATATGAAGTTGATGAGAGAATCGATGAAAGAGATTTGATTTTCTATAAGGAAGTTCAAAATGAAGGGTTTATAGAAGCTACACCGGGATGCTTTTGTATTTTCTTTCCAAACGATGTGCACAGACCAGCAGTGATGTCTGAAGAAGCTATGACAGTAAGAAAGGTTGTTGTAAAGGTAAAAGTATCATTATTATAGTTTCTACATCGGGGACAATATTAGAAATAAAAGGAGTGTATGTTAAATTAAAAATGTTAAGCTTTTCGTAACACAAAGTTTAATTTAAAACAGTGAGATAAGCATACATTTTAATTTATGATAGAACAGACTAAAGCAAGGAAAATCAACTATTTGTCTTATATTTTAAGGAGGGGAAATATTCATGGAATACATTACTGGTATTTTGTTAATACTTTCATTTGTAGGATTGGCTGTATATTGTGTTAAAGGCTATAACCTAATGATTGGATTTTTAGTTATGTCTGCTATTTGGACTATACTTCCGCTGGTGGGAAACCATTTTGTTACAACCCCAGCATTCATTGCTGTAAATGCAAAATTGATTAATACCCCGATAGTCGCTTCAATTAAAGCAATTTTCCAGACTGCACCGGAAAATTGGGGTACAACATTAGTTAATGTTTTCTGGGGCGCCTGGTTTGGTAGGGTGCTGATTGAAACAAATATTGCTTCAACACTTATTCGTAAGACAGTTGAATTAGGTGGGGACAAACCACTATTTACTATTACTTTATTAAACATTGTAGTAGCAGTTATTTTCACATCTATGACAGGAGCAGGTCCTGTTATCGCTATTGGTGTTATCGTATTACCGATTTTATTGTCTCTTGGTATTCCAAAGGCAATTGCATTGTTCTCATTTATGGGAGCAGTCGCTTCAGGTATTTATCTAAACCCAGTCAACTTTGCTCAGTATCAAGCTTTTTATCAGGATGCAAATGGAAAAGTAGCCTATCAGTTTAGTGACTATGTATTTTGGGGAGTTTTAGCTCTAGTTATTATGCTGGTTATTACAACTATCTCTACTGGTTTTGCACTAAAGATTAAAAAACCTTCACGTGCATGGGCAGCTCAGACAGAAAGACCATCTGATAGTAAGAACGCTCCAGCTATTGCTTTGATAACTCCAGTACTTCCAGTAATCGGTGTTATATTTTTAAAGCTTCCTGTTATATTTGGATTTGTTATTTCCGGTTTCTTTGCTCTTCTCATATGCGGTAAAATGAAAGGCTTCAATAACACTGCCCGTCTGGTAAATAAGATGTTCTGTGATGGAGTTATTGATACAGCTCCTCTTGTAGGATTCCTTTTAACTCTGCCAATGTTCAACAAGGCAGCAGAGTATGCTTCTCCTTATTTCCAAACTATCGTAGGTGGGGTGGTTCCCAAGTCTGCACTGGCAATTTGCATTGTGTTTGCAGTATTTGCAGTATTTGGACTGTTCCGTGGACCAATGACACTAGTAGGTAGTGGAGCTGCTACGCTCGGAGTTATCAAAAACTTCTTCCCTGTAACACTGCTGTACCCATTATTCGCTATTCCAACTATAACAATGAATATCGGTTCCTGCATTACTCAGTCATGGGTAGCTTGGGGTCTTGCATACACAAAGGTTGAAGGTAAGGATTTCTTACGTTTGAGTATTCCAAATGGAATAATTACTTCCGTCATTCTGTGCACGCTGGCATATTTTATGTTTGGAATAAACTTATAGTGGCTTCAGTTAATATGTATCAAAGTTCAAAATATAAATAAAGGTTGTTTCAAGGTATAGAGACTTCAAAACAAAGCCTTTATACTTTGAAACTTCTTATTTTATTACATTATGGAGGAGTTAAATGGGTAAAAGATTAGTACGAATGGGTATCGATGTTGGTGGTACACATACAAAGGCTGTGGCTATTGACAATGCCACTCACGAAATTATTGGAAAATCATCTGTAAAAACTACCCATGATGATAAAAAAGGGGTTGCTGCAGGTGTTGTACAGGCATTTAAAAACTGTATGGCAGAAAATAATATAAATCCAGAAGATGTTGTCTTTGTTGCACACAGTACTACACAGGCCACAAATGCACTATTGGAAGGCGATGTTGCTACTGTCGGAATTGTTGGAATCGCTGCGGGCGGATTAGAAGGCTTTTTGGCAAAACGTCAATGTCGTATCAAAGACATAGATTTAGGAACTGGAAGATCAATTAAAATTAATAATACATTTATCAAAAAGAAAGAACTTAAGGATGATATAGTCCGCGAACGAATTAATGGTCTGAGAAATGAAGGATCAAATGTTGTTGTAGCATCAATGGCATTTGGAGTTGATAGCCTTAAAGAGGAAGAAGAAATCCACAAAATTGCTGAAGAAATGGGACTTCCAACCACAATGGCCTCAGACATTACAAAATTATATGGACTGACTCGCAGAACCAGAACAGCAGCTATTAATGCAAGTATACTTCCCAAAATGTTAGATACAGCAACTTCTACAGAAGGAAGTGTGCGTGGAGCTGGAATTAAAGTGCCTTTGATGATCATGCGTGGTGATGGCGGTGTTATGGACATCAGTGAAATGAAAAAAAGGCCTGTGCTTACAATGCTTTCAGGTCCTGCAGCAAGTGTTATGGGTTCCCTTATGTATCTTCGTGCATCAAATGGTGTGTATTTTGAAGTGGGTGGAACCTCTACAAATATTGGAGTAATCAAAAATGGGCGTCCAGCTATTGACTACTCTATAGTTGGAGGACATAGCACATATATTAGCTCACTGGATGTTCGTGTTCTTGGAGTAGCTGGTGGAAGTATTGTACGTGCAGACAAAAAAGGAGTAGTGGATATAGGCCCCAGAAGCGCTCATATTGCAGGTATGGATTATGCTGTATTCACAGATGAAAAAGAAATTGTAAACCCAACTGTAGAATTCTTCTCTCCCAAAAAGGGTGACCCAGCTGACTATGTTGCCATCCGCCTGGAAAGTGGTAAGAGAATTGCTATTACCAATAGCTGTGCAGCCAATGTTTTGGGACTTGTTAATCCAGAACATTTTTCCTATGGAAATGTTAATTCTGCACGTAAGGCAATGCAGCCTCTTGCTGACTATATGGGAAAGACGGTTGAAGAAGTAGCAGAGCAGATTTTGCATAAAGCCTATGAAAAAATAGAGCCTGTAATTAAGGATTTAGCAGAGAAATATAAATTAGAGCATGATCAGATTTCTCTGGTTGGAGTAGGAGGCGGTGCATCTTCTCTTATTGTTTATTGCTCAGACAAGATGAATCTTAAATACAGTATTCCAGAAAATGCGGAAGTAATATCTTCTATCGGTGTGGCGCTCTCTATGGTAAGAGATGTTGTTGAACGTATTATTCCCAATCCAACAAAAGAAGATATTACCAGTGTAAAAATGGAAGCAATGAACAAGGCTATAGGAAGTGGAGCTACTCCGGAAAGCGTTGAAGTTCATATTGAGATCGATCCTCAAACGTCGAAAGTTACGGCTATTGCAATGGGATCTACAGAAGTGAAGGCAACAGACCTTCTGAAAGAATGTTCAAAGGAAGAGGCCGTGGAGCTTGCCAGTGAAGATTTAAGGGCAAAACCAGATGAAGTTAAGATGTTGGCTCAAAACAAATATTTTTACGTATTTGGCCTTGAACGAAACAATAGCCAACTGATTCGTATTCTGGACAAAAAGGGATTTATTAAAGTGCAGCGTGGAAATGGTCATGCGCAAGTAGTGAAAGCAGGCAACTACCAGGAGGTTATAAAGAAAATGTGGGATGAGCTTGCTGCATATAAATCAGATATTATTCTTCGCCCTGACTTCTATCTGTGTTTAGGCGCAAAAGTAATGGACTTTACTGCAACGGATTATGAACAAATGATTATGCTTATGGATTTGGAGGTAATGAACCTGAGTCCAGAAGAAGAAATAATTGTAATCGGAGCTGTGAATCAGGTATGAGTGAAGGATTCTTCCGTAAATTGAGACAGGCCATTTTGAAAAACCCAGTGCCCGAACCAATGCCAGTGCCCCCAAAACCTGAACGAGTACTTCCTTTAGAGGATATGCTTACAGAACTAGTTAAAATACCTAGTTCCGTTTGGGGGCAGTATGCTTTTTCCAGAGAAATTTTAAGAAATAAAATTAGTCAGGAAGAGAGAAACAGACTGACGGTAAAGGCATATGAGTGTGGTTATACCTATGCGGATCAGTTAGTGGAAAAGTATGGCACCCGAGTTCCCTCAGTGATAGCAAATGCTTTGGGCCTGCAAATCAGTTATCCGGATATGCCATCAGATACGTCAAGGGTGACATTTGCAGAATTCGTTGAGCCAAATAAAGTCATGCTTTATAAAGATAATCTGGATAAGGCAGATGAATTGCTGGAAGACAGGGAAGTTTGTGAAATACTTGGAATAACGCAAGTAAATCAACTGTTACTTGCCCATGAAATATTTCACTACATTGAAATGAGAGATTCCAAAAGTATTTTCACACAAACTGAAAAGTTGGATTTATGGGCTCCAAAGCCATTTCATAATAAATCTACAATTCGCTGTCTGGGGGAAATTGCAGGGATGGCATTTGCTGAAAGACTAATGGGTCTAGCATATTCGCCATTTGTAATGGATGTTTTCTTTGTGTACGGCTACAGCAAAGAAGTTGCAGTAATTCTATATGACGAAATTATGGAATTTCAAAAATATGGAATTTGTAAATGAGGGCTCATCTGAGGGGAAAAATAAGAGAGGGGAAAAACCCTTCATGAATCGTTATCAAAATATAGTTAATTACTTTTGAAGGGCAATTTTGGGACTGAGAATGGTACTGCATTTCCTAAAGTGATGAAAGATGAGGGATTTACTAGATTTGAAGAGGTCATAGATAAATTTAGATTGAAATTTAACAATAAGTGGCTAAATAGCTAAGACTAAAAAGTCTCCGTTATACCCGGTACGGTGAACCGTATCATAAATGACGAAGACTTTTTTTATAACCGTTAATCCCACTAGTTTTAAGAGCAATAATAGTATATTCAAATAGTCTTTATCAAGCTCCAGCATATTGTGACCCCCTATCATTTAATTGGCGTTTTTTGATAGATTACAATATTTGCTGGAGTTTTTCATTCGAAATATTTTTCTGTAAAAAAGCTAGCACAACAAGTTAAGTCCCTTTAACATTTGTTTGAATTATTTATCACTTTTAAGATATCTGCGCTAGTAACCTGTTTTTGCGATGCGATATCTTTAGCAGTAACTTCTGAATGATGATATCTTCCTCTTACATTGGTCTTTGTCTTTCGAAGCTGGATTGCCTTAGAGGGGCAGTAATGAATACATGCGAAACAAAACACGCATGCAGTGTCCTTTCTCCAGTGGGGTACGCCGTCTCGCATCTCAATTTTATTTGAAAGGCATGTTTTTGCGCATAGTCCGCATCCGGAGCAATTTGAATCGGAATAAAAGTTCCTTTCAGTATTCAGATAGCCTGTTTTATGAAAGAAAACCGTTAAAACAGGGAATAGCATATTCTCTTTCCAGAAGGAGCCATTAGGGTCCTTCTCTTGGCCTTTCCTCCTGTTAATTATGATATCTTGGATTATCTCCAGCTTTTTTTCTGCTTCAGTTTCAAGCCTTTCAATTTCCTCCCGACTTGGGGCTTCTAAAACGGGAATATAATTATTGGGCATATCGATAAAGAAACGAGAATCAAGGGACTTGCCTTTCTTCTTAAGTATTTTATCAATATCCGTAAATATCCGGCAAGGCGAGCCACCGCGTGTGGCTATGGCAAAAATGTAGGAGGCGGAATCCAAATTAGCCCGCTCTAGAAATTTTTTAACCGGGATTGGCAGTGTAAATGCATGAATAGGGAATACGAATCCGACAACATCTCCCGTAACTTCGATTTTATCTGTATTCAATGCATCAATCATAGGAACTACAGTTGAATCAGGAAGTTTTCTCTGTAATTCGCGTGCAATATAAAGTGAATTTCCTGTACCGGAAAAATAAAAAATTTGTGTTTTCATCAGGCAAAGCCTCCTTCAAATGTTTTTATAATGTAAGTAGCTGCGAAATTTTCATAAGGGATCAGTGGTGAAGGCCTTTTATACCCTGAATTTATGTACAATGATACCTTACATATTCACTAAAGACTTTATTCATAAGCTTATGTCCCTCGCTGTTGGGATGGATTCCATCCAGGCAGAGGTAACGGCTGTAATTGACTTCAAGCAGAAAGGCTTCCCGTACATCAATCAAATGACAGTTCAGCGTTCTGGCAAGGTTGGTAATGGCAAGACTATAGCACTCATGGTAGCGGTAAATGCGTTGGACATCTCCGAGCCACCGCAGTATTCTGCTGCCGTCAAGGCCATCTCTGGTAATCCATGCAAAATACTTCTCCGCATCGATCGGGGGCAGGTTAACAAGGACAGGAACAATGTTATGTTTTCTCAAAGCATTGACCATGTCTGTAATGCAGGCGCGAAAAGTGTCAAGGGGCGTATTGGGAATATGTTCCTTGTCCGGCTCCTGCGCCACATCGGCCCAGTTAAAATCGGAGTCATTGCCCCCGAATTCAATAACGGCAGCTTCGCAATCAACCCCTTTTTCAAGGGCAGCCAGCATAAGGTTTCTTGCTTTGGGTGCAGTCAGTCCGAAGCGTGCATTGTTTTTTATATCAAGGCCGGTATTTTTAGAAATAAGAGCTGCATTATTTTCCTTAAGGGTTGTATATTTTTTACGGATTTCATCATAAATCACACCCTTTAGGATAGAATCACCCCAGATATTTATTTTTTTAATAACTTTAAACATAAAATCCACCTCTGCTTATTCTGAAAAATGTATAATCTAGTTTTCATAACTATATTATACCCATAGATTAACAATGTCAATACATTTATATAACTATATTGAATAATTTGCCGAATAATGTTACTATATATTCAATATAATTAGGAGCGATAAATAATGAAAGAAACCATTGATATGCTTTTATCCTGGTCCGAAGAATTGGGTTCCCATAAAATTCCGGAATGGGATTCACTCCCTGACATTGACTTGTATATGGATCAGGTAATCACTTATATGGAACGGCAAATGAGTGTTTTCATGAATGGCGAAAATGATAAAATCATCACGCCTTCCATGATTAACAACTATGTTAAGGATAAATTAATACCACGCCCCGTGCAAAAAAAATATTCAAAGGAACATCTGGGTTATTTGTTGACCGTATGCATGCTGAAACAGGTGCTGCCTATAGCAGACATATCAAAATTGGTAAACAGCCAGGCAGACAAAATGCAGATGTCCGAGCTGTATAACAGCTTCTGCCATGTTCAGGATGAGGCCCTGCAGGCTGTTTCCCTTCGGGTCAAGGATACGCTGGAATCGGGAAGTGAGAATGACTGTGAGGACGTGCTTTCCATGCTTGCATTAAAGCTTGCCGTGGAGGCAAATGCCAGCCGTATTGCTGCTGAAAGGATATTATATGTTTTAGAGCAGCAAAAGGCAAAGACGTTAAATGAAGGAAAAAAGAAGGCGGATAAATGAGGATTCGATCCAATCTGCCAACTGTTTCTCAGAGCAATAAGTTGAAAAGGCAGCAGCCTGATGTAAGCAGGAATGCTGCCTTTTTAATGATAAGGAAACTATGGTCATTTTTATAGTGAGGAATACTGTAAAATGAAGGCTTTACGTGTTGATGTACTATTATACATGCAGCCGATAAATTTTCTATGGGAGAAATTGAAGTCTTTGTATTTCGCTTTTGTCGATGAAAGATTTTAGTGCATTGACTGTAGCCTAATATCATGATAAAGTAAAAGCAATAGCAGGCGGAGGCATTCTTGCCTCGCTTATACACTGTTTTTATTTCGCCTTTATATAGATTTTAAGACAATATCAATTGTAACGGAATGTTTGTGAGGACCATAATGGCATATTTAATGTTGCTTCTGACCTTTTTTCTTATCATTATACTCATAAAAAACCACAGGAACAGATATAGCTGGCTTTTGACCATCATGATTGTAGGACTTGATCTGGCTTTGTTTGCAAGTATTGTGCAGATTTCCAGGCTCAATAACTATTATCAGCCGAAGAGCCTTTTTTTTGTCTTGGACTACTGGATTTATCTGCACATTCTGCAAAACAAGATTGTTTTTTCCAGTGTCAACCGGCTTTTAAATATCGGAATGGGCCTTTTTCTCTTTGTGTTTCCGCTGTTTACCTATGAGTTTACAGCTTTTCGAACTCGGAAATTTGACAAGAGGAGAGTTTTGATATTCGTTTTTTCCATACTTTACCTACTGTTCAATATATGGTTTTATGACCCCAAAACCAGCAGCATGTTTTACCTGTATATTGTGGGACAAAGCCCTGAGGGTTTGGTACCCAAGGAGGTTTTTAAAGTACTGATTCAAAGGCTTGATGCGTTGAATTTCGGCTTTATTTTGCTCTATCTGACCTATCCTTTTTATGTACTGGGTAAATATTACTTTAATACAAAAGTTAACTTGAAAAAGATGCAGGTTATACCCTTGGCTTTTTGTTTGATGCTTTTGAATCTGTTTTTTATCACAATCTTTATGTTTGGACCTTTTCGAAAGAGCTATTTCCAAACAGAGCCTTTATACTGGATTTTCCCAATAAATAAATCCATACCGTATTTTTACTTTGATATTTTGCCCCTGGCTATGCTGCTTTCTGTCCCTGTCATGTTTCTTCTGTTGATTAAATATCAGACTTTGGATACCAACGATTTTTTTAGAAACCTGTACATTAAGAGAAATACTGTGTTGTTTAATAAATACTTACGAGGCATTTTTCACTCTCATAAAAATACCATGTTTATGATGAAGATTCTTGCCGAGCAGGCAGAAGCATCCTATGGAACGGAGGAAGGATTGGTGGCTCTTAGAAAAATAACTCATTCTACCAATAGTACCCTCAATACGCTCACGAAGACGCTGGATTCCATGAAAACGGTAAAGCCAAAGCCTTCGTTTAATAAGGTAATCAATGTGATTGAAGCTTCGCTCCATCGAATTAACATACCGGATCATATCGAGATTCGAAAAATATATAATGTCAGTGAGGCCTATATGTTTTTCGATTATTACCAACTTTCGGATGTATTTGACAACATTATTCAAAACAGTGTAGATGCTATTACTACAGCAAAAAGAGAAAAAGGCGTCATTACGATTGAAGTGGATATGGAAGTTGACTGGATTATGGTAAATATCATAGATAATGGTTGCGGAATCTCTAGAAGTGAGATGAAAAATATATTCAAACCCTTTTACTCGACAAAATCCAAGCAGTATAATTGGGGGATAGGACTTTCCTATGTATATAGAATCATGAAAAGAAATTCGGGCTTTATTACCGTAGATAGCAAAGTGGGAGAATACACGAAATTTCAGCTGCTATTTCCCAAAAAGAAGGGAGAAGATAACCTTGAGCAGGATTAAAATTGTTATTTGTGAAGATATGGAGGAAATCCAGAATTATTTTAAACTGATTATCGCTAGAGAAAGTGACATGGAAGTCGTTGGAACAGCAACAAGCTTTGAGACGGCATGCAGTACGGTTTTAGAATTGAAGCCCGATATTGTCCTGATGGATGTTCAGATGGATACGGACATGGCAGGCGTTGATGCCATCGAATATATAAAGAAAAGAATGCCGGAAGTGAAAATTATTGTTCTTACGATTCATGAAGAGGATGAAACCATTTTCAAAGCTTACAGCGCCGGTGCGATGGATTTTATTACGAAAACCAGTTCGATTGTTGATATCCTGAGTTCCATCCGGAATGTGTGTAAAAATAATATTTCACTGCGTCCTGAAGTTGCACAAAAAATCATCGGAGAGTTTTCCAGACTCCGCAATGAGCATAGCAGCATGATTTATACCTTGAATGTAATGTCCAAGCTCACATCTTCAGAAATGGAAATACTGAAGGCGCTTTACCAAGGGAAGTCATACCGTCAGGTTGCGCAGGAGCGATGTGTAGAAGAGGTTACCATCCGAACACAGATCAATCGTATTTTGAAAAAGTTTGACAAAGGTAATATAAAAGAAGTGGTTACGCTATTAAAGGAGCTTCGAATTTTTGAACTATATTCGGGATTTGTTCCTAAATAGGGATATCCTGCAACAAAAGTGATTCCTCTTTTTTGATAAGGAAACCTGGAAAGGATTTGCTAACCTGAGAAGACATCATATTTATGATTATAGGATGCCAGGGACTGGACTACGGTTAAAAATTCACCACGGAGGATGATAATGAAAAGCAGATTTAACACTGTACTGAGTATGGTAGTGGGTATATCCATGGCATTTTCGCTTCTGGCTGCTTGTGATCGTAAAAACATCACGGAGACAAAAGCGAAAAAGACCGAAGTGAAATTAAAACCGGTGGAAGTATGGACAAACAATGCGTCATCAAAAACTGAAGACGTAAAAATGGTATATGATTTCAATAATGGTCCTGGAAGAGAAAAGGGCATCCTGATTGACTATAAAGTACTGGGTGAAGAGTATACAAGCACATTGCAGGCTGCTGTGGCAGCCAATCAAGCCCCTGCTCTGTTTAAAAGCAATGCAGGCTCCTTTACCATTCCACAGTTGGCAAAACAAGGCTGGATTGTGGGGATTGAGGATATGCCCGGCGGAAGAGATTTCTTGAAAAAGTATGACGGGTATTTGCAACCCATCACCAATACTTTCAATGGAAAAACGTATACAGTCCCTTTTGCCGTAACTACGTTAGCTGTTGCATATAATAAGGAGCTTTTGAAGAAGAATGGGTATTCAAAGCCTCCAGAGACATGGACCGAACTGAGACAAATGGCGAGAACCATTACCCAAAATGGGAATGGGAAGGAATTCGGTTTAATCGAAGGCTTAAAATCCAACATTCATTCCCAAAATGGGTTATACCAATTTGTACCCTCTGTGGGACATAATGAATTCGACACAAAAACAGGGAAATTCACCTTTATTGATTTCAAACCTTTCTACCAGTTGTGGATGGATATGGAGAAAGACGGAAGTATTTTCCCCGGCTATGAGAACATAAACAATGACCAGGCAAGAGCGCAGTTCGCAGAAGGCAACATCGGATTCAAGTTTTCAGCCAGCTATGATGTAGGAGTATGGAGGAACCAGTTCCCAACAAAAATGGATTGGGGGATATGCAGACCGGTAGCAGATCCGGCCAAGAAGTATAAAAACTATACCTACCAAACCCCTTCTCTGGTTTTCGGTAGGAGAGCCTGTGAAATGCCTGAAAAGTCCATGGAAGTGTTCAAGCTTTGGAATGCGGAGGAGACGCTGGTAAAGCTCTATGAGGCTGGAAAGTATATACCCTACAGGCAGGAGATCATCAAAATGTCCAAGAACGGTTCAAACATAAAGAACTGGGCAGAATTTGCCGACCGGGACAACGGCTATGTAACGGGGCCAAATCCCCTGGGTGAAATCAAAGTAGAGGGAGATAATGCCCAGAGTGTCATACAAAAGATCATAGTAGGTGCAGTTCCGGCGGAACAGGGATTAGCTGATTTGGATGCACGTTATAATGCGGCGCTGGATGAGGCTGTTTCCGGTGGGTTGGATCTAGCCCCCTATATAGATAAGGAGTTTGACACCAGTATAAGAAAATAACAGTAAAAATACTCGATGAAATGGATAGATGATGGAAACAGGTCCGATAGAACGCATATCGGACCTGTTTATTTTTAGAGAAAGGAAAAGTAGGTATTGTTGATGAAATATCAACATTTTTTTAAATAATCCCTAAATCTCCCCCTCTTTGTTGACAAAAGTTGATACTTAAGATTAAAAGCTAAAGAGGCTATAATAGGACCATCATAGTAAACAGGGAGGACAACGGAAATGAAAAAAACATTTACACGTGCAGTAAGTATTGTAATAAGTCTGTCCATGGCACTTCTGCTCCTGGCTGCTTGTGATTCCAAAAGCAAAACGACTGCTAAACCGGAAGCTACACAAACAGAAACCTCAAAAAAGACTCAAGTGACAATGTCAACGGTGGAAGTATGGACAAATAATGCATCATCAAAGGCTGAAGACGTAAAGATGGTAGATGATTTCAATAATGGTCCTGGAAAAGAAAAAGGCATCATGATTGACTATAAGGTTCAAGGTGGAGATTATGCCAATACATTGCAGGTTGCCCTGGCTGCCAACCAGGCACCTCCACTGTTCAAAAGCAATGTAGGCTCATTTACCATTCCACAGTTGGCAAAAACCGGATGGATTGTGGCTATTGAAGATATGCCCGGTGGAAAAGACTTTGTAAAAAAGTATGACGGGTATTTACAACCTTCCAACAACACTTTCAATGGAAAAACCTATACGGTGCCCTTTGCTGTAACTACATTGGCTGTGGCCTATAATAAGGATCTTTTGAAAAAGAACGGATATTCCAAACCTCCGGAAACCTGGACCGAACTGAGGGAAATGGCAAAAACCATTACAAAAAATGGAGGCGGTAAGGAATTCGGCTTTATCGAAGGCTTAAAGTCCAATATTGCTTCACAAAACGGTTTGTTCCAGTATGTATCCTCCGTAGGACATAATGAATTCGATACAAAAGCAGGGAAATTTACCTTTACGGAGTTCAAGCCCTTCTATCAGCTTTGGGCGGATATGGGTAAAGACGGAAGTATCTTCCCCGGCTGTGAGGGGTTAAACAATGACCAGGCAAGAGCACAGTTCGCAGAAGGAAACATCGGATTCAAGTTTTCTGCCAGCTATGATGTAGGTGTATGGAAGGATCAATTCCCAACAAAAATGGATTGGGGAATATGCAGACCGGTGGCAGATCCAGCAAAGAAGTATAAAAACTATACCTATCAAACACCTTCCATTGTTTTCGGCAAAAAGGCTCTTGAAATGCCTGAAAAGTCCATGGAAGTGTTCAAGCTCTGGAATGCAGAGGATACACTGGTAAAGCTTTATGAAGCTGGAAAATATATTCCATACAAGCAAGAAATCATAAAGATGTCCAAGAATGGTTCAAACATAAAGAACTGGGCGGAATTTGCCGACCTGAACAACAGCTATATAAGCCCGCCGAATCCGACAGGGGAAATAAAACTGGAGGGAGATAATGCTTCCGCAGTTGTTCAAAAAATCATAGTGGGTGCTGTTACAGTGGACCAGGGAATGGCAGATCTTGACAAACGGTATAATGCAGCGCTTGAAAAGGCTGTTTCCGGTGGAGTGGATATGACTCCCTATGTAGATAAGAATTTTGATACCAGCATAAAAAAGTAGAATAAAGTGTGGATGATGAATACAGGCCTGATATGAATCATATTGGGCCTGTATAGTAAATGAGGTGCTTATCAATGAATGCAGTTTTTTCCAAGCTAGCAAAATATAGAATTTTCAAGGATGATACCATCCCGGCATACGCGATTATGCTGCCCATACTCGTGGGCTTTCTTCTTTTTACCATCTATCCGATAGTATATGTTTTGAGATATTCATGGTTTGATTATGATGGTTTTACCGAGGCAAAGTTTGTAGGATTTTATAATTTTATCCGGATTTTTACCAGAGATCCTGTGTACTGGAGTTCATTGCTCAACACCTTTATAATACCCCTTGCAAAACTGGTAATTGAGATACCCTTAGCCCTCCTGCTGGCTGTTTTCTTAAATTCAAAATCTGTTACCAACTCCTTTTTCCGGACAACATTTTTTATGCCGACCATCATTAGCAGCGCGATTATCGGAATTATCTTTTCCATATTATTCAGCACCTTTAATGGGTTTGTAAATAATCTGTTAATGAATACAGGCTTAGTGGATGCAAGGATTAACTGGTTCGGGGATAAATGGCTGGCAATGTCCGTCCTGATCATCTCCGTGGTTTGGAGCCATTTTGGAATTAGTATGGTCTTTTTCCTTATGGGGCTGCAAAGTGTGCCGAAGGAGCTGTATGAGTGTGCGGAAATTGATGGAGCCAATGCTTTGCAAAAGTTTTTTCGGGTTACAGTTCCCATGCTGGCACCCATCCTGCAAATCGTTATCATGCTGGCCATCATCGAAGGAATGAAAATGACAGAAATGGTACTGGTACTGACCAATGGGCAACCCGGCGGGAAAACGGAAGTGGTTATGACCTATATCTATAAATTTTTCTTTAATATAGATGGAATGGGGGCAAATCAGTTCGGGTATGCTTCTGCAATGTCCGTTATTACAGCCATCGTCATAGGTTTCATTACGGTGATTTATCTGAAATTTTCAAACAAAATGAGTAATATTTACTAAGGGGAGGTTCCTATGAGTTCATATTTAAAACCGCTTTCAGCCATTGCTAAAACGATTTTTTTACTGGTTGTTTTAATTATAGCCGTATTCCCTTTGGTCTATATTATTCTGGCATCCTTTAAAACCAATGCGGAAATTCTGACAGCAGGAGCGAGCATACTGCCGAAAAAATTTGTTGTAAACAACTATGTTCAGGCATGGCAGTTGGCAAATTTCAGGCTCTATACCTGGAACAGCCTGTATATGACATTCTTTGTAGTCATTGGGTCGATTATTACAACAACAACACTCGCTTATGCCCTGCAGCGGGGAAGATTTATCGGCAAAAAAGTAATTTATACCCTGATGATGTCAACCATGTTCATATCGCTGGGTTCTTCCGCTCTTTATCCCCAGCTTCAGGTAGCTAAGCTGCTGGGAATTCATACATCCCTTGTAGGGGTAATCATCATCCGGGTTTTCGGTGTCCATGTAACCAATGTTTTCATTGCCATGGGCTATTTGAAGTCCATATCCTTTGAAATTGATGAAGCAGCAAAAATCGACGGATGCAGCTTTATACGGATTTATTGGAATATCATACTGCCGCTGCTAAAACCGCTAATTGCTACTATAGGATTACTAAGCTTCCGTGCAGCTTGGAATGATTATATGCTTCCGATGGTATTCACCCTGGCGAATCCCAAAAAAGCACCGTTGATCGTGGGTGTTGTGAGTTTAAGAAATAGTGGGGAAGCAGCTTCGTCATGGAATCTGATGTTAGCTGGAACTACAATTGCTCTGGTTCCCATGCTGACAGTTTATCTTTTCCTCAATCGGTACTTTATTTCCGGTCTGACAAGTGGCGCCGTGAAAGGCTAAGGCGGTAAAATATGAATCTGTTTCGGTGGAGTAAAGAAAATGGGAGGAGGTGGCTGTTGAATTTCATACCGAGACGATTCTATTTTATATAATCAGAACAAAATAAATAGATTGCGAGGAGGTCAAGTATGTTTTCATTTAAGTGGAAAAAACCATTTCTGGTACTTACCATGCTATTGTTGCTTTTAACAAGCGTGGATTCTGTTTTTGCAGCCAGTACGACAACCATTGCAAACAATGGGGTATATGCATGCCGGCGTACTTTCGGAGGGGGCCTTTATGACAGTACGGCAAACAAGACGTTTGTTTGCTGGAGTGGAGCCGGTATGGATGTATATGTAAACGAATATAACCATTCCACCAATGCATGGGGGACCCCAGTTAAAATAGCGGACTGGGATAAACCCACAGCCAATGCGTATCATGATTATCCCACAATGGTGCTTCTACCCGATGGGAAATTGGGTATATTCCTAAACAGCCATGCGGTTGGAGCCTATCTTCTAAAAGCACCCAATACGCATTCAATAGCAGGCACATGGGCAAAAAGCCAAATCAGTACGGACAAAAACTGTTATCCCATGCCTGTAGTATCCGGAAGTGATGTTTACTATTTTTACAGCCGTAACGATGATTTAAGCTTCCCTTACCGGACGTATAAATATATCAAATCTTCCGACAGCGGGTCCAGCTGGTCATCACCGCTCACTGTGATTGACAGCCAAAAGCTCAACAACCAGTTTGATGAGGTGTATGCCTATAGTGTATATCCTAAAGACGGTAAAATTTATATAACATGGGTTCTATCGGGAGGACCTCTAGGGCATAATGGACAGTCAAAAAATCTGTACATTGCCTATTTTAATACCTCTGATGGGAAAATGTATACCGTAGCGGGGGGATCTCTCGGAAACATGGTGGATTACAACGATTTAAGCAAATGCGTAATTGAAGAAGTTTCACCAACCTCTACTACGAAATTCCCTATTACCTACAGTGCAGCTTCCATGTGCACGGATGGTACCGTAGTGGTTGCATACGGAAAATCCACGGATTCATCCTCGGCTATCAAATTCGCCAGATGGGATGGATCATCATGGACCATAAACACCATTGATTCCGGCACCAGCAGTTTCAAAGATGTCACAAAAGCTGGGGACAATGCTTTTGAAGTGTTGTATATGTCGGGTAATACCATCATCTCCACGAAAACTGCGGATAAAGGAAGCACCTGGACAAATAACTACAGTGTTGCAGCACCTTACGCCAATGGTGCAGACCGTGTGACCGGAATCAGCTTTGTGGAAGGACGGCACAGCAGTAAAGCGGTATCAGTTTTCGGTACTACCTTTAACTATGCAAACAGAGATGTAGATTACTCCGGAAAATGGCCGGTATTTTCCATTGGAGAATAGCCGGAAAAAGGTAAAGGGCTAGTTTTGCTCTTTTAAGGCTTGTGATGTGGATGTAGTGTGTCGTTTATTCAGTTTCCAAAGTCTGAGTATTCATGCATCGGAATAGACATACACATCGCAGGCTTTTCCTTATTTTAAATTTATCCTACTAAAAAAATGTAAAATTTTCGTAGTAGTATGTTGAGAAATATATTACATTTTAAGGAGGTCTGACCATGTATAGAAGTAAAAAAATGCTTGCAGCAACTTTGGTATTTGTACTCTTGATGTCCTTGGTGTCTTCTGTGAATACCAGTGCTGCCACGGCGTGGAATCTTGTCTGGAGTGATGAATTCGATGGAAGTACGATCAGCACTGCGAACTGGACGTATGATATCGGTACGGGCAGCAACGGATGGGGAAACAACGAACTTGAGTATTACACAAACCGTGCGGAGAATGCCAGAATCGAAAGCGGAAACCTTGTCATTGAAGCCAAAAAGGAAGCCTATGGCGGTAGGGAGTATACATCCGCCCGCTTAAAGACCCAGAATTTAAAAAGCTGGACTTATGGAAAAGTCGAAGCAAGGATCAAGCTCCCGAAGGGACAAGGGCTCTGGCCCGCTTTTTGGATGTTGGGGAACAATATTTCCCAGGCCGGCGTTGGCTGGCCTGCTTGCGGTGAAATTGATATTCTGGAGCATGTAAACAATGAAAACACGGTTCACGGGACCATGCATTGGGATTCTAACGGCCACCAGTCTTATGGAGGATCATTCAACAACCTGGATGTCACTCAATACCATACTTACTCCATTGAATGGGATGCGAATGCAATCAAGTGGTTTGTAGATGGAACCCAGTATTGGGAAGGAAATATCAAAGATAGTGTCAATGGTACGGAGGAATTCCACAAGCCATTCTTTATCATTCTCAATATGGCTGTAGGAGGGAACTGGCCTGGAAACCCTGACGCTTCCACGATATTTCCGGCTAAAATGTATGTTGACTATGTACGTGTCTATCAACCGTCTACCGGACCAACCCCTACACCTACGCCTACCCCTACACCAACACCTACTACTCCGCCATCGGGCTCTAACCTTGCTTTGAATAAGCCTGTAACCTTCTCCAGCGAGCAGGTAGGTA
>ENA-OFCE01000513-OFCE01000513.1-metagenomes-genome-assembly--contig:-NODE-513-length-25088-cov-11.570527_pt1 | contig 25088 bp, 21 predicted proteins | sample MGYA00153388_OFCE01 | MGnify analysis MGYA00153388
GGAGGATCACCGGCACGTCCCGCTCGTACGTCTGGACCACGCTGAGCGCATCCGCGGCGCCGGGGAGAACACCATCGCAGAGGACCACGTCGAAGCTGCCCTTCATCGCCTCCTCGACCAGCGACTTCGCCGACTCGACGAGCACGACGCGGTACCCGGCATCGATGAGCGACCCCATGAACGAGACGGAGTCGCGCTCGCGGACGAGAAGCACGGCGCCGGAGGGGGCTTTCGCTACGGCGACTCGCAACGTGGGCTGCGCAACGGAGGTCTTGACCATCGTGTAGCCGGCAGCATCGGCGAAGCGGACCTCGTCGCCGATCCGCAGTGGCACCGAGAACCGGTAGTCGCCGAAGACATCGCCGGCCAGACCCTGCGCGCGCAAGTCGCTCGCCAGCGCCGCGCCGAAGGCCTCGCCCAGCTTCTGCAGCGCCTTGGGCGGCAGCTCTTCGACAAACAGCTCGACGAGCAGGTTCTGTGCAGCGGGCGTCGTCATGCTGCTTTCTTAACGATGTTCGCCAGGACCTCGTCGGCCCAGGCCTTGGGGGCCATGGGGAATCCCAGCCGCGCGCGGCTGTCGAGGTAGCTGGCCGCCACGCTGCGCGCCAGGCTGCGAATGCGCCCGATGTAGGCCGCGCGCTCGGTGACGCTGATGGCACCGCGGGCGTCCAGCAGGTTGAAGCTGTGGCCGGCCTTCAGCAACTGCTCGTACGCTGGCAGCGCCAGTTGCTGCTCGATCAGATGCTTGCTCTGTCGCTCGTGGGCAGCGAAGGCCGTGAGCAGGAAGGCGACGTCGCTGTGCTCGAAGTTGTAGGTGCTCTGCTCGACCTCGTTCTGGTGGTAGACATCTCCGTACGTCAGGCCGTCCGTCCACGCCAGGTCGTAGACGTTGTCCACGCCCTGCAGGTACATCGCCAGGCGCTCCAGCCCGTAGGTGATCTCGCCGGTGATGGGCTTGCAGTCGATGCCGCCCACCTGCTGGAAGTAGGTGAACTGCGTCACCTCCATGCCGTTCAGCCAGACCTCCCAGCCCAGGCCCCAGCAGCCCAGGGTGGGGTTCTCCCAATCGTCTTCGACAAAGCGCACGTCGTTGGCCTGGAGGTCGAAGCCCAGCGTCGTGAGGCTGCCCAGGTACAGCTCCAGGATGTCGGCCGGCGCCGGTTTCAGCACCACCTGGTACTGGTAATAGTGCTGCAGGCGGTTGGGGTTGTTGCCGTAGCGGCCGTCCTTGGGCCGGCGGCTGGGCTGCACGTAGGCCGCCTTCCAAGGCTCGGGGCCGAGCGCGCGCAGGAAGGTGGCCGTGTGGCTGGTGCCAGCGCCGACTTCCATGTCGAAGGGCTGCAGCAGCGCGCAACCCTGCGCGGACCAGTAGGTCTGAAGCTTGAGGATGATCTCTTGAAAACTCAGCATGGCGTAGGCAACCGGTTGCCCCGAAGTTTACGGGCGCCGCGCGCGGCGCCGCACGTGGTTGCCGCGCCAGGCCAGCAGGCACATCAGCACCGCCAGTCCCACCAGCGGCCACAGCCCGGCACGCGCCGCCCACCAGGCGAATGGCGTGGTGCCACTGCGCCCTTCGACCTGGCCCTGCAGCACGCCCTGGGTGTGGCGCGGCAGCTCGGCCAGCACCTGCCCGTGGTGGTCGATGAGGGCAGTGGCCCCAGTGTTGGTGGCGCGAATCATCGGGCGCTGGAATTCGAGCGCACGAAAGCGCGAGATGTGCCGGTGCTGGTCGATGGCGATGGTGTTGCCGAACCAGCCGATGTTGCTGACGTTGGCAAACACCGTGGGCGCCAGCGCCGGGTCGACGAAACGCCGCGCCAGTTCCTCGCCGAACAGATCCTCGTAGCAGATGTTGGGCGCCACGCGCTGCGCCCCCACCACGAACGACGGCGGGTTGAGCACGCCGCGCGAGAAGTCGCCCAGCGGAATGTTCATCAGCCTAGTGAACCAGCGAAAGCCCGTCGGTATGAATTCGCCGAACGGCACCAGGTGCTGTTTGTCGTAGCGATAAACCGCAGCGGATGCCGCCGTCGGCGCCGACAGCCCGGCCACCGAATTGGTGTAGCCGAGGTCGAAGTCACCCAGCGGCACCCCCACCAGCGCCGCGCGGCCGGGCGCGCTGAAGTGCGCCACCAACCCAGCCCAGTAGCCGGGGGCGAAATCTTCCAGCTGGCCGGGCAGCAAGGGCACCGCCGTCTCGGGCGTGACGACCAAGTCGACCCTTGCTGCCAGCAGCTGGCGTGCCACCCAAGCCAGCGCCTCGGGCATGCGTTCGGCCGCAAACTTCTCGTCCTGGCTCACGTTGGGCTGCAGCAAGGCCACGCTGAAGCGGCCGGCGGACTGGGTGAACGGCACCGGCCCGGCCAGCCCAGGCAAGGTCAGCACCAGCAGCACGGCCACGGCCACCGGGGCACGCCGGGCGACGGGCAGCACCCCCAGACCGGCCAGCATGGCCACCGCCCAGGCCATCAGTGCGCCGACGCCGACCACCCCCACCCAGGGCGCCAGTGCCGCCAGCGGGCCGTCGACCTGCGAGTAGCCCGCGGCCAGCCAGGGGAAGCCGGTGAAGATGTCGTTCCGCGCCCACTCGGCCAGCAGCCACAGCGCGGCGAAGAGCAGCGCGTCGGCCCCGGGCCGGCCGCTGCGCCAACGCGCGTACAGGCCGCAGGCAAGCGCCAGGTAAAGCGACAGCGCGGCGCACAGCGCCAGCACGGCCGCAGCGGCCAGCGGCGCGGGCAGGCCACCGTAGCGGTGCATGCTGATGAACAACCACCACACGCCAGCCGCCAGCCAGGCCGTGCCATAGCACCAGCCCAGCAGCGCGGCGCGCGGGGCGGGCGACTGGTTCAGCCGCCACACCAGCAGCAACAAGGTCAGCAGCGGCAGGGGCCAGGCGGCGGTGCACACGAAGGCCAGCGTCTGCACGGCGCCCAGCAGCGCCAGCAGGGGTGCTTCAACCCACGCCGACGGGCTGCGTCGGGCGGCCGCGGCGCTGCCCGCTGGGGGCCTGTTCAATCGACGTCGCCGCCTTCGGCCGTGGTGGGCGGGCGCACGATGCGGGCCACGCGGAACCAGCGCACGGCGCCGCCGCGCGTCAGCATCACGGCGAATCGCAGGCCGGCCAGTTCCACCGCTTCGCCACGCCGCGGCACGCGGCCGAATTCGTGCGCCAGCAAGCCGCCGATGGTGTCGAAGTCGTCCTCGGGCAGTCCCGTGGCGAAGGCCTGGTTGACAGCCGGTATGGTCACGTCGCCGGCCACGCGGTGGCTGCCGTCGGCCAGGGTGTAGATGCCGCTTTCCTGCTCACGCTCGTCGAATTCGTCCTCGATCTCGCCGACGATTTCTTCCAGCACGTCTTCGATGGTCAGAAGCCCGGCGGTGTTGCCGAACTCGTCGATGACGATGGCCAGGTGACTGCGGTTGCTGCGGAAGTCGCGCAGCAGCTCGTTCAGTCCCTTGCTCTCGGGCACGAACACCGCCGGCCGCAGCAACGTGCGCAGGTTCAGCTCGGGCGCGCGCTGCAACTTCAGCAAGTCCTTGGCCATCAGGATGCCGATGATGTTGTCGCGCGCGCCCTCGTGCACCGGAAAGCGCGAATGCCCGGTGTCGATCACCGCCGCCAGCAGATCGTCGTAGTCGGCATCGATGTCCAGCAGGTCCATGCGCGGTGCGGCCACCATCACGTCGCCTGCGGTCATGTCGGCCATGCGCAACACGCCTTCGAGCATCAGGCGCGACTCGGGCTCGATGAGTTCACGCGACTCGGCAGTGGCCAGGGTGCGGATCAGCTCGGCCTTGCTGTCGGGCCCGGGCGAAACGAACTCGACCAGGCGCTCGAAAAAGCTTCGCTTGTCTTGAAGCGGGTGTTCGTCCGCACCCGCGTGGCTGGCGCGTGCGGACCGGGGAGGCTGGGGTTCTGACACGAATCGGTGTCGGAAGTCTCGGGGTGACGAGAATAACCGAGCCGGACCCGACTCGGTCCGCGCGAAGGCACAATCCGCCCCTCGCTGCGCCCTGCCTCCCGTGCAGCATTGCAGTCCCGCCCAGCCCCGCCACATGACCGACTTCACCCTTTCCAGCCTGTGGCGCCTGCGCCTGCCGATTCTTGCGATGGCAGCGGTCATCGTGCTGTCCAACGTGCTGGTGCAGCACCCCATCAACGACTGGCTGACCTGGGGCGCCTTCAGTTACCCGCTGGTGTTTCTCGTCACCGACCTGACCAACCGCTCGCTGGGTCCGCAGGCGGCGCGGCGCGTGGCCTGGGTGGGGTTCGCAGTCGCGGTGGCCGTGTCGCTGGGCCTGGCGCCCTGGCGCATCGCGCTGGCCTCCGGCGCCGCCTTCATCGTCTCGCAGATCATGGACATCGCCGTCTTCAACCGCTGGCGCCGCCAGAGCTGGTGGAAAGCGCCGCTGATCGGCTCGCTGGTGGCATCGACCATCGACACGGCCGTGTTCTTCTTCCTGGCGTTCGCCGGCAGCGACATGGACTGGCTGCTCCTGGCCAGCGGCGACCTGGCCGTCAAGGCCTTGATGGCCGCCCTGCTGCTGGCACCCTACCGCGCCCTGTTGCCGCGCCTGGCCACCTGGGCGCCCACCGCCTCACCCGAGACCACACCATGCCGCTGATCCCCGCCACCATCCTCACCGGCTTCCTGGGTTCGGGCAAGACGACGCTGCTCAAGCGCGTGCTGACCGAGAGCCACGGCCACAAGATCGCCATCATCGAGAACGAGTTCGGCGAAGAGAACATCGACAACGACATTCTTGTGGCCGACACTAACGAGCAGGTCATCCAGATGAGCAACGGCTGCGTCTGCTGCACTATCCGCGAAGACCTGCGCTCCACGCTGGCGGACCTGGCCGAAAAGAAACGCAAGGGCGAATTGGACTTCGATCGCGTGGTGATCGAGACCACCGGCCTGGCCGACCCCGGCCCCGTCGCGCAGACCTTCTTCATGGACGACGAGATCGCCGAGAGCTACCTGCTCGACTCGATCCTGACGCTGGTGGACGCCAAGCACGCCGGCGGCCAACTCGACACCCGGCAGGAGGCACGCCGCCAGATCGGCTTTGCCGACCGCATCTTCATCAGCAAGACCGACCTCGTCGAGCCCGCTGCCGTGGACGCGCTGATGCACCGCCTGAAGCAAATGAACCCGCGCGCGCCGCAGAAGGCGGTGCACTTCGGCGAGGTGGCCATTGCCGAGGTGTTCGACCTCAAGGGCTTCAACCTCAACGCCAAACTCGACATCGACCCGGACTTCCTGAACCCCGACGACGGTGACGACCACGTGCACGACGAGCACTGCGACCACCTGCACCACCATGCCCACGACGACGACGTGAAGTCCTTCGTCTTCCGCAGCAAGCGCGCCTTCAACCCGGCCAAGCTGGAAGATTTCCTGGGTGCCATCGTGCAGGTTTACGGCCCCAAGATGCTGCGCTACAAGGGCGTGCTGTACATGAAGGGCAGCGACCGCAAGGTGATCTTCCAGGGCGTGCACCAGCTGATGGGCAGCGACCTGGGCCCAAGGTGGGCGCCCGGCGAGGAAAAGGGCAGCAAGATGGTCTTCATCGGCATCGACCTGCCCAAGGACGTGTTGCTTCAAGGCATGGAGCAATGTCTCGTGTGATGTGGCCGCCAACGCGGTTTCGTCTGCAGTCGGCCCAGCCGTGGGCGTGGCTACAATCCGCGCGCTTTGAAGACCGGCTTGAGTCCTGCGGCGCTTCGCCCGCAGGCGGCCATGTCAGCCACCGTGTGCCCCGACGGGCAAGGAGAACCCCGTGACAAAGCCCAAAGCCAAGGCCCCTGTCGCCGCCAAATCTGCGGTCAAGATTGCCCAGCCCAGAACGCCGGTGTCCAAGCCACCTGCCAAGTTGCCCGCCAAGTTGCCTGCCAAGCCAGCGGCCAAGATGCCCTCCAAACTCATCGCCAAGCCTGCCGCCAAGCCCGCACCCCAGGCATCCAGCAAGGCATCCACCAAGCCCACCGCCCAGTCGATCGCCAAACCGGTTTCCCTGCCCGTCGGCAAGCCCGCACCGAAGGCGGCGCCCAAGCCTGCCCCACAAAACCCTTTAGAGACCGCCGCCAAACCAGTGTCTGCAACCGTCCTCAAGTCCACCGCTCCCCCTGCACCCGTACCGACAGCCACGCCGGCCGTCAAGGCTGCCGTCAAGCCAGTGGCCAAGCCCGCCAGCCGTTCGTCTTCCCGGGGCATTCCGCCGGTGGCGCCGGCGTCGCCGCCGTCCAACCGATTCACCGACCGCTTCGCGCCGGCGCGCCATGTCCGCCCGCCAGATCCCATCGAGGTGCAGAAGTCGTCGTACAAGGCCGATCCCAAGCTCGTCAATGCCTGGAAGACCAAGCCGGGGCGCGACCTGAGCATGCCCGAATTGATGGCCATGCCCGACACCGAGTACATGAACGACAAGCAGGTCGACTTCTTCCGCACCCTGCTGCGCCACCAGCGTGACGAGTTGCTGTCCAACGCCGGGGAAACCACCGAACACCTTCGCGAGGACACGACCATCGTGCCCGACCCGGCCGACCGCGCGACGATCGAGGAAGAGCATGCGCTGGAGCTGCGCACGCGCGACCGCGAGCGCAAGCTGTTGAAGAAGATCTCGCAGTCGCTGATCCGGCTGGACAGCAACGAATACGGCTTCTGCGACGAAACGGGCGAGCCCATCGGGCTGGCCCGTCTGCTGGCCCGGCCCACGGCCACGCTGTCGCTTGAAGCCCAGCAGCGCCGCGAGCTGAAGCAGAAGATGTTCGGCGACTGACCCCCGAACCCCGGCCGAGTCACTCGAGCGCCATGGCTGACAACGAAAAGGGCAACAGCTTCTTCCGCAAGGTGGCGCGGTTCGTCACGAACCCGGCCACCGACTGGACCGAGATCAACACGCGCCCGGACGACACGCGCGAGTTGGACCTGGAGAAGTCCGAGCTCAAGGCCATGATCGAACGCAAGCGGCGCAACGACTTCGTGCGCAAGCGCGAATTCGACATGCTGCGCCAAGTGCGCCGTGAGGGCCTGTCGCCCGAGCAACTGGCGGCATTGGGTGGCAGTTCGCGGCTGGACGACTCCGAAGTGCGCAACCCGGAAAGCAATGCCTTCCGGCCTGACGACGTGAAGGAAAAGATCGACGAGATCGAACAGCAGATGGTGGGCGACGGGTTCTCCACCACCAGCCGGCGCGGCGTGGCCAGCACCGTGGCCGCGCCCATGATCCGCGATCTGCCGCGGCTGCCCGATTTGCCGCTTCGCGGCGGCGGACTTGCCGCGCCGCTGGGGCGGCAGCCGACCTCGTCCACGCCGCCCGCGCCGCCCGCGCCGTCCTCGCCGTCCTCGCCGTTTACGCAGTCCGCGCAGCCAGCGCCGCCAGCGTCATCACCGCCGCCCCCGCTGGGACTGGCGCCCGCCGCGGCGCCGTCGCCGGTGCAAATGGTGGCCACCGGCCTGCCGCCGCTTGCGCCTGCCGCGGCGGTGTCGTTCGGCGGTCCGTCCGGCGGCAGCGGCGGCGCAGGGCGCAGCGAGTTCGGCAGTTCATCGGCGCTGGAAGTAAGCGAAGTCATGCACGACCCTGAACTCGACGAGGCCGTGATCGCCTTTGCCAACGCCGACTTCACCCAATGTGAGGATGCGCTGGCTCGGCTGACGTCCGGGAATGGCGCGCGCGCGCAGCACGCCGAGACCTGGCTGGTCTTGTTCGACCTGTACCGCGCCACCGGCCAGCAGCAGCGCTTCGAAAGCCTGGCGATGGACTATGCGCAGCAGTTCGGCTGGTCGGCGCCGCAGTGGTACTCGCTGCCCAAGCTGGTGTCCGACGCGGCGGCCGAGGGCCCGTTGCTGGCGACCAGCGACACCACACAAGGCGGCGTCACCGACATCGGCTGGGTTTGTCCCGCGCACCTGGATATCGATGCCGTGGGCCGGCTTCGGTCGCAAACCCTGCAACTGCCCTTGCCCTGGGTCTTTGACTGGGGGCAACTGGTCCGCGTCGACGCCGAAGCCGCGATGCAGTTGTCGATGCTTTTCCGCCTGTGGAGCGGGCAGGCGCTGGAGATGCGCTGGCTGGCCGGTGACCGGCTGTTCGCGGCGCTGCAGGACGCCGCGCCGACGGGCGTGCGCGACGCCGATCCGGCCTTCTGGTTGACGCGCCTGGACGCCTTGCGCCTGGCCAACCGCGCCGACCAGTTCGACGAGGCGGCCATCGACTACTGCGTCACCTACGAGGTGTCACCGCCGTCCTGGGAGCCGACCCGCTGCAAGGTCACGATCAGCAACCCGGGCCTGTCGACGCGCACGCCGGCCCTGTCCATGGTCAGCGAGGTCTCGACCAGTTTCATGGAATCCAGCCCGGCCGACGACGCCGTCGATGGCGTCAAAGTGGCGCATGTCGAGCTGTCCGGGCAACTGGTGGGCGACATCGCTGCCACGCTGTTCAAGCTGAACAGCGAACTGGGCAACGCGTCCGTGGTCAGCGTGTCGTGTGCAAGGCTGATCCGGGTCGACTTCATCGCCGCCGGCGACCTGCTGAACTGGGTGCTGTCCAAGCGCACCGAGGGCCGCAGCGTGCACCTCGTCGACACCCACCGCCTCATCGCTCTGTTCTTCGGCGCCATGGGCATCAACGAGCACGCTCGGGTGCAAGTTAGAAAGGTCTAATTGGACAGCTACCACGGCACCACCATCCTGAGCGTGCGGCGCGGGCCGCTCGTGGCGCTGGGCGGCGACGGCCAGGTCACGCTCGGCAACATCGTCGTCAAGTCCAGCGCGCGCAAGGTGCGCAAGCTGCACCGGGAGCAAGTCCTGGCGGGTTTTGCCGGCGCCACGGCCGACGCCTTCACCTTGTTCGAACGCTTCGAGGCGAAACTGGAAAAGCATCAGGGCCACCTGCAACGCGCGGCGATCGAGCTGACCAAGGACTGGCGCACCGACCGCGTGCTGCGCCGGCTGGAAGCCATGCTCGCGGTCGCCGACCGCGAATGCTCGCTCATCATTACGGGCAACGGCGACGTGCTCGAACCCGAGTTCGGCATCGTGGCCATCGGCTCGGGCGGGGCATTTGCTCAAGCGGCAGCGCGTGCGCTGCTGGAGCACACGGACATGACGCCCGAGCAGATCGTGAAGCGTTCACTGGAGATTGCGGGCGACTTGTGCATCTACACCAATCAACACCACACTGTTGAGGTGCTCAGTTGAGCATGACCCCGCAAGAGATCGTCTCCGAACTCGACCGCCACATCGTCGGCCAGCACGCGGCCAAGCGGGCCGTGGCCATTGCGCTGCGCAACCGCTGGCGACGTCAGCAGGTCGAGCCCGGTCTGCGCGGCGAAATCACGCCCAAGAACATCCTCATGATCGGGCCCACCGGCGTGGGCAAGACCGAGATCGCGCGCCGCCTGGCGCGGCTGGCCGACGCGCCCTTCATCAAGGTCGAGGCCACCAAATTCACCGAAGTGGGCTATGTCGGCAAGGACGTCGACACCATCATCCGCGACCTGATGGAAGTGGCGGTGAAGGAAGAGCGTGAACGCCAGGTACGCCGCAAACGCGCCCTGGCCGAAGATGCCGCCGAAGACCGCGTGCTCGACTTTTTGGTGCCGCCCGCCCGCGATGCCCGCCCCGCTGGCCTCAGTGCCGAACCCGTCACCCCTGACAACACCGCCCGGCAGATCATGCGCAAGCGGCTGCGCGAGGGCCTGCTGGACGACAAGGAAATCGAGATCGACCTCGCCGAGGCCAAGCCCTCTCTGGAGATCATGGGCCCGCAGGGTGTGCCCGGCATGGAAGAGATGACCGAGCAACTGAAAAGCTTGTTCAGCCAGATGAACCCGGCCAAGCGCAAGACGCGCAAGCTCGCCATCGGCGCGGCGTTGAAGATGCTGGTCGACGAGGAAGCCGCCAAACTGGTCAACGAAGACGAGATCCGTGCTGCCGCGGTGGCGCAGGCGGAAAGCAGCGGCATCGTATTCATCGACGAGATCGACAAGGTCGCCTCGCGCAGCGACCACGGCGGCGCCGAGGTCAGCCGCCAGGGCGTGCAACGCGACCTGTTGCCTCTGGTGGAAGGCACGGCGGTGCACACCAAGTACGGCATCGTCAAAACCGACCACATCCTCTTCATCGCCAGCGGCGCCTTTCACCTGGCCAAGCCCAGCGACCTGATCCCCGAGCTGCAGGGCCGCTTCCCGATCCGCGTGGAGCTTGGCTCGCTCAGCGTCGAGGACTTCGAGGCCATCCTCACCAGCACCCAGGCCAGCCTGGTGCGCCAATACCAGGCGCTGCTGGCCACCGAGGGCGTCACGCTGGACATTACCCCCGAGGCCGTGCGCCGGCTGGCCGAGATCGCCTACGACGTCAACGAGCGCACCGAGAACATCGGCGCGCGCCGCCTCGCCACGGTGATGGAGCGGTTGCTTGACGAGATCAGCTTCGACGCGCCCAACCGCAGCGGGCAGACCGTGGTGCTGGATGCGGCCGTCGTCAACGAACGCCTGGCCGAGCTGTCGAAGAACGAAGACCTGTCGCGCTTCATCCTGTAGCGACAATGACCGCATGTTGACCCCTCCCTACACCGCCCCCGCCCGCTTCGACAACCCTGACGCCGCGCTGGCGTTGGTGCGCCACATCTACGACAACAGCGTAAGCCACCTGCGCGACACCTTGCGCCGCTTCGTCGCGGGCGAGACGCTGCCTGATCGCGTGCGTGGCTGCTACCCGTTCGTGCGCATCCGCACCGAGACCGTCGCGCGCGCCGACTCGCGCCTGAGCTACGGCTTCGTCGCCGGACCGGGCGTTTTCGAGACCACGCTGACCCGACCCGACCTGTACGCCAGCTATTACGCCGAACAGTTCCGTCTGCTGCTGAAGAACCACGGCGTGTCTATCGAGGTGGGCACCAGCACGCAGCCCATTCCCGTGCACTTCTCGCTGGCCGATCACGGCCATCTGGAAGGCTCCATCAGCCCCGAACGACGCCTCCTGATGCGCGATCTGTTCGACCTGCCCGACCTGGCCGCCATGGACGACGGCATCGCCAACGGCACCTTCGTGCCGCGTGCCGGCGAAGCGCACCCGCTGTCGCTGTTCACGGCGCCACGGGTGGACTATTCCCTGCACCGGCTGCGCCATTACACCGGCACCGTGCCCGAGTACTTTCAGAACTTCGTGCTCTTCACCAACTATCAGTTCTACATCGACGAGTTCATCAAGCTGGGCCACGCACTGATGGCCGACCCGGCCTCGGACTACGAGTCCTTCGTCGAGCCGGGCAACGTCATCACCCGCCGCAACGGCCTGGCTGCACGGCCGGGCGACGAACTCGGCACCGCGCCGCCGCGGCTGCCGCAGATGCCGGCCTACCACCTGACCAGGCCCGACAGCAGCGGCATCACCATGGTCAACATCGGCGTCGGCCCGGCCAACGCCAAGACCATCACCGACCACATCGCCGTGCTGCGCCCGCATGCGTGGTTGATGCTGGGCCACTGCGCCGGCCTGCGCAACAGCCAGCAGATGGGCGACTACGTGCTGGCCCACGCCTACATGCGCGAAGACCACGTGCTCGACGAAGACTTGCCGCTGTGGGTGCCCATTCCCGCACTGGCCGAGGTCCAGCTGGCGTTGGAACAAGCTGTGGCCGACGTGACGCAGCTCGAAGGCTACGAGCTCAAGCGCATCCTGCGCACCGGCACCGTCGCGAGCACCGACAACAGGAACTGGGAACTGCTGCCCAACCGCGCGCTGACCACACCCGAGCGCCGCTTCAGCCAGAGCCGCGCCGTCGCGCTGGACATGGAAAGCGCGACCATCGCCGCCAACGGCTTCCGCTTCCGCGTGCCCTACGGCACCTTGCTCTGCGTCAGCGACAAGCCGCTGCACGGCGAGATCAAGCTGCCCGGCATGGCCAACCATTTTTACCGCGAACGCGTGGACCAGCACCTGCGCATCGGCATGCGCGCCATCGACCTGCTGCGCCAGGAACGGCCCGGCAGCCTGCACAGCCGCAAGCTGCGCAGCTTTGCCGAGGTGGCCTTCCAGTAAGGCGGCCCGGCTCAGCGCGCTGATCGGCGGGCGAGCAGCGGGCGCATCGCAAGCAACCCCAGCACCGGCCCCACGGCCAGCCAGGGCAGCAGCTGGGCCAGCGCCACGGTTTGCGCCAGCCGCACGAACAGCTCGATCGACACGGCCGAGATGGCGAAGCCGATGCTGTTGCTCAGCGTCAGCACGCTGCCGACGGCCTCGCGCGGAGCGTTGACGGCGGTCAGGGCGCTGAATTGCGGTGAGTCGCCTGCCACGGTCACGCCCCATAACACCAGCCAGGCCAGGAACAGCGGCAGCGGCGCCTGCAGCATCCACGGCGCGGCCAGACAGCACAAGCTGCTGGTGGCCAGCTGGCTGCTGGCCACCCGGGCGCCGCCCACGCGCCGCGCCAGCAGGCCGCCGACCACGCAGCCCAGGGCGCCGGCCGCGATCACCCCGAACGCCCAGCCCGACACCGCCGCGCCGCTGACCAGGCGCGTGGCCAGCACGAAGGGCACCAGCACCCACACGGTGTAGAGCTCCCACATGTGTCCGAAGTAGCCCAGCGCCGAGGCCCGCACCCGGCCGTCGCGCCACAGGATGGCCAGGGCCGACACCCGCAGTGTGGCCTCGGCCGCCCTTGCGGGCGGCGCTGCGGGCGCTGCGGGCGCTGCGGGCGCTACGGGCAATGCGGGCGGCTCGGGCACGAGGGCGATCACCAGCACACCGGCGAATGCCACGGCGGCCGCCACGCCGATGAAGACATGCTCCCAGGGCCAGGCCGCGCCCATGGCTCGCAGGCCATGCGGGCTGGCGCTGCCCAGCACCAGCGCGCCGACCAGCCAGCCCAGTGCGCCACCCAGGCCGCGCGGGAACCACTGGGCCGTGATCTTCATGCCCACGGGGTAAATGCCTGCCAGAAAGAAGCCCGTCATCGCGCGGCAGGCGATCAGGGCCCAGAAGGATTCGGCCAGCGCGACTGCCGCCAGGGTGCAGGCCGACGCAGCCAGGGCACACACGAAGAACACGCGCCGCGCCGGGAATCGGTCGGCCATCGCCAGCAGCGCGAAGACCAGCGTGCCGGCGATGAAGCCGGCTTGCAGCGCGGACGTCAGCGTGCCGACGGCGGCGGCGTCCCAGCCGAAGGCGCGCTGTAGGTCAGGCATGACGGCATTTACCGCGAACCAGGTCGAAGTGCCCAGCAATTGCGCCAACACGATCAGCGGCAGCACGCGCGCGGGCGCTTCGGGTGGAGGCGGGGCCGACAACGACACGCGGCACGGTAGCACGCCACGCCGAGCTTGCCCCACCTTGTCGGCACCGGCCGCCTGGCGTCGTCTGACCATGAACAAGGCAACACCGCACACCCGGCCTGCGGGCCAAGTCCCCGGCCGGGGCGGGGACGCGGCCGGGCGGGTACCATAGAGTGCGCTGGAAGGGGAGTAGCCAGGCAACGTGCAACCAATGCGCCGAGCCGCGAAGCCCGTCAATACGAAGCTGCAGCCGCAAGGACTGAACCGGCTTCCGGGTCCGCAGGGGGGATGTCCATCCTCTCCCGCAAGACCTTTCGGCGCGAACCTCAACCCTTCTCCGTTTCGGGGACCTTTACGGGAATGTCCATGGACACCATCGCGCCGCTCTGGCTGTGGATCTTCTTCGTCGCGTCGGTCTTCGCCGCGCTGTTCGTCGACTTCGTCGTGCTCAAGAAGCAGGGCGCGCATTCGGTGTCGGTCAAGGAGGCGATCAACTGGTCGATCGTCTGGGTGGCGTTGAGCTTTGCCTTCAATGCGCTGTTCTGGTGGGCCGTCTACCAGGACCACGGCACCGAGGTCGCCAACACCAAGTCGCTCGAATTCCTGACCGGCTACCTCATCGAGAAGAGTCTGGCGGTGGACAACATCTTTGTCTTCCTGATGATCTTCACCTACTTCGCGGTGCCACCAGACTTTCAGAAGCGCGTGCTGATGATCGGCATCATCGGCGCCATCGTTCTTCGCACGGTGATGATCCTGCTGGGCTCGTGGCTGATTTCACAGTTCCACTGGGTGCTGTACCTCTTCGGCGCCTTCCTGTTCCTGACCGGCGTGAAGATGTGGTGGGCCGCCGGCAAGGAGCCCGACCTGGAAAGCAACCCCGCGCTAATACTGCTGCGCCGCTTCCTGCCGGTCAGCAAGAACTTCGACGGCGAGAAATTCTTCACCATCGAGAACGGCAAGAAGATCGCCACGCCATTGCTGCTGGTGATTGCGCTGGTTGCGCTGACCGACGTGATCTTCGCGGTCGACTCGATTCCGGCCATCTTCGCCATCACGATGGACCCGTTCATCGTGCTCACGTCCAACATCTTCGCCATCCTGGGCTTGCGCGCGATGTACTTCCTGCTGGCCGCCGTGGCGTCCAAGTTCCACCTGCTCAGCTACGGCCTGGCCGTGGTGCTGGTGTTCATCGGCACGAAGATGATGCTGATCGACGTCTACAAGATCCCGGTGTCCATCTCGCTGGGCGTGGTGGTCGCGATCCTGGCCATCACGATGGTCTGGAGCCTGAAGACGGCGCCCAAGATCGAGGTCAAGGGCGACCTCTGACCTCTTGCAGGCGGCGGGTCGGCAGGGCGCGTTCCTGCTGAACGCCGCTTTATCATCGGCGCATGCATTCCGGACCGATCGACCTTGCCCAGGTGCGCTTCGACAACGCACTGGCACTGTTCGAGGAATTCGTGCGGGCCACCGCCAGACACGCCGACGCGGCCACGCTGCGCGGCCTGGAGCGCCGCTTCGCCGAACGGGTGCAGATCCAGCCCAGCTACTGGAGCCAGATCAAGGGCCGCTCGCGTCAGATCGGCGAACGCTTGGCCCGGCAGTTCGAACAGCTGTGCCACAAGCCGGCGGGTTGGATGGACCGGCCTCACGGCGGCCCGGCCGCAGTGCTGAATCCTTCACAGGCGCCGGGCGCACAGCGCGTGCCAGACGAGGGCGAGTCCGCCGCGCCACGCGACGACGACGAACGTTTCATCGTCGGCCTGGTGCTTACCTACTACCGGCGCCATCCGCAGCGCGCCCGCACCCGGCTGCTGGATCTGCTCGGCGAAGTCCTGGTGCCGGCGGCTGCCCCGGCGGCGCCCGTCGCTCGCGCGCCTGCGCCAACGGCTGCCGACGAGGCGTTCGCCTTGTGGCAGCGCACCCAGCAAGGCGTGGCGCCACTGAAGCGTAAGAAGTAGCCAGCCCCGCGGCGGTGACCTGCCGGGGGGGGGCGGGGCGGGTCCAGCCCGGCATTAAATTTTTCTTGTGCAGTGATAACTATGTGTTTATCATTTGAGCAAGCCTGTGCGGTGCTCCAAAGCGAGCCCGAGACAGCCGATCAACCCACACCCGAAAGCCGCATGTTCCTACCCACGTTGTCCAGCGAATTGCCTGCACGCCGTACTGCGGTGGTGGCTGCCGTCGGCGGCGCGAAGAAACACGGTGCGAATGCTGCAGGTGCCCCGCCCGGGGCAATGGCGAGATGACGGCCCCACGCTGAACACCAGCAGGGCGGCTTCTCTACACGGCCCGGGTTGCACCAGCAATCCGGGCCGTTTCAATTTCTGTCACCCGTAGGAGATATCGATGAAGCTGACCCTCTTGAGCCGCAAGCCGCGCAACCCCTTCGTCGTCGCCGGCCTGCGCCGCGCCGCCGGCAGCCACCGTCGCAGTGGTGGTTCTGCGCGACAACAGGCTGCGCGCACCTTGCGCCACGAAATTGAACGCTTGCGACACAGCCCCTGAACGAAACCGGCTGGTGGCCCCCCGCACAAGCGTGGGCGGCGCCAGCCCAGGAGACCCATCATGTCGACGAAAGACTTCCACTGGATCGACGCCCCACCCCGCCATGCCCTGGACCAGGGGCTGCGCGACGTGGCAGCGACACTGCTCCGCGCGCTGGGCGCGTTGTTGGACCGGGCGGCCCACCGCCTGGCGGCCGAGCGGCGTCCCGACCCATCGTGGATCCACCCCATGGTGGAATTCCACGCCGAGGCCGGCGCACCCGAGGGCGCGCTGTATGTCAACGGCCGGCTCGTCGGTTACATCGAAGGCGTCACACGCCTGTGATGCGACCGGTGCCGCAGTGCTTCCGCAGCGACGGCATGGCCGTGCTGCGGGAGCCTGCCGCAACGCGCTCGACCCCGTGGCTCAAGGTGGGGCCCTGCGCGGTCGATAAGCAGGGACGAATCGAAGCGACCCACTGCGCCATGCCCGAGACCCAAGACTTCATCATCCGCGCCCCGCGCGACCTGGCGGGGTGGATCACGTGCTTCGACGTGGCCCAGTTGCCGGTGCTGGCCAGCACGGCCGGGGAACTGGAGGACTGGCGGCCGGTGGAAGACGATGTCGACGCCCACCTGCTGGCGCAAACCCTGGCCACCGATCCGCTGCTGATCCTGAAACTGCTGGCTCACCTGGCGTGGATCCGACGGGGCCGCGAAGGCAGCGAGCCCGAAACCGTGACCGAGGCCTTGGTCATGCTGGGCATCGCGCCGTTCTTCCAGGCCTTCGGCCTACAGGAGACAGTCGAGCAGACGCTGTCCGCGCAACCGCTGGCGCTGGCGGGTTTTCAGCGAGTGTTGCAGCGATCCCACCGCGCTGCGCGCTTCGCCATCGGCTTTGCCGTGCACCGCATGGACCACGACGCTGCGGTCATCCACGAGGCCACGCTGCTGCACGACTTCGCCGAGCTGCTGTTGTGGCTGCGCGCGCCGGCCCTGGCACTGGAGATCGCGCGGCTGCAGGACGCCGACCCGACCTTGCGCTCCGCCGTGGCGCAACGCCAGGTGCTGAACATCGAGCTGGCCGACCTGCAGCATGCGTTGATGAAGGCCTGGCGGCTGCCCGCGTTGCTGGTGCAGATCAGCAACGACCATGCCCTGGCCGCGAATGGGCAGATGCGCAACGTGAACCTGGCCATCCGGGTGGCGCGCCACAGTGCCCGAGGCTGGGACGACCCGGCTCTGCCTGACGACCTGCGCGAGATCGGCGAGCTGCTGCAGCTGACACCCGAACACACCTTGCGCCTGGTGCAGGACATCGACACAGATTGAGGCCGCCCGCTCGGCCAGGCGTGGCGTTCAGGCCAGCGACAGCACGCCCAGCAGGCCCAACACAAGCAGCAGGTAACGGGCGCCCTTGCCCAGGGCGATCCAGAACATGCTTTGCCAGAACGGCAACTTCAGCCAGCCCGCGGCCAGCACCAGCGCGTCGCCCACCAGCGGCAGGAACGACAGCACCAGCGCGGGGCTCCCCCAGCGACGAAGCCGCTGCACGTGGGCGCTGTCCTGGTCGATCTGGACGCGTTGGAAGCGCTCATAGCCCTGGCGGCCGGCATGGCCCATGCCGAAGGTGAGCAGGCAGCCACACAGGTTGCCGGCCAGGGCGACGCCGAAGGCCGACCAAGCCAGCGTCGGGTAGGCCGTGACCAGAGCCGTCATGACCACTTCGCTGGACCCCGGCAGAATGGTGGCCGACAGAAAGGCCGAGAAGAACAGGCCCCACAGTCCGGCGTCGGCGCTCATCCAGGACTGAATCCAGGTCGACAAGGTGTGGATCCATTCAAACATGATGACGATTGTCACCGCCCGCTCATCTGCTGAGCCGTACAAAGGCGCAGCGAGCACGCGGAACTGACGCCCCGGCGGATCAGCGAGGCTTCAGCGCGGCGAAAGCCAGCGTTGCAGCTCGTGCCACGGCTCCGGGTGGTCGGCCATGTGCACGTGCGCTTCGCCTGGCAAGTGCCGTTCATCGGCTCCCGGCATCACCGCACATCGCGGCGGGAAGACGATGTTGTCGCAGTGACTGAAGAAACAGGTCAGGCTGGCACTGCGGTCGGGCGGTTCACGTGCCGACAAGGTGCGCAGCCAGGCCGAACCGAGCTGCATCTGGCGGCCGTTGTGCGTCATCGCGAATCGCGCCAGCCAAGTGCCCTGGTGCGGCGTTCCCAGGGTGATGAGCCGGTGCACGCGGGCCGTGTTGTTGCCCCCGGCCCACCAGCGGCGCACCACCAGCCCACCCATGCTGTGGGCAACGATGACCGGGGCCAGGCCGGTGCAGCGTTCCAGCTGGCACACGGCGGCTTCGATGCTGTTGATGTAGTCGTCGATTGACCCGAACACCGGCTCGAGATTCAGCGCCACCACCGGGATGTCGTGCTTCGTCAAGCGGGCCAGCCAGGGATTCCACACCCCGCGGTTGCAAAAGAATCCGTGCACCAGCAACACACCCCGGCGGCCCGAGGCCTGCGCCGGCAGGTGGTCAGCAAACATCCGGCTGGCAAAGGGCTGGCGCCAACAGAACACCGTGGGCGCGGCCCGCACCTCGCCCCACCAGGCCCGCCAGAGCAGCCCGGCGGTGGCGCGCGGCGTGGGGTCGTCGCCATGCACGCGGGCCAGCAACATGAATTCCAGGCCCAGCACGAGCGCATAGCCGCCAATGACCAGCATCGTTCCCACCACCGCCCAGACGGGATGCCCACTGCGCCAGCAGCCCATGGCCCACAGCACCGCCAGCAGCAGCGCGCCCAGCGTAGTGAACTGTTGCAGTCGCGCCAGCATGGGGCCGGTCAACCGAGCCGCGCGCGGCACGCAGCGGGCGACTCGGCCAGGGCGGTGGCCACGCTCAGCAGCGACACATGGCTTTGTGCACCCAGACCAAGGTAGCGGCCATGACACCGAGGTGGAAGCCCGCCACGGCGTTTCATGTCGGGCAGTGCTGCATCATCGACGGGGCTGACCCAACGGTCAGGTCATTGATATTGATATGAAACCACATCATCTGCACGTCAGCCGAAGCTGCCCATGAACGCCCAGGGCCAATCCATTCTTGCCCATTTGGAAACCGTGGCCGCAGAACGGCGATCTCGAGCGGCCGATGCGCTTCTGGCTGAGCGAGTGCGCGAGATCAAGCGTTTGCAGCACGCCCGCTTCGAGCGCAGCTATGCCGACCTGCTGGCGCAGCCGCGCTACGCCAAGTCGGCACGCTTCTTTCTCGAGGAACTGTATGGTCCGGCTGACTTTTCGGCTCGCGACGGGCAGTTCGCCCGCGTCGTGCCGGCCATGGTCCGGATGTTTCCGCACGAGATCGTCTGCACCGTGGCGAACCTCGCTGAGCTGCACGCGCTGTCCGAGGTTCTGGACACGGCCATGGGCTGGGCTATTGCGGCGCCGGCGCAGGCCCTCGGCGCCGACCTCTATGGTCAAGCTTGGCGGGAAGTCGGCCGCGCGCCGGACCGTGAACGGCAAATCGTGCTGATGCTGGCGGTCGGGTCGGACTTGGAGCGATACACCGGTCGAGCCTTGCTCCGCCACAGTCTGCGTCTCATGCGCGGCCCGGCGACAGCGGCAGGATTGGGCTCTTTGCAGCGCTTTCTGGAAACCGGTTTCGACACATTTCGCGAAATGCGCGGCGCGGAACTATTTCTTCGCACCATTGCCGAGCGAGAACGGGCACTGGCCGCGCAACTGTTTTGTGCAAACGCAACGCCGCCGCAGTCCGAAACACCGTCCGCCTAGGACAACTACCGTAGCCCGCGAAGTCGTCCCCCATGACGATCATGCTTTCCTCTGCCCGACAGGACCCTTTGTGCAAGCGCCTTGGCTAGACCATTACCCCCCCGGCGTTCCGCATCAGGCGCGGCTCGACGCCTATGCCAACCTGAGCGAACTGCTCGAAGACAGTTTTCGCAAGTACGGTCAGCGCCACGCTCTGGAATGCATGGACAGCCGGCTTCGATTTCACGACATCGGCGAACTGTCAGAGGCTTTGGGGGCCTGGTTGCAATCGCTGGGATTGGAAAAAGGCAGCCGGGTGGCTTTGATGATGCCCAATGTGCCGCAGTATCTGGTGGCCATCGCCGCCGTGCTACGGGCGGGCTATGTCGTCGTCAACGTGAACCCGCTGTACACCGCGCGCGAACTACAACACCAACTCAATGACAGCGGCGCCCAAGTTGCCGTGGTGCTCGAGAATTTTGCGCTGACCCTCGAAGAGGCGATTGAACGTACCGAGGTAAAACACGTGGTGTTGGCGTCAATTGGCGATCTGCTGGGCTTTTGGCGCGGCCGCCTCGTCAACTTCGCAGTTCGCCACGTGCGCGGCATGGTGCCCGAGTTCAGTCTGCCTCTTGGCGAGGGCCGAACCGTCACACGATTCAACGAAGCGTTGAGCTTGGGTTACCGGATGAGCCTGCGCCGCGCAGACATCAAACCCGACGACGTGGCTTTTCTTCAGTACACCGGCGGAACGACCGGCGTCAGCAAAGGAGCCGTGCTGTTGCATCGCAACGTGGTGGCCAACATCATGCAATGCGAGGCCTGGTTCAAACCGATGCTCGACAAGGTCGGACAGCAGCAACTGACTATCGTTTGCGCGCTGCCGCTCTATCACATCTTCGCGCTGACGATTTGCGCGTTGATGGGCGCGCATTTCGGCGCCATGAACCTGCTCATTCCGAACCCCCGTGACATACCCGGGTTCATCCGCACCCTAAGCAAGCATCGGGTGAACATGTTTCCGGCGGTAAACACTTTATTCAATGCACTCGCCAGCGACCCAGAGTTCGCGCGGATCGACTTTTCGGGCTTGGTGGTGTCCAACGGAGGCGGAATGGCCGTGCAGCAGGCCACTGCCGAGCGGTGGCTCAAGATCACCGGATGTCCGGTGGTGGAAGGCTATGGGTTGTCGGAGACGTCACCTGTAGTGACATCTAACCGCCTGGACATCAGCGACTTTTCAGGGACGATCGGCATGCCGGTTCCCTCTACGGAAATCGCCATTCGCAATGACGACGGCGAAGACGTGGACCTCGGTTTACCGGGTGAGATATGCATCCGCGGGCCGCAGGTCATGGCGGGCTACTGGAATCGCATGGACGAAACTGCCATGGTCATGACCGATGACGGCTACTTCAAATCAGGCGATGTCGGCATCATGGACCACCGTGGGTACATTCGCATCGTCGACCGCAAGAAAGATATGATCCTGGTTTCGGGATTCAACGTCTACCCCAACGAAATCGAGCAGGTAGTGACCATGCATCCGGGTGTGCTCGAGTGCGCCGCAATAGGCATCCCGGACGCGAAATCGGGCGAGGCCGTCAAGCTTTATGTTGTCAAGAGTGACCCGACAGTGTCCGAAGACGATCTGGCATCCTATTGCCGCGAAAACTTTACCGCCTACAAGCGACCCAAGTACATTGAGTTTCGGGACGATCTGCCGAAAAGCAACGTTGGGAAGATATTGCGGCGCGAATTGCGCAGCCCCCGCTGATCAAACGGCTGGCGGCTAATTGCTGGCGGCGGTCCAATGAATGAGCGCCGCTTCAGTAACCCCAATCGCGTCTGATACATACAAATTCGTTCCCAAAAAGAGAAAAGGCCCGATCGCGAGATCGGGCCAATCCAAATAATAGCCTGACAATGTCCTACTTTCACACGGGAACCCGCACTATCATCGGCGCAAAGGCGTTTCACTATCCTGTTCGGGATGGGAAGGAGTGGGACCACCTCGCTATGGTCATCAGGCTTGACTGGTAACCACGTCGTCATTAAGACGCCGCGGTAAATTCATAGAGTAAAATTAGCAGATTGCGTACCAAATAGCATAACCAAAAAATCAAAAACGATTCATACTATCAAAGTTATAGGGTCAAGCCTCACGAGCAATTAGTACCGGTCAGCTTAACTGATTACTCAGCTTCCACACCCGGCCTATCAACGTCCTGGTCTCGAACGACTCTTCAGGGGGCTCAAGGCCCCGGCAAGACTCATCTTGAGACGAGTTTCCCGCTTAGATGCTTTCAGCGGTTATCTCTTCCGCACTTAGCTACTCGGCTATGCCACTGGCGTGACAACCGATGCACCAGAGGTGCGTCCACTCCGGTCCTCTCGTACTAGGAGCAGGCTCTCTCAATCTTGCAGCGCCCACGGAAGATAGGGACCAAACTGTCTCACGACGTTTTAAACCCAGCTCACGTACCTCTTTAAATGGCGAACAGCCATACCCTTGGGACCGGCTACAGCCCCAGGATGAGATGAGCCGACATCGAGGTGCCAAACACCGCCGTCGATATGAACTCTTGGGCGGTATCAGCCTGTTATCCCCAGAGTACCTTTTATCCGTTGAGCGATGGCCCTTCCATACAGAACCACCGGATCACTTAGTCCTACTTTCGTACCTGCTCGACTTGTCAGTCTCGCAGTCAAGCACGCTTATGCCTATGCACTATCAGCACGATTTCCGACCGTGCCTAGCGTACCTTCGAACTCCTCCGTTACACTTTGGGAGGAGACCGCCCCAGTCAAACTGCCTACCATGCACTGTCCCCGATCCAGATAATGGACCTAGGTTAGAACCTCAAACACACCAGGGTGGTATTTCAACGTTGGCTCCACGACACCTAGCGGCACCGCTTCAAAGCCTCCCACCTATCCTACACAGATCTGTTCAAAGTCCAATACAAAGCTACAGTAAAGGTTCATGGGGTCTTTCCGTCTTTCCGCGGGGAGATTGCATCATCACAAACATTTCAACTTCGCTGAGTCTCAGGAGGAGACAGTGTGGCCATCGTTACGCCATTCGTGCAGGTCGGAACTTACCCGACAAGGAATTTCGCTACCTTAGGACCGTTATAGTTACGGCCGCCGTTTACTGGGACTTCAATCAAGAGCTTGCACCCCATCATTTAATCTTCCAGCACCGGGCAGGCGTCACACCCTATACGTCGACTTTCGTCTTTGCAGAGTGCTGTGTTTTTAATAAACAGTTGCAGCCACCGATTCTCTGCGGCCTCATTGGGCTCACCAAGTAAATGGATCACCTACTAAAGGCACACCTTCTTCCGAAGTTACGGTGTCAATTTGCCGAGTTCCTTCTCCTGAGTTCTCTCAAGCGCCTTAGAATACTCATCTCGCGCACCAGTGTCGGTTTGCGGTACGGTCGTGTGTAGCTGAAGCTTAGTGGCTTTTCCTGGAAGCAGGGTATCACTCACTTCGTCTGCAAGCAGACTCGTTATCACTCCTCATCTAAGCCCGGCGGATTTACCTACCAGGCACGACTACAAGCTTGAACCAACATATCCAACAGTTGGCTGAGTTAACCTTCTCCGTCCCCACATCGCACTACACATCGGTACAGGAATATTGACCTGTTTCCCATCAGCTACGCATCTCTGCCTCGCCTTAGGGGCCGACTCACCCTACGCCGATGAACGTTGCGTAGGAAACCTTGCGCTTTCGGCGAGGGGGCTTTTCACCCCCTTTAACGCTACTCATGTCAGCATTCGCACTTCTGATACCTCCAGCAGCCTTCACAAGCCACCTTCACAGGCTTACAGAACGCTCTCCTACCACGTACGCTTTGCAGCGCACATCCGCAGCTTCGGTAACTGGCTTAGCCCCGTTACATCTTCCGCGCAGGACGACTCGATCAGTGAGCTATTACGCTTTCTTTAAATGATGGCTGCTTCTAAGCCAACATCCTGACTGTTTTAGCCTTCCCACTTCGTTTCCCACTTAGCCAATTTTGGGGACCTTAGCTGGCGGTCTGGGTTGTTTCCCTCTTGTGTCCGGACGTTAGCACCCGGTGCACTGTCTCCCAAGCTGTACTCATCGGTATTCGGAGTTTGCAATGGTTTGGTAAGTCGCCATGACCCCCTAGCCATAACAGTGCTCTACCCCCGATGGTAATACTTGAGGCACTACCTAAATAGTTTTCGGAGAGAACCAGCTATTTCCAAGTTTGTTTAGCCTTTCACCCCTATCCACAGCTCATCCGCTAGTTTTGCAACACTAGTCGGTTCGGACCTCCAGTACCTGTTACGGCACCTTCATCCTGGCCATGGATAGATCACTTGGTTTCGGGTCTACACCCAGCGACTGAACGCCCTATTCGGACTCGGTTTCCCTGCGCCTTCCCTATTCGGTTAAGCTTGCCACTGAATGTAAGTCGCTGACCCATTATACAAAAGGTACGCAGTCACCCCTTGCGAGGCTCCTACTTTTTGTAAGCATACGGTTTCAGGATCTATTTCACTCCCCTCCCGGGGTTCTTTTCGCCTTTCCCTCACGGTACTAGTTCACTATCGGTCAATGATGAGTATTTAGCCTTGGAGGATGGTCCCCCCATATTCAGACAGGATTTCACGTGTCCCGCCCTACTTTTCGTTAGCTTAGTATCACAAGTCTGTTTTTACATACGGGACTATCACCCACTATGGTCAGCCTTTCCAGGCCATTCTGCTAACAGTCTTGCTATCACTAACAGGCTTTTCCGATTTCGCTCGCCACTACTTTCGGAATCTCGGTTGATGTCTTTTCCTCGAGCTACTGAGATGTTTCAGTTCACCCGGTTCGCCTCGCATGACTATGTATTCATCATGCGATACCCCTAAGGGTGGGTTTCCCCATTCGGAAATCTCCGGATCAAAGCTAATTTGCCAGCTCCCCGAAGCTTATCGCAGGCTATCACGTCCTTCGTCGCCTATCATTGCCAAGGCATCCACCACATGCTCTTATTCACTTGACCCTATAACTTTGATGTCTCTTGTCGAGACTAAAAGTTGTTTTCAAGGAATGTTTGATTGGTCTTTCACCAATCGCGTTATGCCGTATCCAATTTCACTTGAATAACTCGAATTTCAAACGTGAAGTCTGATATTCATTTTGACGCAATCAAAAATTTGTCACTAGCGGCACGGTGTGCACTAAACCTTTACGAATGTGCAGTTTCCGCTAGCAACGCTGATTAAACTCTATAAATTGTTAAAGAACAGCCGATTGATCAAGTAATCTCGATCAACAACAAAGCAGCCTTTTCGGTTCCGAAGAACTCAAAGCCACTTTGGTGTTGAATAATAACCATCAGATAAGAAACAAGAAGATTGGTGGAGGTGACAGGACTCGAACCCGCTACCTACTGCTTGCAAAGCAGCCGCTCTCCCAGCTGAGCTACACCCCCAAAACCAGAAGGACGTTGGACGACGATGGTGGGTCTGGTTGGTCTCGAACCAACGACCCCTGCGTTATCAACACAGTGC
>ENA-OFCE01000515-OFCE01000515.1-metagenomes-genome-assembly--contig:-NODE-515-length-25045-cov-5.926050_pt1 | contig 25045 bp, 20 predicted proteins | sample MGYA00153388_OFCE01 | MGnify analysis MGYA00153388
ACTTAGGGGTACACTGGCAGTTTGATGCTGAAAGTGGTGAGAAAGTTGGTACGGCTATAGCTAGTAAAGTTATTGATGCTTTTAACTAAAATAAGGGCGATCGATAACTCACTTTTTCTCACTGACAACTCGATCGATCTGAAGGTAGGCTGTAGGCAGCAAATCCCGACCCATGCGGACTTGGAATGACCGCCTCATCACAGCTTGTCAAACTCACATTAGGAGAACTATATGAGCGATTTTGGTCATGGTGCCGTCGGCACACGCGAACAAGCATTTACAACACTGCTGCCGCTTAGAGCCGCAGGCTATCCACCGCACCTGCTGACAGATCTGGCAGCCAGTATGGCAGCAGATGTAGATGAAGTCAAAGATGGTGCCGATGCCGAAGAAAACCTGTGGGTGCCAGCAGGCTATACCTACTTGGGTCAATTTATCGACCACGATCTGACTTTTGACAACACCTCATCATTGAACCCAGCCGATGCTAGCGATGCAGATCGCGTGCCGACTAATCTCCGCACGCCACGTTTTGACCTAGACTCTCTCTATGGCGATGGCCCCGATGCCCAACCATTTATGTATGGAGATGATGGTGCATCTTTGCTGTTCAAAGATAGTTATACCAATCAGTCCCAAACCAGTTTCGACCAGGCCAAACAAGACCTCCTGCGTAGCCCGAACGGTCGCGCCATTATTGGGGATAAGCGCAACGACGAAAACTCGCTGGTCAGTCAAATTCAATTATCTTTCATCAAGTTCCACAATGCAGTGGTGGCAAAGCTAATCGCGCGAGATCCCCATCTCAAAGGGACTAATCTATTTAACAAAGCACGCAACGAAGTACGTTGGGCTTATCAAAAGCTGGTAATCGAAGACTTTTTGCCTCGGATTGTCAAAGCCGAAGTATTGGCAGACCTGCAAAAAGCCAAAACGCCAAGAGAGCGGCAAAGTTGTTATGCTCTGTATACCGAAGATAAACGGATTAACTTGCCACGCGAATTTGTAGTGGCAGCTTACCGATTTGGACACTCTGGAGTCAGGTTTGGTTATCGATTGAATGCCGAACCGGATAATCGTTTCAGTATTTTTGCCCCTAGCAACAAGCCGGATGATGACCGAAATTTACTCGGATTCGATCCACTACCGAAGAGTCAGGAGATCGATGATTGGGGTCGCTTTTTCCCCAGCACGGAGCCTACCGATCTTCCTGACTGTCTTGGCGAGCCACTCGACGCTAAAGTCAAAGACCCAACAGTCCGCCTGCAATTTGCCTACAAAATAGATACTACATTAGTAGACCCCCTCACTGTTTTGCCTCCTAGTGTGTTGCCGACTAGTCCCAATCCTGGTGGCGCACTCCAAGAAGTCCAGAAGGCGATCGGATCTGACCCATTGGTAAAGCCGCTACCACATCCCGATCGGCCTTCTTTAGCGTTGCTCAATTTATTACGGGGCAATGTTTACAAGGTGCAAAGCGGACAAGCGATTGCCAGGATATTGAAGGAAAAAGGATTCAGGGAGGGAAAGGAGAAAAACTTTGCACCCATTGAACCACTCGATCCTAAGTACCTGGTTACTCGTCAATCAATCAAAGACGAGCAAGGGAAACCAAATGGAAACTCTAAATTTGTAGATATCGATTCAGAGCTGAAGACAGATACTCCACTATGGTTTTATGTTTTGGCAGAAGCCCAAGCATCGGTAGTAAAAGAACTTTGTGTCAGCACGGGACAGGAGTTCGAGGACGAGCGATTACTCGAACCAAAGGTCGCACAAACTCAGCTTGGCTGGGTGGGCGGTCGGATTGTCGCTGAAGTTTTTTATGGTCTGATGGATTCAGATAAAGATTCCTATTTCAATAAATTGGCACCCAATGGTAAAGATTTTCAACCAATCTGGGCGCATGAACCTTCAGCTTGTTCCAAGGTTATCTTTGCTAATCTACTGAAATTTGCTGGGCAACACATCACTCCTACTCCTACTCCTAAAAAATATCACGACAATGTATAGGTGTCAGCTCTTAGACATTCGATTCACTCAACATTTAGAGTAGCAATAGCTACTCTTTTTTATGTAAATTAACATTTTTTAGTTCTCGTTTGACAGCAATCGTCATCCTAAACATTATTTGACAAATATTTACAAAAGTTTTAATAAATAACTCACTTTTTCTCACTGATACTGTATCTTAATTAAAAGTACAATACTGGCATCAAGTTTCTTACTTGAATCATATAAATTGATTAAACGATCGGTATTAAAATAATGAAACAAGCTAAACTCAATACTCACGGCATTATTATTTCAACTGTGATTGTTGCATTAATTAGCGGTTGCCGCTCTAATGATGATTATAGTAAATTAGGAATGGCTGGATCTAAGTATATCGATGCTGTGAATTTATTACTAGAGGAAGCTGCTGATACTAGAATTAATTTAAGTTCGGAGCAGATTTTAGCTAACGATCGAGGCACAATAAGTATTAATGCGACAGCTTACACCAAATTTTCAGATCTAGATAGAGAGAGACTCAAATCTATTAATAGAATTATCGCTCATAATCTTCTCCTAAAAAGGTATTTTAGTTTGCTTCAGGAACTGGCAAATTCAGATGCCCCTCAAAAAGCTGAGGCCGAAATAGAACAAGTTTCTAAAAATTTGACTCAACTTGGTACAGCGATAAATGTAAATGGTACCTCAACAGCAGCTAGTAGTACTTTAGGAGCTGGAGTTAATTTTATTGTCAAGCTGCAAGTTCGTTCCGCTCTTAAACAGGAGCTAGAAAAACGAGGTAAATTAATTAGTAATGAATTAAAGATTCAGGAAGAGGCTTTGCAAGAAGTTAGCAAAATTTTATTGCGAGAAAAAGGACGCCTAGCGCAATTACAAGAAAACCGATTAGTAATTAGATCGATTACAGCAACTACTCCGATCGGTAATGAAGATGGATGGATATCAATCAGACAAAAAGTTCTCACGACGAATGTCATGTCAGAGAAGTTCGATACGGCTAGCTCTGCATTAAATAATTTTAGAAGTATTTTTGAGTCTTTCTTAGAAGGCAAATTAGATATTGCTTCTATTAATAATTTCTTGGTAGAAGTAGAATCATTCACAAGATTAATATCAGATCGCAAATAAGAAGGTTTATTGTACATTGTCAAATCAAACCTACATTAAAAATATGAGTACGTCGCTAACAGATTTAGATAAACTGAGAGATAAGTGTGTTGAAAAATTATCAACTCTAGAAACGGAGCTATATTCCGCTGTCAAGCAAGAATGGTTCGAGAAAAATGCAACGCCAGCCGAACAAATAGATTTTAGAAAAAAAAGAATCGAGCTATCGAATCAGATTGAGAAGTTGGACACGATCCGAATCAATAAGATTGCTGATAAATTTGAAGCTAATCAAAAAGCATTGAGTGATGGGATTGACGAGCTATCGGCCACAATTTCTAGTCTTGATAGCTCGATAAAAATTCTTAACCAAATCGGAAAAATAATCGGCACTATCTCTAGAATTTTATTATAAATTATTTATCCTGCTTGTAAAAGCAGCCAGACAGCCATGACAATCATACCTAATTTTTTCAAGAAAGTTATAGAATATAATACTCCCTCAGAGTGGAGAGAAAGCACAAAATTACTTACTGCTACTTTCCTTGCTATTAGCTCGTGGAGCCTGTTAGGATGGCTTGCTTATTCACAATTTAAAGCTAGCGAATCGTTTGCTCGTCAAATTGCTGCGGCTACACCTGGAGATAAAGATCGTGTTGCTTTAATCAAAGATGCTAATGAAACAGTTAATAAAACTGCTAGTTCTCTATATGCATTACTGATTCCGATCGCTTCCGCTATTACGGGATATTTTTTTGTATCTTCAGCTACCGTATCATATATAAAAAAGCGCGATCGTCTACCCACATCATTGCCATCAAATACTACTTCATCAAGCATTCCACTAGATCCCAAGCTTTGACAAAAATATTACTTGGAGCTAATCAATTATGGCAACAGATTATATTATCTTTGTACATGGTGTAAAAACTAGAGAACGAGATGAATTCAATCGAACAGCAATGAATATGTTTGCTCAAATGGAACCATATTTACAGCTCGATTCATCAAGAATTTTTAAGCCAGTCACTTTATTTTGGGGAGATATCGCCAAGGAGTCTACCGATCTAATTCTGAACGCACTCCAGGATTCACCTACCTGGAACCAGTTTTGGTTTCAAAAATTTCGAACAGAGCAGGTAATTCCATTTGTAGGTGATGCTGCTCTCTATTTAAGCCGTCATGTCAGCGTTCAAATTATCAAGCAGATGACGGCACAAGCATTAACACAAATGGGACTCAATCTAGAGGAAATCCAGCAGAATTCAATACAAGATGGCGATCGGTTACATCTAGTTACCCATAGTTGGGGTACTGTAATTTTATTCGATATTATGTTTGCAACTCGATGGGAAGATGTCAGCCTTGAGCCTGACATTATTAAATTTGTCAATAATCTCCGCAGTTGCTTTTTTGGAGTTGGTAAACCAGAAATTAATAATCTAGGGATTCCGATCGCCAGTATTCATACGATGGGCTCGCCAATTTCATTATTTAATCTACTCAATGCCTCTGGAGCAAAGAGTTTCAATCTTACTCCCGAACTCAAAAAATTCCTGAGTTCTTTGTATCAAAAAACTGGGAAACCGTTGCCGTGGTGTAATTATACTCATCCCGGCGATCCGATCGCCTACCCATTAAAGGGTGTGATGGATTTATCGCTCGGTAATGCTAATGAGTTTGTGACGATCGAAGATATCATCACGCCGACTAATTCTTGGTTGCAATTTTTTGACCAAAATATCATATCGATAATTCAAGGTGGCGAAGCTCATGCTAATTATTGGACTAGCGAACTAGTCAGCAAAAAGATCGGGCAGGTAATTCAGTCATGTTAAAAGATTGGGATGATTATTATCCAGCTCGCTTGAATGGTAAGCAAAAATCTGATGTGCGCGATGGTTGTCAGATGGATCGATGGCGGAGTTTTGCTCTTTTCTGCGGCTTTAGGTTTAGCTACTCAGGCTGGCATGATGAAATCGCTGCATTCATTTGCGATCGAACGGCATTTAATCGAGATCGCCTAGCGGAGGACGACTCTAGGCTCGCACGATCCCGTTGGCGTAGCCTCTGAGAATGAGAACCCTTGCCAACCACCTTAATATATCTATACATAGAGTAGCAATCGCTACTCTTTTTTGTTGGTTCGATCGTCGAATAGCGATCTCCGCTCCATCGCTGCCGGAAATACCACGGTGGGGGAATCAGCGAGGAATTAGATCTGCGCTGAATCGTTCGATAATTTGCTTGCCTTGAGCGATCGAAAAATCCAAGAAAGTTTGAGCCGCAACCGATAGCTGTTTGCCGTTGGGATAAATTACATACCAATGACGTTGAATCGGAAAGCCTTCGACGTTGAGAATGGTGAGCAGTCCGTTTTGGGTTTCTAAATCGAGGGAATGTTGAGAGAGGACAGAAAGACCCAAACCCCCAGCAATCGCTTGTTTGATGGCTTCATTACTACTGAGTTCGATTACCACGTCCACTGACACGCGATTTTCTGCCAAAAACTGCTCGACAACCGAGCGCGTACCCGAGCCTGCCTCTCGGAAGATAAAAGGTTCGGTAGCTAGTTGCTTGAGGGGAATATTCGTCTTTCCAGCTAAGGGGTGATTGGATGGAGCAATGACGACGAGCGGATTTTCGAGGATCGGTCGCAGCTCGATATCCAAGTCACTAGGTGGTCTGCCTGTAAAGTAAAGGTCGTCTTGATTCCGCGCTAATCTGGCGAGGACTCCTTCTTGATTGGTAATGTGCAACGCCAATTCAATATCGGCGTGCTGACGATGGAAGGTGCCGAGCAGACGGGGGACAAAGTATTTAGCCGTGGTGCTGGCGACAAGATTGACACGTCCTTGTTTGAGTCCTTTGAGTTCGTCGAGGGCAATTTCCAATTGAGCAAACTGTCCGGCAATCGTCGCGCTGGCAGTTACGACTTCTTTACCAGCAGCGGTGAGATATAGCTGCTTGCCCAGTTGCTCGAATAGCGGCATCCCGATGATTTGGGTCAGCCGCTTAATTTGTTGAGACACTGTGGGCTGGGTGAGTTCGAGTTCCTCAGCAGCGCGGGTAAAACTACCGTGTCTGGCGATCGCTTCCAGTATTTGTAGTTGATGTAGCGTCGCTTGTTTCATAGTTTTTGCCGAACTTGATAGATATTTATTATCACTTTAGACCGAAAGTGACAGCTTTGTGCTGGGATCGATCGGCTAAATGCCAATTAGTTAGATTGATAAAACCTATCGTTACAATAAATAATTTATGCTTTTCACTATGGCTGTTTGCTTGTATCATCAGGACATAGCGCAAATCAAGTCCTTAAATATGGTTAAATACCAAATCTAAAGCTTGCAGGCTCATGCTCGATTTAGTAATGAATTTATGATAATACATTGAATTCATCTATTAATGCTTCAATAATTAAGCCATGACTTTTTTAACAACTAAATAAGTTTTCCATAGAAAGTCTCAATCATCATCACATCACAGGAATAGAAATCATGGCTCGCTTTTCTCGTCGGCACTTCATTGCAACCGCAGGCGTTCTCGCTACTGTCCCTTTACTTAAAGGCTGCTTTGGCAATCCACCAGCCCCACCATCGCAATCGGCAGGAACTAGTACTCCTGCTAATGCTCCCGTCGCATCAGCGGTTAAGCCTGGAGAGGAACCCGAAGTAAAAACGGCAAAAATCGGCTTTCTACCGATCGTGGAAGCTGCACCGCTGATCGTGGCATTTACCAAAGGCTTCTTTGCCAAGCATGGTATGACTGACATCAAGATCGAGAAACAAGCCAATTGGGGTTCGGCTAGGGACAACATCAAAATTGGTTCCGCTGGTGGCGGCTTGGATGGCAGTCAGTGGCAGATGCCAATGCCTTATCTGATTTCTGAGGGGATTATTACCGACAAAGCTAAGGTGCCGATGTATATCCTCTGCCAATTAAATACTCAGGGTAATGCGATCGCCCTTGCCTCCAAGCATAAAGGGAAGGGCTTGGGTGTAAATCTAACTGGTAAAGGTGCCAGCTACTTTAAAGAGCTAGCAGCTAGCGGCACGAAATTCAAAGCGGCGTACACTTTCCCCAAAGCTAACCAGGAATTTTGGATTCGGTATTGGTTAGCCGCAGGTGGCATCAATCCAGAAACGGATGTGGACTTACTGACTGTACCGACTGCTCAAACTGTCGCCGATATGAAGCGGGGCGCGATGGATGCCTTTAGTACTGGCGATCCGTGGCCAAATCGAATTGTCTCTGAGGGATTTGGATTCACTCCTGTCTTGACAGCCGAAATGTGGAAAGCACATCCAGAAGAATATCTGGGAATGCGAAAAGAGTGGGTAGACAGACACCCCCTCGCCACCCAAGCAATTCTAAAAGGGATCATGGAAGCGCAACAATGGTGCGATAATTTTGATAACCGCAAAGAGTTAGCTACCATTCTGTCCTCACGGGAATACTTCGGGGTGCCAGAAGCTGTATTACTGGCGCCGTTGATGGGTAAATACGATCTGGGCGAACGGAAAGTTGATGATAAATCGCTGGCTGTGCTCTATTGGAAGGATGCGCGGGGAAGTGTTTCTTATCCTTACAAGAGCCACGATTTATGGTTCCTGACTGAGAGCGTACGCTGGGGCTTCTTACCCAAAGAGACGCTAGCCAATGCGAAGACACTAATTGATGGAGTCAATCGCGAGGATCTGTGGAAAAAGGCGGCTCTATCGCTGGGTGTCCCTGCGGCGGATATTCCGGCGAGTACTTCGCGGGGGGTAGAAAAGTTCTTCGACGGAATCGAGTTCAATCCAGACAATCCGCAGGCTTATTTGGATAGTTTGAAGATTAAAAAGGTTTAATTCGGAACCTACCACCCCCTTGACCTCCGGCGTATGCACGAGTTATTTGAGTTGCTGCGTAGTCCTCTACCCCACCCCAGCCCTCCCCTTATAAATGGGAGGGAGCCGGAAGAGCCTCCCCCTTTATAAGGGGGGTTGGGGGGGTAGAGCAACAGCACAAACGAAGCCCAGCCGACTTGCATATACACCCTCCTTGACAAGGGTGGCTCAGAGAGAAAGATCGGAAATTAATCAATAATTTAGGAATTAAAATTTATGGCAAATGTGAATAGACAATCGGGCATTAAAAAGCCCACTAAACCAGCAGGTTTCAACCTGAGTAAAAAACAGAAAGCTTTACTGGATGATATTCTGACTCCAGTGGTGGCAATGGTGATTTTATTAATTATCTGGGAAATTCTGTCGGCGATCGGTGGTAACAGATTGCCAGGGCCAACTAAAGTAGTAACCGAAGCAAAAGATTTAATTCTCTATCCCTTCTTCAATCGTGGTGGTACGGATGTGGGGCTGGGATTGCAGGTGTGGGCTAGTTTGCAACGGGTGGCGATCGGCTACAGTATCGCCGCTGTGGTGGGGATTAGTTTGGGCATCGTCGTCGGGCTAAATAATCGCGTCCGCAAAGGTTTAGATCCGGTTTTCAATATCTTACGGACAGTACCACCTTTGGCTTGGGTACCGATCGCGATCGCCGCTTTACAACAAAACCAACCTGCTGCATTATTTGTCATCTTTATTACTGCCGTCTGGCCGATTTTAATTAATACCGCTGTCGGCGTGCGCCAAATTCCTCAAGACTATAACAACGTGGCTCAGGTATTGCGGTTATCAAAACAGGAGTACTTTTTCAAAATTCTGTTTCCCTCTGCCTTACCGTACATTTTCACAGGCTTACGGATTGCGATCGGACTGGCTTGGTTGGCAATTATCGCCGCTGAAATCGTGATGACTGGGGTAACTGGAATTGGTTTCTTTATCTGGAACTCTTATCAAAACGGTCAGGTCAGCGAGATTATCGTCGCTCTAATTTACATCGGTTTAGTCGGTTGGGGGTTAGATGTATTCATGGTTTGGGTTCAAGGCAAAATTCTTCCATATAGCAAACCACAGTAACGACCAGGATTTACAGGATTTAGGGATTTAGAGGATTAGGTTATCGGTACTAGGTTAGTCCTCTTTCCCCTTTTCCCTTTTCCCTTTCCCCTAATTCTTATCCCCTACCCTCTACCCCCTACCCTCTACCCTCTAATCCAATGACTTTTGTAACTGTCGAGAATCTTGAAAAAACCTTTCCCCTGCCGAATGGGGAAGAATATATCGCCCTCAAAGGGATCGATTTGAGTATTCAAAAAGGTGAATTTATTTCATTGATCGGACATTCTGGCTGTGGGAAATCGACGCTGCTAAATATGGTAGCTGGTTTAGATCTGCCTACCGAAGGACTAGTAATGCTCCAAGGCGAACAGATCCTCCGTCCTGGCCCCGATCGAATGGTAGTATTTCAAAATTACTCTCTTCTTCCCTGGCTCACCGTCCGTCAAAATATTGCCCTGGCGGTAAATAGCGTCATGAGTGGCTTACCTGCCGCCGAACGATCGGCAATTATTGAAGAACACATTGACATGGTGGGTTTGCGTCCTGCTGCTGATAAAAATCCCGACCAGTTATCTGGGGGGATGCGTCAGCGGGTAGCGATCGCGCGTGCGCTGGCGACCAAACCCAAACTACTACTATTAGACGAACCATTTGGGGCGTTGGATGCCCTGACACGGGGTGGATTGCAAGAGCAGTTGATGAAAATCTGCGATGAAAATCAAGTGACGGCGATTATGGTCACTCATGATGTCGATGAAGCCTTACTATTATCCGATCGGATCGTCATGCTCACCAATGGGCCAGAATCCAAAATCGGTCAAATTATGACCGTAGATATCGATCGACCTCGCAAACGGATGGAAGCTGTCAATCATCCCCACTATTACAGCTACCGCAGTGAGATCATCTACTTCCTCAATCAGCAAAAACAGATCAAGAAAATTCGCGCCCGCAAACAAACCGTCGTCGCTCGTCACGGACTAGAGAAAGTCAATCTAGATATCGGTTTCGTTCCCTTGACAGCCTGTGCGCCGATCGCGATCGCCAAAGAAAAAGGCTTCTTTACCCATCACGGCTTAGATGAAGTCAACCTCGTCCGCGAATCAAGCTGGCGCGGCGTGCAAGATGGCATCGCCGACAAATACATGGATGCTGCTCTGATGCCCTCTGGGATGCCAATTTGGATGACCGTTGGGGGGATGAATAACAAACCGATTCCCGTCGTCAGTGCCCTGACAATCAGCCGGAATGGCAACGCAATTACAATCGATAAACGCTTTGCCGACCAAGGAATTCGCACCCTTGCCGACCTCAAACGGTTCTTGCTAGGATCTCGCGATCGCAAGCATATTTTCGGCGTAGTCCATCCCGCCTCTAGCCATAACCTCTTGCTCCGCTACTGGTTGGCATCCGAAGGCATCGACCCCCAACATGATGTCGAAATCCTGACATTACCCCCAGCCCAGATGATTGCGGGATTAAAGAAGGGGAGTATCGATGGTTATTCGATCGGCGAACCCTGGGCAACTCGCGCCGCGATCGACAATATCGGTTATGAAATCGCCAACGACTTAGACATCTGGAATGGACACCCTGGAAAAGTACTGGGAGTGCGGGAAGATTGGGCACTAGCCTATCCAAATACCCACATTGCTCTAGTCAAAGCCTTACTCGAAGCTTGCCAGTTCTGCGCCGATCCAGCCCATCAAGACGAAGTGCGCGAAATCCTCGCCCGACCCGAATATCTGGCGATGGATCATGACTATATCTACCTCAGCGACTCCCAGCAGATCGCTTGCGGTGTCACCAAAAGTCAGCGCGACATCTCCCATCCCCTCTTCTTCGAGGACGGCGCAAACCGCCCCAGCCGCACCGAACACCTCTGGCTCCTCACCCAAATGGCGCGCTGGGGAGATATCCCCTTCCCCCGCAACTGGGTAGAAATCCTCGAACGAGTAGCCAAAGTCGGCGTATTCAGCACCGCCGCCCGCGAATTGGGACTATCAGACACCAACACCTACAGTCGCCGCAGCATCGAACTATTCGACGGCATAAAATTCACCGCCGACGACCCGATCGATTATCTCAATCATCTGAGCATCAAACACGACATCTACATGGCAGAAATCGATCTTTCTGGCAGAAGTTAATTTAGAAATCTTCTAGAACAATCTCAAACCCTTTACCCCACCCCAGCCCTCCCCTTATAAAGGGGAGGGAGCAAGAAGAGCCTCCCCCTTTATAAGGGGGGGTTGGGGGGTAAAACAACCTAAAACGAAGTCCATCCGACTTGTGTATACACCATCGCTTCTCAACGGGGGATCTGGGTTCTACCTCACCAGTAACCTAACAAAACACACTCCATTAACTAAAACATTATGCCACCCACCGAATTCCTCGTCCTCGATCGAGCCTCAAAAGTTTACCCCACCCCCACTGGTGAATACGTCGTCCTCGACAACGTTAATCTCAAAGTCCAACAAGGCGAATTCATCTGCATCATCGGTCACTCTGGCTGCGGCAAAAGTACACTGCTGAATATGGTCAGCGGCTTCTCCCAACCATCCTCCGGCGAAGTGCGACTCAATGGCAAACCGATCGGTAAACCCGGCCCCGATCGCATGGTAGTATTCCAAGGCTATGCCCTTCTCCCCTGGCTCACTGCCTACGAAAACATCTACCTCGCCGTCAACTCCGTCAACCCCGACATGGCAAAAAACGAGAAAGACGACATCGTGCGATCGCACTTAGCAATGGTCGGACTCACCGAAGCCGCAGATAAACTACCAGGTCAAATTTCCGGCGGGATGAAACAACGCGTCGCAATTGCTCGTGCCTTATCGATCCGCCCCGAAGTCCTAATTCTCGACGAACCATTTGGCGCGCTCGATGCGATTACAAAAGAAGAATTGCAAGAAGAACTACTCAAAATCTGGAATCAAAATCGTTGCACGGTATTGATGATTACCCACGATATCGACGAAGCATTATTCCTCGCCGATAAGTTGGTCATGATGACCAATGGCCCTGCGGCAAATATCGGCGAAGTATTAACTATCCCCTTCAGCCGTCCACGCGATCGATCGAGAATGATGGAAATGCCCGAATATTACCAAGTCCGCAACTATGCCCTAGATTTCCTCTACAACCGTTACGCTCACGATGATGAATAATTCAATTAATTGATAATCGATCGGACTGAAACTGTGGGTTTACAAAGTACTAAAAAATCTAATTAGTAATAGCTTCACTCATAATTTTATGCCGATCGGTAGACTGAGCGCATCTAAATATCAAATATTATACAAATGTGGCTCTCGATCGAGCGCGTAAACAAATTAAAGCTTCTGACTAATAGTAGGGTGGGCATTGCCTACCATCTAATTTACGTTAAATATGTTGCTTTCGATCGAGAGCCACCACAGATAAAAACTCATTACTACTAGTTAACTTCTACGTTGTATGTTCGCACAGCTACCCGAACGGCGAATGCATGTGGTACGTTGGATTTTCACGATCGCATGGCTGCTGATTATTGCATCATTATTTTACGACCCTTGGACTTCAATACTGACCGAGCCAAATCATCCTTGGAGTCCGTTAAGATTGTCAAATAGCTGTATTTCGGTACAGGGGAAGTGTTTGGTAGAGCAGCCTTATCCACTGGCTACAACCTTATTTTGGGGGGCGATCGTCCCTTCGTCGATTTTCATTTTGCTCGTATTTGGGCATGAAGTTTGGCGCAGGATTTGCCCGCTGTCATTTTTATCGCAAATTCCCCGCGCATTGGGAAAACAAAGACAATTCAAACGCGAAAACCCGAATACGGGAAAAGTTCGCTACGAGCTGGCAAAAGTCAAGTCCGATTCCTGGTTAGGTAAGAATTATCCGTATGTGCAATTTGGCTGGTTATTTGTCGGATTGTGCGGGCGAATTTTATTTTTTAATGCCGATCGATTGGTATTAGCATTATGGATATTATTTACGATCGCGGCTGCGATTACTATCGGCTATTTGTATGGTGGTAAATCGTGGTGCAATTATTTTTGCCCGATGGCTCCAGTTCAGCAAATCTATAGCGAACCTGGTGGTTTATTGAGTAGTAAGGCACATATTAGCGATACGTCAATTACCCAGTCGATGTGTCGGGCGGTATTACCCGATGGTAAAGAGCAAAGTGCTTGCGTCGCCTGTCAAAATCCTTGCATCGATATCGACTCCGAACGCGTTTATTGGGATAGCCTGAATAAACCAGAGGTATCGTGGCTGCGGTATGGTTATGTGGGCTTAGTTATCGGTTATTTTGTTTATTATTATCTGTATGCGGGTAATTGGGACTATTATGTTTCTGGCGCATGGGCGAGACAACCCAACCAATTATCAACACTATTAGATCCAGGGTTTTATATATTCGGACAGGCGATTAATATTCCCAAAATTGTTGCCGTACCAATGACATTGGGTATCTCTACCGCTATCGGCTATCGGGTGGGCAGATCGATCGAACAATGGGCAAAAGCTTACAGTCGCAAGCGCGATCTCAAGCTATCGCCGGACGTAATTAGACATCGCATTTTTACGCTGTGTACGTTTTTTATTTTTAACTTTTTCTTTATCTTTGGCGGTCGTCCTTTAGTTCAACTGATGCCGATTTCGGTTCAATATATTTACGAGCTTGCGCTAGTATTATTGAGTACCCTATGGGTATATAAAACTTGGAGACTTAGCTCCGATCTATATTCGCGGGAGAATTTGGCAAGCCGATTCCGCAAGCAGTTGGAGAAGTTACAACTGGATGTTTCTCAGTATGTAGAAGGTCGTTCTTTGAGCGATCTGAATACTCATGAAGTGTATATTTTAGCTAAAGTTCTACCTGGATTCACCAGAGAAAAGCGACATACAGCTTATAAAGGTGTCGTGCGCGAAGCACTGGAAGAAGGGTATGCTAACTATTCTAGTAGTTTAGAAGTATTGCAACAATTACGTCAAGAATTAGGTATTACCGACGACGAACACCGCCAGGTATTAGAAGAATTAGGAATTGAAGATCCAGAGTTGCTAAATCCCGATCGCAAACGCAGTTTAGAGAATCAAATTCGCTTGACTGGCTATCGCAAATCTCTAGAACGACTGATGCTATTGCAGCGACAACAAGATCTGACTAATCCCGATCGTAGTCTCGATCCATCAATCGAGCTTGATGCACTGCGCCGCCAATATTCCATCAGTTCTCAAGATGAAGATTGGATTTTAAGCGGAATTTCTCCAGAAGCTGGGAGTTTACGCAGAGCAGAATTTTTGCTTGCTCAATTACCAGATCTGATTGCCTGCTATCGGGGACTCAATCAACCAATTCTATCCGAGCATCAGGCAGTTTTGCTATTGCTCAAGAGTAGCATTCATCATAAGAAAGAGTTAATCGTCCGTAATATTTTAGAAGCAATAATCAGCCTCAAGAGCGATCGAGTGGCGATCGATCTCGCCCAACAATTAGGCGATTTAGCTCCAGTAGTTTTGCTAGAACTACTAGAATCGGAGGATTGGCAAACACGACTGCATCCAGAAATAATTGAGCAGCTAACACCATTATCAGGACTCACAAATACTTGTGCGATCGATTATTCGAGTGAAGAAACCCTCAACTCTCTATCACCATTACTCGACGATCGCAATCCCCTCATTCAAACAGCTTGTCTGTATATCACCGCACAACTCGATCTCGATCGAAGTCAAACAATCGCCCGTAATTATACCGCTCTTCAAAACTCATCTTTAGTTGATGAAGCCGTCAAGATTATCCTGTCAGCAGCTAAACAATGCCCACCGTTAAAGACATTTGGCTTGTTAGAAAAAGTGGTGCATCTATTTAATAGTGATTTCTTTAACCGGATTCATAGTGAGACATTAATCGCTCTATCCGAGCGTGCCGAATTTAGAACCTTTACCGATGATGAAGTTATTACCGAAGCTGGCGATACCTGTCGCGAACTCCTGCTATTAATTGAAGGAAACGCACAGATTCTCTTTCATCTCCCCAACCAAGAAGTGCGGATCGAGCAACTCAAATTAGGACAAACACTCGATGAATTAGAAGTTTTGGCACATAGTGACTCTCAGAATACGATCGTGGCTAAAGGCGATTTTACCCGCATTCTAGCAGTCCCAGTCAACGCCTTTGACGATTTGCTCGATCGCGATCGCGATTTTGCACGGCGGGTATTAGAACTCGAAAGTCGTCAGTTACAAAGATTTATGCGATCGCTACAGTCGATATAGGCAGATAGTAATCCTCAGTGAGCATCTAGGTTAGTGTAGGGTGTGTTAGGCGATAGCCGTAACGCACCAGGAGCGATCCTCTGATTTAGGATTGCTATATATCAATTATTTTTGTTAGCATCGGAGTAATAGTAAATTAACTATTGTTGGCATTCAAAGTGCATTTAGATAACTATTTATTTAGGGGTGTTTATCCATGACGAGAAAATATAGTACTCCTGGCTATGATCCCATTAAAAAAATAAAAGTTGTCCTCAAAGGATTAAAGGTTGCAGTGATCACGGATTTTAGTGTTGCCTACAAGCTTGTATTATCAATCCCGATTTTACTCGTTGCTTGTATGTTCTATCGATGGGTAGATCTGAGCATCATTTTACTCGCAACTGGGATGATGCTACTTGCCGAATTATTCAATAGTGCAATCGAAGTCTTATGCGATTTTGTCGAACCGCAACACAATCAGCAGATTGGCACGATTAAGGATATCGCCGCAGCAGCAGCAGGGATCGCCATCTTTGTCTGGGCGGCAATTCTGGTTATCGAAGTCATCCAGTTGTGGGCAATTGTATAGAAATGCTCGATCGATCCGACATTTAGAAAATTGCGGCAAACATCCTGTTAGGCTGATAATAGTCGATTTAATCAAACATTTATCATTACACTATGACAACTATTGTCGCTACCGCCAGCCAAGTCAAAGAAGGTGAAGTACTTGCCGTAACAGCCGAGAACCAGAAAGTCATGCTGTCAAGAATTGACGGTAAAGTCTACGCCGTCGAAAATAAGTGTCCCCATTTGGGACTGCCATTAGCCAACGGCAAAGTCTGCGATCGCGTGGTAACATGTCGGTGGCATGGTGCGAGTTTCGATCTGACTACAGGTGAAAATGTCAAGTGGGTAAACTCTTTTGCTGGGATTCCTTTACCCGAATGGTCGCATCAAGCTCTGAGTATCGGTAAATCAGCTCAGGGACTCAAAACTTTTGCTGTTACCGAGCAAGGGGATGAAGTATCGATTGGCTAAACCATCAACTCCAAGCAATCTGGGGAGCTGATGAAATTTCAAGAAAATTTGGTGAGCAGTCCTAAAAGCTGTTGATTGCGGGGAGTCAGCAACTTGCGGCGATAAGCATCGGCGGCTTTTTTGATGCCATCGCCTTGGGTAGGATAGGGATGAATCGTACTACTGAGTTTACTCAGCCCAATCTTATTTACCATTGCCGTAGTTACTTCCGAGATCAAATCTCCCGCGTGGCTCGCCACAATTGTCGCGCCCAAAATTTCATCACTACCGCGACGATGAATAATTTTGACAAAGCCTAGAGTCTCGCCGTCGGTAATCGCTCGATCGACACTTGACATGGGAATATTAATAGTCTCGAACTCAATCCCCGCCTGATGAGCATCATCATCTGAGAGTCCCACATGAGCGATTTCCGGCTCGGTATAAGTCACCCACGGCATCACCAGACTGCTAAGTTTAGTTTTACCGATCCCAAAGGGTGAAAATAGAGTATTTTTAATCACAATTCGCGCTGCGGCATCAGCAGCATGGGTAAACTGCCATTTCATACAGACATCGCCAGCCGCATAGATTCTAGAGTTATTAGTTTGGAGGTAGTCATTCACCTCGACTCCTTTGGCATCAGCAGCCACCCCCGCAATCGCTAGATTCAGACTTTCAATATTCGGTATCCGTCCCGCGCCGATCAGAATTTCATCTACGATGGCGGTATCCGAGCGACCATTACTACTGTAGCTCAGAGTTTTACCCGCCGCAGTTGTCGTCACCTGCTGCACCTGACAATCCAAAATTAGCTTGACACCCTCATCGAGTAATACCTGCTGCAATATGGCTGCGGCGGCTGGATCTTCCTTATTTAAAACCTGACTACCGCGATGTAACAATATTACCTCACAACCCAATCGCCGAAAGGTTTGGGCTAACTCGCAGCCAATTGGCCCCCCACCGATCACCGCCAACCGTTGGGGACGTTTGACGAGGGAGAATACCGTCTCATTCGTCAGATATCCCGCCGCTACCAATCCAGGTATTTCAGGAATAGCGGCGCGAGTACCTGTGGCAATTACGGCTTTTTTAAACTTGAGCACTCGATCTTCGACAGTAACTGTATTATTACTCGCAAACTGTCCCTCGCCCAAAAAGACATCTACACCCAGATCTTTGAATCTACTGGCTGAATCAGCATGACTGATTTCCGATCGAATCCGCCGCATCCGCTCCATCACCGCCCCAAAATCAATCTCTACGCCCTCTACCTTGATGCCCAGCTCCTGACCTTGCCAAATTTCACCGATCGTTCGCGCCGATCGAATCATGGTTTTCGAGGGCACACAGCCCACATTCAGACAGTCTCCACCCATTAAATGGCTCTCGATCAGAGCGACTTTTAGACCCAATCCCAACCCCGCCGCACCAGCCGCCACCACCAACCCCGCCGTACCCGCACCAATCACCACCAGATCGTAGATATCCGCAGGTTGAGGATTTACCCAATCAGGCGGATGTACCTCTGACAGCAGCTTTTGATTGTAGATATCCATCGGTGCGATCGTTGCTGGGGAAAATTCTGTCATAATTGGGCTGAAAGTAAAAGATTTGGATTTATTTGTTTTATAGCAACCGCCAAGGCTGTTAAGACACTCCAGCGATTGAAATCGCCGCTTGTGATGCAAAGTCCGGTTGTTGCCGCTCGCGGCAAAAGCCTGCCTACGCGGACTCAGGTTAAAAGTGTCCTAACGATCTTGGCGATTGCTATATCGAAAGAAATTAAACCCTTTCCACTTATCACAAACAAATACTTTACAGTCTAAAAACTTTATCTATGTTGCTATTGTGAACTCAAAAATTATATTAACTACGCTCATCTGTTCGATCGCTGTTACTAGTTGCTCGAATAGTCAAGCACAAACAGCAATCACAGATTCGACGCAAACATCGGATATCGAGAAAACTTCAGCAATAGCTGGAAGTCAGCCAAAAGAGTCAGAAACTACTAGCACCGAAATCTCCAAATCATCGATCGAGTCTACTAGTAGCGGTCAATGCAAAGGTAATAACAATTATTTATTCTTAGGCAATGGCACCACAAAAAATAAATATGGGAATCCAATTTATTTATTACATTTATGTGTTGGCGGTCAAGAGCGTAGAAGCTTTGAAATCGTCACCGGACGAAATTCCACACAGCTAAAAAATCGCAATCAAAGCGGCACTCATTCTCCATTACCAAATGGTAAATATCGGGTGAGTAATTCACTCACACCAGGAATGCTAGCAGAAGTAGGCAAAGTTGACGGATTAGGCGTTCGTCAACCATTTTTACCGATTTCACCAATGTTTAGCACTGGTCGTTCTGCACTGGGATTCCATGTAGATCCCTCCTACAACAGAAACCCGAAAGAAGATGGTACATCTGGTTGTATCGGACTCACAAATCCCGCAGATTTCAAAGAGCTATGGGCTAGTATCAAACAATACAAGGTTAGAGATCTTCAAGTCGCAATTAATACTAGAGCCGTCGATAATCCTGACGTAGCCGAACGTTAATAATTTCCTATCCTCCAGTTCCCAATCACCCCGAATCCTCATAACATCATGAAAATTTTAACTGCTACAGCCTTATTATTCGCGATCGCACTTCCCGCTACCGCTCAAGTTGGCCCTGCTTACCGTTCCGCTCAAGGTGATAGCTATGGCAATGTCTGTACTGCCGAACGCGGTAGCAGTCTCTCGCTACGGAGCGGCCCTGGCAAGAACTACCGCGCCCTGACTCAAATCCGCGATGGTAATTCTGTTGTACTTACCAATAGTCAGTATGGACGCGATGGTTTCAAATGGTGGCTCACTTCTGCCAATGGTCGCCAAGGCTGGGTCAGAACCGACTATGTTTGTGGTGCGCCTCAATAAAGTAGAGCGTCAATCTCAATAGTTTTCAATACTAATACCTCTCGATGAGAGGTATTGTTTTGGGAGGCGGTAGCGAACATTACTTGAGCCGTTCCAACTCTCAGCCGATTTACTGATGCCAGAAAAAATTTTGACTTGTTTTTAAAGCCCGTGGATGTTTCCTAGCGCAGTTTTCAGCAATTAAGTAATAGTGTGATGCAGAAATTAAATAAGTGAGCTTGCATAATCTTCAGACATTTGGCTGATAGAGGTATATAAGGATACTTTTTAGCGGTCAAGGTCATTTATGGAAAAGCTGTAATTGACCTTGGCGAAATTTGGCGATCGATGCTGATGACATTCGATCGCTGACGTTAAAAAGAAACTTGATAAATATTACAGATCTTTGCATAAGCCTCAGTAGTTTAGCTGAATGAGTAATATCTGATACCCCCATTTCTCAAAAAAAAGAACAAAATTCATGAATCGTCAAATTGAGTTATCCGATTTTTAAGTAGTTTTGAGTATATCCCCAGACTGTAATGGTACTGGGGATATTTTTTAGAATTTAGACTAGTCGATATTTTGCCAAGCAGCATATTAAAAATTTTAATCGAGGAATTTGCATAATATTTATAAAATCGACTGATGTAGATATAGAAAGACATCCCCTGATTCCCCTGAATACTAACAAATGAAAAAAAATATATCGATTTTGGCTATTGCTGGCGTTGCTGCTGTGGCAGTTCAATTACCCAGCCAAGCAAACCCCAAAAAACCTTACGTTGGTGCTGGATATAGCCTCAATGGCCTGAGTGGTCTAACCGTTATGGGTCGCGTTCCCGTTGCTGAGAGTATTTCCATCAGACCCGAAGTTGCTTTCACCAGTTTTGGTACACTCTTTGGCGCGTCAGGAACTTATGACTTCACCATCCCTGAATCAAAACTCACTCCTTATGCTGGAATAGGTTTTATAACTCTGACTGGTAATGGTTATAGCGGTGGCGGCTTTACATACGGTGTTGGAGCTGATTATGAGGTCAGTGATAGCGTTGTCTTGAATGCTGAAGTGTCCCTTAATGGCTTCACCACCTTGCGGATTGGCGCAGGCTATGAGTTCTAACTAATTAGCTCAATGCTGTGAATAATGACTAGAAGCAACACTTATCACCACATAGGCGGGAGAGCCAAAACAGCAATAATATCATCACTTTTATGAGAATCTATCACTTCTAATAATGAACTTTTATCTAGATCTGTTAAGATCGTCGCAAAGTTTCCTTGCCCTTTCCTTCTAGCAAATTCATCTAAACTCAATCGCTGGGGATATCCCCAGCTTTTTTTTTAGAACTAGCAACTTTACGAAAGATGTCTTGAACAGCATCTTCACTGCGTCGCGGTTCACCCGCTACGCACATTTTTTCATTTTCGCTGACCTGCTTGACGGTCAATTCTTTGCGTGGCGGGTCACCCGCGACGCTAACTCTTTCATATATATATTCTTGATATCTATTCGTTTGTCTTTGCTTCTTGTTTAACCAAGATAAAATTTCTGTCGGCGATGTCTTGCAGCTAAAACAATAGAACTGACGACGCGGCACTTTTAAATACACTACCTGCCCGAACACAGCTAAATCTCTGACTAAAACTGGACGAGTTTGATGTACGTGAGATATGTATTCATTGCAATTAGGGCAATTAATTCCAGCATTAACTAATTGTAACTTAACAACTATGGCATCTAACGTGCTCGAATAGTTATCAGCAACAATATTAGGTAAATTTAGTAAACTATCTAGGTGAAAATCCATATTTGGGATGGGGATAAAATTCCGCTATCGCTACATTTTACCCCATTTACCCCATATAGGCGGGAGAGCCAAAATGGGGTGATAACTGTCGATCGGCAATCAGTGGGCGAAAGGCTCAAAGGTTGCAACCTTTCGATCGATCTAAGCAATCCTGGCTTTTTAGTCTTTCAGGATGGAAGGGCAACATGGGTTAAATCGATCGATAATGTAGATCTGCTGTATATATCACTTGCTCATGCAACCGCCCCACGCCGCCAAGTTAGCTCACCAGATCGAGATTCACGGAGATACGATCGTCGATGACTATTTCTGGCTGCGCGATCGAGATAATCCGCAGGTGATGGAATATCTCAAAGCCGAGAATGAGTACACAGCGAAAGTATTAGAGCCACACGCCGAACTGCGGGAGAGTTTATTCCAAGAGCTAAAGGCGCGAGTCAAGGAAGACGATCTTAGCGTACCCGTCAAAAAAGATGATTATTACTATTACTCTAGAGTGGCTGCGGGTAAGCAATACGCCATCCATTGCCGCAAACTAGGCGATCTAAATAGTCCTGAAGAAATCATCTTGGATGAAAATCAACTGGCTGAAGGGAAACCTTATTTTCAGCTCGGCACATTTAGCATCAGTCCCAACCATCAACTCCTGGCATATGCCGAAGATATTGATGGCTCGGAGACATATACGCTGCGGATTAAAAATCTGGTAACGGGTGAGCTATTGCCAGAATCGATCGCGAATACTTACTATTCGCTAGAGTGGGTAAATGATAATCGGACTTTTTATTACACCGTTTTGGATGAAAACTTGCGCCCTTATCGGCTGTATCGGCATACATTAGGCGAGTCGATTGATAGCGATGAGTTAATCTATGAAGAGCAGGATTCGCAGTTTTTTGTCGGTTGCGATAAATCCCGCGACGATCGATATATCTTCCTGACAACTGGCGGTAAGATTACCAGCGAACAATATTTTGTCTCAGCCGACGATCCTCACGGTACTTTTTCGATCTTCATACCCCGCCAGAAGGGGCATGAATACAGCGTCAGCCACCATCAGGGCTATTTTTACATTCTCACCAATGACAACGCCCAGAACTTCCGCATCATGCGGACGTTGGTATCGCAACCACAGCAACAGTACTGGGAGGAATATATCGCCCACGATCCCGATCGATTAATTGAAGGACTCGATGAATTTAAAGATTACTTGATTATCAGCGAACGCTATCAGGGTTTAGGGCAATTACGGGCGATCGAACTTCAGAGTCAAGCGTCACATTATCTGGAGTTCGACGATCCTACTTATCTAGTGTTTGGGGCGGCTAATTGGGAATACGATACGCAGACATTCCGCTTTGGCTATACCTCTCTAGTTTCACCGATGACGGTATTTGAGTACGATCTGCGATCGCGCTCGAAGACAATTCTCAAGCAAAACGAGATTCCTGGGGGTTACGATCCGAACCAGTACCATTCAGAGCGAATTTTTGCGCGTTCTCATGATGGCGTGGAAGTGCCGATCTCGATCGTTTATCGTCAAGACTTTAATCGCGATGGTACCGCACCGCTTTATCTCTATGGCTATGGTTCCTACGGTGCCAGCCTAGATCCAGGCTTTTCCACCAATCGACTCAGTTTACTCGATCGCGGCTTTGTGTATGCGATCGCCCATATTCGCGGCGGTTCGGAGCTGGGGCGACACTGGTATGAGTCGGGTAAGTTCTTGCAGAAAAAGAACACCTTTCTAGATTTTGTGGCTTGTGCCGAACATCTGATTGCCGAAAAGTACACCAGCGCTGGCAATATTGCGATTGCGGGTGGTAGTGCGGGTGGGTTGCTAGTCGGTGCGACGATTAATCTTAAACCGGAACTATTCAAGGTAGCGATCGCTCAAGTACCATTTGTAGATGTGCTGAATACGATGCTGGATGCCGATTTGCCCCTGACGCAGTTGGAGTACGACGAGTGGGGTAATCCCGCCGATGAGGAGTTTTATCGCTATATCCGTTCCTATTCGCCTTACGATAATGTCGCAGCGAAAGCTTACCCACACCTATTGATTACTGCGGGGTTGAACGATCCGCGTGTGACTTATTGGGAGCCTGCCAAGTGGACGGCAAAATTGCGATCGCTCAAAACTGACGATAATTTACTCCTGCTCAAAACCAATCTAGATTCTGGACATGGCGGCGCATCGGGACGCTATGAATATCTCAAAGATATCGCGTTGGAATATACTTTTTTGCTGACTGTTTTCGAGAAATCAACTCAAGATATAGCAATCCTAAATGAGAATATAAATTTTTAGTACAAATTCACTATGCTTCGATCGTTATTCATTAATAGTTTGAAGTATGAGCAGATGTACTAATTTAGTAGTAAATCAAATAGGATTGCTATACTGGCTGGAGTCTTCAGAATGGTGGAAGCATCAACGATCGCATTCATTCCAAGGGACGCAGTAACGATGGTACCACTGAATACTTAGATAATTTAGCATTACTGTATCCAGATAATATTACTATTTATCGTAAGCCAGAAGGTATTTTCTGGGATGGTAAGCGGGAAATGGTTAATGAGCCACTGCTAAATATCGATCGCGAATGCTTACTCTGGCAAGTTGACGCTGATGAACTCTGGACATTAAAGCAGATTGAAACCGCTCACTCTTTGTTTGTCAACAATCCTACTAAGATGGCAGCATTCTACTGGTGTTGGTATTTTGTAGGCGAAAACAAAGTTATCAGTACCCGAAACTGCTATGCTCAAAACCCACAACAGGAATGGTTACGGACTTGGCGATATACGCCAGGATGTGTTTGGGTGGCTCATGAACCCCCAAGATTGCATCAGCCATTATTGACAGGAGAATGGAGAGATGTAGCCAGCATTAACTCATTCGGTCATGACGATACAGAGATGGCGGGTTTGGTTTTTCAGCATTTTGCCTATGCAACTAGAGAGCAACTGCTGTTCAAGGAACAATACTATGGTTATCGGAATGCAGTATCCTGCTGGGTTAGCCTCCAAAATGCTCAACAACTTCCAGTTTTGCTATCTAACTATTTTGGCTGGGTCAGAGATCGAACTGAAGTTAATACTGCTCGATCGATGGGTGTTGAGCCAATCTGTCAAAGGAATGACTCAAGTGATGGATGGAGATTTTTGAATGCAGAGGAATTAACTCAAAGGACTAAACTATTAAACTCCTTTAAATCTAAGATCGTTGTTGATGGTGTCTTCTTCCAACTTTACAATACTGGGATTGCCCGTGTTTGGCGATCGCTTTTAGAAGAATGGGCGAACACTGAATTTGGTGCCTGTGTAGTCGTACTCGATCGGGTCGGAACTGCGCCTAAGATTTCTGGTATTAGTTATTGTCCGGTTCCAGCGTATGATTATAACAATATTGATGCAGATCGCCAGATGTTGCAGCAGGTATGTGACGAACTAGGGGCAAAATTATTTATCTCTACCTATTACACTACGCCACTAGAGACTCCTTCAGTTTTCATGGGATACGATATGATTCCTGAAGTATTAGGAGCCGATCTTAGTCTTCCGATGTGGCAGGAAAAACGCAGGGCGATCGAACACGCGTCTACTTTTGTCACAATTTCCGAACATACAGCACACGATCTAGTAGAGTGTTTCCCAGATATCGACCCAGAATCAGTCACTGTTGCCCATTGTGGAGTAAGTCATATCTTTGCGCTAGCCCAACCAGAAGCAGTCACTACCTTTAAAGCTAAATACGGAATTAATAAACCTTACTTTATCCTAGTTGGTGCTGGCGGTGGTTATAAGAATAGCTCGTTATTTTTCCAAGCTTTCGATCGACTTAATACCAGTTATGGATTCGATCTGATTTGCACAGGCATAGGGGCTACATTATTTGATGAATTCCGAGCTTTTACAGCAGGGAGTGTCGTTCACATGCTGCAATTGAATGATGAAGAATTAGCTATAGCCTACTCT
>ENA-OFCE01000519-OFCE01000519.1-metagenomes-genome-assembly--contig:-NODE-519-length-24952-cov-6.260794_pt1 | contig 24952 bp, 22 predicted proteins | sample MGYA00153388_OFCE01 | MGnify analysis MGYA00153388
CGATCGCCTTTATTAGATTGACTATATTTCTCGATCGCCAACCCAAACCTTCACCCGCTCGACTTCTGCCACTCCTGCATCTCCCCAAAAGGCGTACAACACCGCTGACACCAGCCATCCACCCACAAAGCCGGACTCTTAAACCGCGCTCCACACTTCGGACATTCTGACAGCAACCTCAATTGATGATCGTGACATCGATCGACACTCTTCAACTGCCACTCAATTCGATGATGAGGCGATTCGCCATAACAAGCCCCACACAACCGAATCGGCTCCATCTTCATCCCCATCCCCTTTGGTGGCAACATCTCCACCAATCTTTCCACCTCAACACCCACAACAACCGCCAAAGCAGCCAATTGACTCGGAGATGGTGGCGGATTAAACCGAAACTTCTCCCACCGAGAAATTATTGCACCACCAAATCCCGCCGCCTTAGCTAATCCACCTGGAGTCAAATCATTCGCTCGACGGAACCGACCTAGAAAATGACTCAAACTCTCCCCAGGCAAAGGTTCGATCTGAAACAACCAAGCTTGAATCTCATCGACTTCCATCATCGATACTCCGTGGCAACTTCCTTTAACGTCTCCACATCGATCTTCGCCAAACCCTTCTTGAGCGATCGAATTGCCGCCTCCCGCAAAATCATATCCATCAACCCGATATAACCGCCCGTAGCTTCTCCCAAAGTCTTCATCATCGTCTTCTCCGTCAGGTTTGAAGGAGTCGGCAACCGTAACACCTGCTGCTCCCAAATCTTCACCGTCCGCTCAAAATCCTCCCCCGACAACTTCCCAAACCGATAACAAGCGCGAAACCGATTATAAACTTGCTCATCTCTCTTAATCACGGCATCCAATCGATCGGTACCCACCAAAATTACCGAGATCTGCAAGTTATCGAAAATATCCCTTACTTCCGCAAAAGTTTTCGGTTTAAATCGATCTGCCTCATCGATAATCAGCATCTCCACCTGACACCCTTTCATTACCCGCAATGTTCGATCGCGCATTTCTGCGATCGTCCCCTTTGTCACTTGGTACTTCAAATGACCCAAAATCACCCCAAATAAATCCTTTGCACCACATTCCTGGGGTACTTGCAAATAAATCACGGGTACAGTTGGTGGTTTTCCCGCTATCTGTTGGGGTTTATTCCTCAACCGATAAGCATCACACGCCATCGTCTTGCCCGTTCTAGACTCTCCAACCACTCGACCCGATTGACGAGACTGCCGCTTCCCTTCGAGCCAGTCATGAGCGATTTGTACCTGATGGAGAGGGATAAAACCTTTCCGATTCAATCGTTCGATTGCCTCCTGAACTTCAGCCGTCATCACCGGAAGATTTCCTAGCTGCTGGGCAACAGTTGTAGCAGTCGGATCGCTCATATTCTTAGAATCCATAATCTTGACGCATCTCCTCGTAATCAACCAATGCAGGCATTTCCCACTCTGTCTCCGTCTCAATTATTTCTATATCTGTTTCATCATCTACTTGTGTCACAGATACAGATACCTGTACTTGCTTAACTTTTGCCTGTTCTGACTTTTTCCGTTCTTTTTGCGTTGGCTTCTGATTTACAAAGATGTCTCGATCGCGTACTTCCGCTAAAATCGATCGATTAGTAACCTCCTTCCCTTTCTCCCGTATCTTCCGACTCATCGTTTTCGCCTCGTCTAGCGACAGTTCTTCCGTCTCCAAATCTTGAGCGTGAGCGCGGGCTAAAAATACTTCATTCTCGCCCTCGCGACGATAAATTAAGATCGTTGTAAGATCTCTGGGATCGAATCGAACAACCACACTCTCACCCCCATAACCACCCAACGTATCTCCCCGATACATCAAGTTTTCAAATTGCAGATAGCCACCGCGCTGAATCTGTCGTCTGGCTTGTTTCATCAGACAAATATCCAACTCCCGTTCCGACAGCAGTTTAGGCATGGCAATCAACCCTGATTCCCACCGTTGAAACCTAGTTTGGTCGCCCATCCTTGCATCTAGTCGCTGATTGTAGTTATCCACCAAATAGCGCACCACTCGTCGTTCCAACTCCCGCAGCGTCAGACAAGCATCAGCTTCGGCGGTTTCTGGTCGTTTTTGCACATTCGATCCAGTATATCCTGGCAAGAGAGAGAACAATTCAGTATTGAGAGTGCCAAACGGACGCTCGACACTACCACCTTCAGATGGTCGATCTCGCAAATGGCACGGAAACCCCAATTGCACCCCAACTTGTTGTAGATGATCCGATCGAAAATCCTTCCCGCCATCTGTGTAAAAATGCTGCGGTAAACCATAGGTTCCCCATTCTTGATGAAGTCCATATTCTGCACCGTACTGCTTAGGTAAAATCGCATGACGCAGTGCTAATGACACTACTTGAGAACTCGGCGCATCATAGCCCAGATTAATACCCACAATGCACCGTGAATAACTATCGATTACCGTAGTCAACCACGGACGACTAAGTAATTTGCCGTCTGAATCTACCAACAAAACATCGATAAGCGTATGGTCGCACTGCCATACTTGATTGCTATGCTCGATCGTTAAGTCCAGTCCATCACGGGTTTTAACCGATAACCGCTCACCCCGCCACCCTGGACTACGAATACTTTTTGCTTTCTCTTGTCGATCGATAATTGGCTGAAGTATCCGATATACCGTCATGTGGGATGGTGTTTTGACATTCAATTCATCTGCTTTTGCTTTTACCCGAATGAATACCTGCTGACGAGTCATCCGCTTACTGCCCTTATTCCCCTCCTTATAAGTCTTGAGAATAAATTCCTGCCAATCCTCATCAACTCGATACGTACCTTTATCTGTCCGCTTCGTCTCAGTCAATCCAACCAAACCATCCTGCTCCCACTTTTTCACTAACCGTCGAATTGTCCGCTCGGATTTATCTAGCTTGACGGCAGCTTGCTTGAGTCTTTCTGCATAAACCTGCTTATTCTCCGCTGCGAGTAAACTTTCGATTACCTCCAGCTTCAATTGAGCCTCCGGTGACAATGCAGATGGAATTACTGGTGCATTGGCATCAGTATCAATTACCGATGCGACCGCCTCGGCGCACTTCGCGTTCGGTCTGGGACGATCTAGAGTTGAATCATTATAAATAGGCATAGTCGATTGATTGCTAACACCATCTTCAGTATAAAACAACTATGTTAGGTCGATGACAATTAATATGTTAACTTTTTAGTCATCGATTTAGCTTGAAAACCATTAAAATAGAGCTACCTAACTAAAATAGCTCGTTCAAAAATATTGTGACGATCGTGGTAGTAATGGCTGTTCGGGTAATGGACACTGAATTTGTTAATTATCTGAAAATAGACACTTAATCTGTTAAATGCAATGGATCGTCAGACTAAGACGATCGAGATATTCAAATCAGCTCTAATCGATATTTATCAAGCTTTAGAGCCTAGTATAGAGAGTATGACACTAATATGTTAAGTGGACAAATAATTAGTTAATGTACAGAGGGAGAGGCTTCGCCAACGAGACAGCGAGGTTTTTAGGATGGGGATTTAAACCCCTACTCGCTTAAATTAAAGTTGTGTTAATCAAAAAAGTAGGGGCTTCATGAATTGCCCCTAATTTTTGGCAATTTTGCACTATTTCACAGCTTGAGGTTTAGCTGTAGGCTGAGTGGGGGCGATCGATGGTGCCGCAGGGGTGGGAGTATTTAGAGTTGGGGCTACTGTTGCTTGGGGCGGTTGGGTAGAGCGAGCCAATTGTTGAATCTGATCCTTGTACTCAGCCGGAGCGAGATTTACAGCAGCAGTCATCAGAGATTGAGCTTCAGTGAGATTGCCCATTTGTTTGAATACGAGAGCTTTAGCCAAGACTGGACGAAAATCTTCTTTATTAGCCTCGATCGAGGCATCATAGATCCCTAGTGCGTCAGCATTGCGCTGTTGGGTGAGATAAATTTGCGCCAGGAGTAGTTTTAGTGGTGTGACATCAGTAGTGGCAGTCGCTGTCTTGAGAGCGGTCTGGACAGCACCTGTGGCTGCTTCAGGACGTTTTGCATCGAGGAGTAGACTGACTAGTCCCTGAAGTGCGTTGATATTTTGTGGTTGAGTCGCCAATACAGTCCGATAACTAGCTGTCGCGCCCTCTCGATCGCCCAAATACTGCTGAGTTTGAGCTAGAAGTACGGTATAGTCTGGAGTCTGAGGGTTGAGTGCAGCTATTTTTTCGAGCGGTAATAAACTACCTTTGATATCTCCTAGTTGCAGCCGAGCATCAAGTAAGCCCTTGAGCGCGACTTGGTTTTCTGGCTCTTTTTGTAATACTTGAGTATAGCCTTGAGCTTGCGCTTGAATTTGGCTGGTTTGCGCGGCTGAAAGGCTATTTGGTTCGGTGGCTACTGCGGCACCACCATCTAATACTAGATTGAAAATTGGAAATAGCGAAAATCCAGTTAGAGCCAGCAGAGATACAGCTACAACCAGATTGATGACCCAGCGATGACGATTTAACACAAACTGCTCTTAATTATGGACGATTGGTCTTGTCGATCTTAGTACAAAACTGAGTGAATTATCGGGATCTCCGAAAAACCCCGTCGCTGAACTCGCGGGGATGGATAGGAGGTGAGATAAAGGTTCTACTGCTCGCCTTTGTGACCCGCCAGATACTGTAGCGCGAGCCGCGTAGGCGATGGCTTTGTGGATGAGGTGACAAACAAATTCTTTGTCAGTACTAAGGCGAACATTGCGAGCTTAATATTTTATGTGAACTGTGCTAATATAAATACAGGTCGAACCCAGCAATTAATCATGATCGTTCTAGAGTTTAAAGCTTACGGAAAATTAAATCAGTTCACTGCAATAGATGAAGCGTTGCGGACTGTCCAATTCATCAGAAACAAATGCTTGCGCCTTTGGATCGATGGATTGGGCAAGTCACAATACGATCTCAATAAATATTGCGCTGTATTGGCTCATGAGTTTCCCTTCGCTGATAAATTAAACTCGATGGCTAGACAAGCTAGTGCAGAACGGGCATGGTCAGCAATTGCTAGATTTTACGACAACTGTAAAAAGAAAGTACAAAGACTTAAAGGGTTTCCCAAGTTCCAGAAAGACAACCGTTCGGTTGAATACAAAACATCTGGATGGCGACTAACTGACGACCGTAAATCAATTACCTTCACCGATAAAAATGGGATTGGCAGACTGAAGATGAAAGGTACTCGTGACCTGAATTTCTATCAGCCAGACCAAATTAAGCGTGTAAGATTGGTTAAACGTGCCGATGGCTACTACGTCCAATTTTGCATCCAAGTAGAGCGAATAGAAGTAATCGAACCAACTCATAAAACCATTGGTTTAGATGTTGGGCTAGAAAGCTTCTACACTGATTCGCTGGGTGTCAAAGTTGAAAATCCTCGTTTTTACCGAATTGGTGAGAAGAAGATGAAACGGTCGCAAAGACTAGTTTCTCGCAAAGTAAAAGGCTCTGGAAATAGACGTAAAGCTAGAGTTAAATTAGCTAGAGTTCACCTAAAAATAAGTAGACAGCGTAAAGACCATGCTATTAAATTGGCACGGTGCGTAATCGCATCTAACGATGTAGTCGTCTATGAAGATTTGCGGATTAAGAACATGGTTAAAAATCATTGTCTGGCTAAGTCAATTAATGACGCTGGATGGTATCAATTTCGAGTTTGGCTAGAGTATTTTGGCAAGGTATTTAAACGGGTAACTATTGCTGTTAACCCTGCCTATACGTCCCAAGAATGCTCTAGCTGTGGCGTAATTGTGAAGAAGTCGCTGTCTACTCGTACCCATGTTTGTCAATGTGGCTGTGTATTGGATAGAGATCGTAACGCTGGTATTAACATCCTTAACTCAGGATTAGGTACGACGGGGCACGTCGGAACCTTTGCGCTTGACGCAAGCAACGCTTCTGGAGAATCGACCTCTATCCTAGTTGGTGCAAACCTGCTTGGGTAAGCTGACTCGCTGAGAGAAGAATCCTCGTGCGTGAACGCCGAGGAGTGTCAAGGTTCGGTAAAAGTATCGACATTGCCATCAGGTTGGAGTAGAACCCGAATCTTTTGGTCGCTACTACTAGCGGCTGCTGGAGAAATCAGCTTTTGCCCTGGTTTGATAAATTTAGTTTGCTGGAGGTAGGTTGTGGCTGCGGCACCTTGGGGCGATACAGTTCGCACAATCCCACTTTTACCACTAACTTGCAGTACATATTGCAGCGAATTAGCTTGGGTGGTATTGGGTTTCCATTTGCCTTGGAAGTAGCGTTTGGCTTCTTGGAGCGAAGCCGATTCGGCTCCCTCAGCAAAAGCACCACTAGCATTGGATTGCAAGGGTTTGTCGGGGACTATTGGTGGATTTTGAGGATCGGCTGATTGAGTGTTGATTTGGTCGGGGTTAATCAGATTGGGATTTCTTGGTATTGGCGTAATTGGCTCAATGCTTGGCGAGGGGATTACTCCTGTTTCAGTTGGGCTGACTCGATTAGGTCGGCTGGTAACTGGGGACGGTTGGACTTTCTGGTTGGCTTTTTTCGGAGTTTGGGGGTTCTGTCCGCTGGGTAGCTCCATTTCTGGCGGATTAAACGGGATGGGGGAGTTGGGGGGATTGACGATCGGTGGTAGATCTGGGGAGGGTATTAACATCGGTCGTTTGGAGACCGATAGCTTGCCAGAATTAGCACCTTTGTTGGGACTAGCTGTGACGGTGAGTCCTGGTTGTGCGGCGGGAGTTTTGCTGGGGATAACTTTTGCAGGGGGACTAGTGGTGCGTCGAGTGGTGTTGTCGATCGGATCGTTGGCTGATGGTAGCGGTGCAGAATTGAGTGGATTGGGTGCGATGCTCTGTTTGCCATTGTCGCTGCTGGCTGCTGTCATTGGTAGATCGGTGCCCCGATTAGTGGCGATCGCATCTGGTAATGGGGCAAGTCCAATCTGACTGGGATTTTCAGGTATTTTTACGCTGGGATCTGGCGATCTGACTGGGGGTGGTGACACTGGTTGCGCTTGCCACGGCGCAGGTGAGCTGACAGTAGGTGCCGTCGCTGTGATGTCAGGGACGGCGGCTGGATCGGATTTTTTCACGGCTTTGAGGTCGGATTTTTTAGATCCGGTCAGACCAGGCATGTTGAGCTTATTAGCTGCGTCTTTGAGCGGATTGGAATTGGGGTCGAGTAATAATAATGGCACCCCAATTGCTAGAGCCGCTGCTACAGCCCAAGGTATCGCTGACATAAACGACGATTGGGAACGTCGAGTCTGGTAATAAACTTGACTCACTTCTGGTGCGGCAGGGATGTTTGGCAAATTTGGCAATCGCATGGGGATGGCTGTAGTACCTGCGGCGGCGCGATTTCCATTAGTAGGGATATTTGCTCGACTGAGTGTAGCAGGTCGAGCGTGGGGGGCACTCGCACTCAGATGCTCGGCGACATATTCTTCTAAGACAGTGGCGAGATCGAAGAGTTGGATTGCTGAGAGGGTGAGGACTTCACCAGATGTTGGAGTTGCTAAATTACCTAAATAGAGTTGATGATCCAAAGAGCGATTGCCAGTGCCAGTTAGATATGGTGTGGTGGCTGCGTCCTGGGCGATCTCGTCTGGGTGCCCAGTTCGATCGATCTGGTTATTCCCGCCACCTACTAATTTGGAAATACTCGGTTTGGAATCCAGATCCGATTGAAGGTTTTTGTTAGTGGTTGGCACAAATTTTGCCAAACTATTCCGCAATCCAGGTAAATTTTTGAGTATCCCTAATCTGGAGGAGCGGATATCGAGCGCGGGATGTGACCGATCGAGCGGGGAAGTCTTATCGATCTCGATTCGCGCTGGCTCAGATGGTGCGGGTGGGATATTGGGGGCGGTGGGTAGCGGGAATTTGGCGATCGTGTCGGCGATGTATTGGCTGACGATCTGGTGCAGATACTCTAATTGCTGGGGTTGCCCTGCCAAGGTGATGCGGTCTAACTCGCCCCCGTCGGGACTATCTAGATGCAGGCTAAAATCGGTCGGCTGGGGCTGTCGTGCGGGCGATCGCTGCTCCTCCTCTTTGCTAGATACAATCAGGGTGCAGGTAGGGGTTGTATAAGTGCGGGGAGTCAAGTTATTTTCCATGGTGCTGCCTAAAAATAATTAGCCTAAATTGAACTAGGGGGAATGACTGCTGATTGAGCACGTTGTAATAATGCCACCCAAAGTCGTTGATGTCCAGTGGCTCCACCATAGAATAATAGTTCCAGTAGCAAGGTCAGAGCAGCTTCTGAGAGTGCCTCAAAGGACACCTCACTCCCGAAGTGAGCTTGATAGATGGTAATAAAATTGTTGAGATAGTCTGCCAGTAATGGAGATTGCAGCGGTAGTAAATCGGCTTGGACTGTCTGCTGCCAATAGGTAATATTTCGACGCACCAAGGCTTGATGCGCGATCGCTAGACGATGGAAAATCAATACTAATGCCCGTAACTGTTGGAGATCTAGCTGCCCAGACGAGGTAAATCGATCGGGCGACCATTTATCTACCCAACCTGAGACGATCGATTCTACCTGCAAATCTGCGGCGACTTGCCTCATTTCCACCTGCTCGATCCGAGTCAGTGCTGCTAGGGCAATCGCCACCAAATCCAGCTCTGTCGCGATCTTGTGCAGTTGGGATGAGTCGAGTGATGTAAGTGATAAATCATCCAACTTGGGGTTTGATGCAGGCATCATTTGGATAGACAACATAGGATTGAAAGGTCGAGCACACAAATTCGCATGTGGAAGTACCAGATACTAGTACTGAAGCCTCTGAGACGGTAAATGTTTCGCTGTCAGCCGTCGTTTTGTCGATAGCGAATATAACTAATTTTTCAGACAGTATTAAGGTTCGTTAAACTTCATTTCTAATATCGGCAATTGTATCATGGTGTCTTCCCAATCGATCGTCAGTCTGACCCGATCTCTAGCCCGCTCCTCTGGGAGTGTATCTGCGGCAAAGATCCCGATCTGAGGTGTCGATCGCCGTATTGAGAAATCTGCGGTGAGGACGCTAGCTTTTGGTAGAATATAGCAATAAACTGTTCGCCACTAACTAAATCGCTACACCGCCAGCAACAGTACAACAACTGACACTGGGCGACGGATTTACACAGCACGGCACAATGTCTCTTTTCCATCCGAGAGATATTACCTTTGTTCGCAAACGACCAATGGAGAATCAAGTTGAATTTTTCTAATTTAGAGTAAATAAACATGCGGGATAGTTGTCAATGTTTTCAGCCCGATTGTGTAGCTGCGGCTACGACCAATCGCCGTCAATTTCTTCGCCATCTCGTTGGTGCGGGAGTGCTGACTACAGCTTTGACGATCGCTCCTGCTACGGCTAGAGCCGAAAAAAAAGTGCCCAAAGCTCTAGTGTTGAGTTGTATCGATTATCGGATTTTAGAAGCAGAACGTTACTTTTTGTCGCTCCAAAATTTGGGCGGACAGTATGACTTTACTGCCTTGGCAGGGGCATCTCTAGCACTGAGTGGGATGCCTCACCAGTACGATGCTGAAGCCTTCTGGGATCAGTTGGATATCTCTTATCGACTCCATCAGATCAAAAAGGTGCTAATTCTCGATCATCAAGATTGTGCTGTTTATAAATACAAGATCGATCCCAGTCTGGCTGACAATCCCGAATTGGAACTGTCTACCCATACTGAATACCTCAGCCGAGCGTATTGGGCAATCCGCGAGCGATACCCAGATCTCAATATCGAACTCTACTTTGTCAACCTCAATACTGATGTCAAGCAAATTTCCCCAATCGCCAAAGTAGCCTAGTCATCGATGACTAACTGCACCCACTCACCCAGAATGTTAATTCCCCCCGCAAATATGGCAATACTAAAACTGAAGCTACACTAGAAGATATAAGTTAAGTCTCGATTGCAAGTCGAGCTGCCAATTAACTACTAAATACAGACACTCAGCATCAGGTGCAGGTATAAGGACAAAGATAAATATATGCGTAACAGTTCCCAAGTGAAATCAAAGCCATTTTCCAAGTCATTGTGGCAATTAGCGGCTGGCTTGCCGATCGTCCTGGGAGTAGTCTGGGGTAGCCCAGTGCTCGCCAAAAACGATCCCAACACGCTTACCTATGGAGAACTTTTCAAGGAAGTCGATCGCGGGGTAGTCTCAAAGGTAGAACTCGATCCCGTCACCAAGATCGCCAAAGTCACCGTCACGGAGAATAACAAACTGCGGGTTAAAGAAGCGGTATTATTAGATGACAATGCGGAGTTGTATAACAAGCTCAATAATAAGGGTGTCGAATTTGGCGTTCAGAAGTCTGCTGATAAAAATGCAATTTTTGGACTACTCGGCAACGTCCTACTGTTAGTTTTCGTGATTACAGTTCTATCAGCGATTATCCGTCGCTCTGGGAATGCTGGGGGACAGGCGATGAGTTTTGGGAAATCCCGCGCCCGCTTTCAGATGCAGGCGAAAACTGGCGTGATGTTTGACGATGTAGCAGGTATTGAAGAAGCTAAGGAAGAACTCCAAGAGGTAGTGACTTTTCTTAAGGAACCAGAACGGTTTACCTCCGTCGGTGCCAAAATCCCCAAAGGCGTACTCCTAGTTGGTTCGCCAGGAACTGGTAAAACCTTGATGGCTAAAGCGATCGCGGGTGAAGCAGGCGTACCATTTTTTAGTATTTCTGGTTCGGAATTTGTCGAAATGTTCGTTGGTGTCGGTGCATCTCGCGTCCGCGATTTGTTTAAAAAAGCCAAAGAGAATGCTCCTTGCTTGGTCTTTATCGATGAAATCGATGCAGTGGGTCGTCAGCGGGGCGTAGGCATCGGTGGTGGGAATGACGAGCGCGAACAGACCCTCAATCAACTACTGACCGAGATGGACGGATTTGAGGGCAATAATGGGGTGATCGTCATCGCTGCTACCAACCGAGCTGATGTCCTCGATGCTGCACTACTGCGTCCCGGTCGATTCGATCGACAGGTACAGGTAGATCCGCCCGATTATAAAGGTCGGTTGGCGATTTTACACATCCATATCCGTGACAAAAAAGTCGATCCCGAACTCTCACTAGAATTAGTGGCGCGACGGACTACAGGCTTTACTGGCGCAGATTTAGCCAACTTATTAAATGAGGCAGCAATCTTCGCCGCTCGTCGCCACAAACAAGCCATCTCGATCTCCGAGATTGATGATGCGATCGATCGCGTGATCGTGGGGATGGAAGGTAAAGTCGTCATGGATGGTAAGTTTAAGCGGATGACTGCTTATCACGAGATCGGTCATGCTTTACTGATGACCTTGCTCAAAGAACACGAACCAGTTCAAAAAGTCACCGTCTTACCACGCGGTCAAGCCATTGGGATCACTTGGTCGATGCCCAATGAAGAACATGGACTAGAAAGCCGTGCCAAGTTACTGGCGATGATTACGGTCAGCCTTGGCGGTCGTGCAGCCGAAGAAGTGGTCTTTGGGAAAGATGAGATCGATTCTGGCGCGAGCAATGACATCCAACGCTTAACGCGGATTGCGCGAGGGATGGTAACTCAGCTCGGGATGTCCGAACTCGGACTAGTCGCAATGGATCACGAGCACCAAGAATACTCCGAAACTATTGCCGCCCAAATCGATCGCGAGGTACGCAAAATCGTCAAGGATTGCCACCAGCAAGCCGTCGATCTACTCCAAGAGCATCGCTGGTTGATGGATCTTTTGGCAGAAATGCTGATCGATAAAGAAACTATTGATGGGGATGAGTTCCGCCGAATTGTCGATCGGGAAACTGGTCGCAATGAGGTAATTTTGTCAAAGCAAAAACCAGCATTAGCCGGATCTTAGGTAGATAGAGAGCGGAAAAACCACCTTATCGTCACAGGTAAGGTGGTTTTTCGAGCGAAGCAGTAGGGGAGATCGATCGCCTCTACTGCTTTTGTAGTAGCAAAGGCAGCAATAATCGTCATTACGAGCGGATAATCTCCGACTTTTGTCGGATACGAACCAATCGATCGCTCAGGTATGATTGAGTCAAATGATACCTAATTCTCAATCCTAAATACTTATCCCCTAATCTGATGATGAGCGAGAAATCAACTATGTCCAATATTTTTGAATTGGATGACAGCCAACTAATTGAAGAATTTCTCGAAGGCAGCGATCGACTTTTAGCTAGTCCTAATCTCCGGCTAGAAGTCAACGGTGGACTATCTCAACTATTAGGTCGAAATGGCGAACCGATCGCGATTATGTATTTGCACAATCAACCCCGAACCGCGATCGTCAAACAGAACACAGACTTTTCAGAATTAATCGATCGACAGTCGATCGAGCGAGATTTTGTGATGTTTGGTGATGCTAGCCGTGCAGGTTTTAGTGAATACAAACATTATGTTACACCTGCTGGATATAGAATCTGGTATACCGATCCAGCAATTTTATGGAAAAAATGGTGGCCGACCGAAAGATTTCAAGATAAACAACGGTTTAATATGGATATTTTGGTAAACTTCAAGCATAACTGGTATCCCGTCCAGAATATCATTGTTGATGCTGGTACATTTACCATCAAAACGATCGCGGGTCAACTAGTACTCAAACGTGAGGGGAAAGTACTCTGGCTAGCTCAAATCATGCAGGAAAATCCAGGTGTCACGGAAAATATTCAACAACTCATCCCGACAACTGTAGCGCAAATACCCGCTATGGTGGGAATTAATCCTCCACCAGCAGATTTAGCTAAAAAAATTCACCAAAAGCAGTTAGAAATTAATCCAGACCAAGCTTGGTCGATTATCAAAAAATTAGAACAAAAGCTCCAAGCTCAAATTAAATTAACTAGGGAGATTGAAGACAAGTCTACTCGACTAGAAGGTCGAGCTATGATTGCCGAACAAAGATTGCAAATTGCCTATAACTACCTCCAGAAGATCGGTATTAATCTCCGCGATATTTATCAGAGCCAGAAAAACATCGAAAATTAATGTGAGTTTCTTCTAGCAATGTCTAATTTGTTATTGGTCACAGAGTAATTACTCACCAGCATGATAAGAACTCCGAACTAATGGCCCCGATCTAACGTGCTTAAAGCCTAATTCTCTAGCAATTTCTCCCAGTCGATCGAATTCCGCTGGAGTCCAGTATTTGACAACGGGAAGATGTTCTAGTGACGGTCGCATGTATTGTCCCAGCGTCAGCCGATCGCAATCGATCGATCGCAGATCTTGTAATGTCTCGATGATTTCGGCTTCGGTTTCGCCATGTCCGAGCATCAACCCGGACTTAGTGGGAATACTGGCATTGACTGCTTTAACATGGCTGAGGACATCTAGCGATCGCCTGTATTTTGCCCCACGGCGTACCCGATCTTGGAGTCTTGCTACTGTTTCGACATTATGATTATAACAGGCGGGTTCCACGCCAACTACAGTGGCGATCCGCTCTAGTTGTTGCCGCTGGGCATCCTGACCGCTCCAGAAATCTGGAGTCAGCACTTCCACCTGAGTCTGGGGGTTAACCGCTCGAATTGCCGCGATCGTCGCCACAAACCAACCTGCACCGCCATCATCGAGATCGTCTCGCGCTACCGCCGTCAGCACCACATACCGTAGTCCCAGCAATGCGACAGCCTCCGCCACCTTCTGGGGTTCCTGAGGATCGAGCGGCATTGGCGCGTGTCCCTTATCCACTTGGCAAAAACCACAACTCCGAGTGCAAGTAGGCCCCATCAACAGAAAACTAGCGGTCTGCTGAGAGTAGCATTCGCCGCGATTGGGACAGCGACCTTCTTCACAGATCGTATGGATTTGACGCTGTTTGATAATCTGTTGGACTGTCGAAAGTTCGCTAGCTGTGCCGATCGATCGACGCAACCAGGTTGGTAAAGCTTGAACTTCAGCGCGCCAACGAGCTAAGTCTGCGGAAGATGAGGGCATGGTTTTGGGGGATAATAGGAGTGAGGATAGAGGATCGTTGAGACGTTAATTAACGATCGAATTAGGCTACGCTGGGCGGTACGAGGAGATCGATGTTACTCTCGGATCTTAGCAATTCTCAGACGAGATCGGAATTTGTAATTAATTTTATCAATTCGCACTGAAAGTAGGTTGGATCGTCTGAATTATAGAAATAGGAGTAACGACCAGTAACAGCACCTAAGTTTATAACAGACAACAAGGAGTCAAGTGTGGCAACTAGTAAAATTTTGGTAATTGATGATAGTCGCGTGATTCGGAAGACCGTTCGCGATATGCTTCCCGAAGGTGACTTTGAAGTAATTGAAGCAAAAGATGGGCTGGAGGGGATGAACTTTGTCGAAACAGAGCACCCCGCGCTAATTATGCTAGATTTTATCCTACCTAAGATGAGCGGTTGGGACGTATTTCAGCAGATTCAAGCACATCCAGAATATCAAAAGATTCCGTTGGTGTTGATGTCTGGGAAAAAAGAAGAGGTCACTAGTAAGATTACCGAACCATTTGAGTATTTTGAATTTATCGAGAAACCATTCGATAAAGTCGTACTAGCTGAAGCGATTCGGGTGGCAATGACAAAGGCGCGCAAAGCTCGTCCTCGGATGGCTGAACTACCCAGTGTGGGTAGTGGTACTGAGTTTCAAAGCAATGAGGAGATCGCTCAGTTACAAGCCCAACTGACTCGATCGAGCGCACAAATTGCCCAGCTCGAAACAGCTACAACTGCTGAGATTCACCAGTTACAAGCACAACTGCTGGCAGCAGATCGATCTCAAGCTGCGGCGATTGAAGAATTAACTGCTAAATTTGAGGTCGAACGACAAACCCAGCAGCTCGAACATGATGCCACAGTTCAAAAGGTAATTAAACTTGAAACTGATGTTGACACATTGAAAAAACAACTGGGTCAATTAGTTGTGTTAATTAAAAAAAGACTAACTTAATCTAATTAAAATCGCCATCATTATTATCCTGTTGTGGTCGTACTGATGGAGTGTTACTTCCCTTAATTTATCTCTCGTCTGCCTTCTAGAGCGCGGACGAGAGTTATTTCGTCTGCATATTCTAGATCGCCGCCCATCGGTAGTCCAAAGGCAATTCTAGTGACTTTGGTTAACGGTGCGATCAGTCTTCCCAGATACAAAGTTGTGGTTTCACCTTCGACTGTGGGACTCACAGCCACGATCGCTTCTTTGACATCCTGTGCTACGATCCGCCGCAACAAAGATGAGATATTTAATTGTTCTGGCCCGATCCCATCCATCGGTGAAATAACGCCACCTAAAACATGATAGTGACCGCTAAATTCTCGCGTTCTTTCTAAAGCAATCACATCCCGAGAGTCAGCGACAATACAGATGGTTTGTCGATCGCGTTGGGGATTGCGACAGATATCACAAGTCGGTTCGGCAGATAAATGAAAACATACCTGACACAAGCCGACTTGCTGTTTAGCCTCGATCAGAGCTTGAGCCAATTGTTCGACCTCTGCGGTCGATCGTTTGAGAATATGTAAAGCTAATCTCTGGGCAGATTTAGGACCTACTCCAGGCAAATGTTGTAATTGCTCGATTAAATTAGCAAGGGGGCGCGTATAAGCCGTAATCTTAGCTCCTAACGATCGATCGATAACTATTATATGCGATGGCGCGATCGATTAAACAGTTGACACTTCATCAAGTTGACTGCAAGCGCAGCATGTCAAGCATCGGCTGACAGCACATATTCTGAATGCTCAATAAGGTTTCCGTCTCGATCGCGTATGCGATTGCCCGAGTGAATGTACCAATGAAGGTGCTTTGTTGATTGATATGTTCCCACATTTGTTCCGACATGACAGCCACCCCATTTGGCTTTGAATTCAACAGCTAGCTCATGTAATACATATATGAGTTCTAGAATTAAGTCTGCATCAGCAGCTTCCGGTTCAGCTAAGGATTCTATATGTTTTTTAGGAATAACAACAATGTGATGCTCCCCGAAAGGCTTGGTGTGTTTAAAAGCAATTATTAAGTCAGTCTCGCGGACTTTTTCTACCTTTAGATCGCCTTGAATAATGTTTTCGCAGTACCAATCCATAACACCCTCAAATATCTGCATAGCTACTATAGCAATCCTAAACGATCGGCTAGATTGAGGTAGGGTGTGTTAGGCGCAAGCCGTAACGCACCAGTATCCGATCTCATAAAAAGCCCCAACTCACACAAAGGTAAGTCAGGGACAAATAATCAGGGTGCATCTACCACTCCTATATCCACACTCTCCCCGACACTATCAGGACGAAAATGGATTATTCTACTAAGAAAAAGCCCCAACTCACATAAAAGTAAGTCAGGGACAAATAATCAGGGTGCATCTACCACTCCTATATCCACGCTCTCCCCGATACTATCGGGACGAAAGTAGATTATTCTACTAAGAAAAAGCCCCAACTCACATAAAAGTAAGTCAGGGACGAATAATCAGGGTGCATCTACCACTCCTATATCCACACTCTCCCCGATACTATCGGGAGAGTGTGGATAAGTACCAATTAATTGTTCCCGATCTCCTCACAATATGACCACAGTTAAAGAAGCGATCGAGACGATGATTCAATCCCGCAATGTCGATACGGGACGTGTGAGCGGCTTGAGTCGGCAAATTATTGCCCAAATGAATACCTTGCAGACGGGTATCTTAATTAACTTTGAGAATTTACCAGGGATTAGCAGTTCTGGCGAATCACATCTGAATCTTTATCTGCAAGCTGGAGCTAAAGAGGATTTACGGGCTGTGCTGCGGGAGGGAGTAAGCAAGCAACCTAGCCTCAGAATGACGATTAATTCTGCCTATCGGACTGTCGCTCAACAGCATATTCTCTACCAAACGTATCGGCGCGACCCGAAATTAATTCCCCTCGCCGCCAAACCAGGGAACAGCAACCATGAAGATGGTCTAGCGATCGATGTGAGCAATTACAATGCGTGGAAACCTTACCTCCTAGCTCATGGTTGGCAATGGCAAGGTAGCCGCGATCCCGTCCACTTCTTTAACAATAACGGTCGTGATGATGTGAGCACTCTGGGGGTCAAAGCTTTTCAGAGCCTGTGGAATAAATACAATCCCATTGACAAAATGACCGTTGATGGTAACTTTGGCGACCAAACCGCCGCTAAAATGGATCGCTGTCCGATCGCTGGTTTCGCGCTAGTGACGCTGTTTCAGCTCGGGGATACCGGATCTGTCATTACGCGGATTCAGCAGAGCTTAACCAATGTCGGCTTCCCTACCCCTGTCAATGGTATTTTCGACCAAAAGACCCAGGCTGCGGTGATTAAGTTTCAAATTAACAAAGGACTGACAGCCGATGGTGATGTTGGCTTGATGACATTGAAGAGGCTGGGAATTAGACTGTGAGATTATCTGTCTTTTGACCCATCAATTTCGATCGATCTCTCGGGTACCTTGGGTACAATAAAGTGCATTAAAACGATCGCGAGATCCCTAAATAATGCGTTAAAATTAAATACGGAGACCCGTCGGATGCGGGACATGGGATAGTCAGTGGCTAAAAAAAATATGGAACTAAAGCTACCCGATGCGATCGTAGCTGCGGAATTGAACGAATTATTGAAAAATACCTCCGATCCTCAGGCTCAAGCTCAAGTGGTTGTCAAACATCAGCAACCAGAACCCAAAGCACCCTGGACGATCGAAGACAGCGAGAATCTATATCGGATTGAAGGTTGGGGCGAACCGTACTTTTCGATCAATGCAGCGGGACATGTCACCGTAGCTCCCCAAGGCGATCGCGGCGGCTCTTTAGACCTCTATGAGCTAGTCACATCCCTGCAACAACGTAATTTGGCTCTGCCACTCCTAGTTCGGTTTTCGGACATCTTGGAACACCGGATCGAGCGGTTAAATGCCTGTTTTGCCAAGGCGATCGCCCGCTATAATTACGACGGTATTTATAAAGGGGTATTCCCAGTCAAGTGCAACCAACAGAAGCACCTGATCGAAGATCTCGTCAAATTTGGCAAACCTTATCAATTTGGGTTAGAAGCAGGTTCCAAGCCTGAGCTAATGATTGCGATCGCGATGCTAAATAACCCTGGAGCGTTGCTAATCTGCAACGGCTACAAGGATCGCGAATACATCGAAACAGCGATGCTAGCGCAGAAATTAGACCAGACACCGATTATCGTCCTCGAACAGATCGAAGAAGTCGAAATCGCGATCGCGGCGGCTCAATCCTTGGGCATCAAACCCAATCTCGGTGTCCGCGCCAAACTCAACGCCAAAGGAATCGGTCGCTGGGGCGTATCTAGCGGCGATCGCGCCAAATTTGGGCTGACTGTGCCCGAAATTATTATGGTGGTCGATCGGCTCAGAGCAGTCGATATGTTAGACTGCCTCCAACTGCTCCACTTTCACATCGGATCGCAAATTTCGTCGATCTCCGTGATCAAAGATGCGATCGGTGAAGCCAGCAAAATCTACGTCGAACTCGTCCAACTGGGCGCAAATATGAAATATCTGGATGTCGGCGGTGGTTTGGGCATCGATTACGATGGTTCTCAAACCAATTTCCACGCCTCCAAAAACTACGATCTCCAAAACTACGCCAACGATATCGTTGCTGAAGTCCGCGAGAGTTGTAGCGAGAAAAATATCCCCGTTCCCACCCTAATTAGTGAAAGTGGACGCGCGATCGCGTCTCACCAATCCGTGCTAATCTTTGATGTCCTCAGCACCTGTGAAGTCCGCACCGACTTACCCCAAACCGTCACCACACCCGAGCATCAGATCGTACGGAACCTGTGGGAAACATACGAAAGCATCACCCCTGAAAATTATCGGGAAGCCTTCTATGATGCCAACCAGTTCAAAGACGAAGCCTTGAGCCGATTTAAGTTGGGCTACCTGACGCTGACAGAGCGTTCTCGCGCCGAACAACTCTACTGGGCTTGCTGCCAAAAAATCCTCGACATCGCCAAACGCGAGGAATATATGCCCGAAGATTTGGAAGAACTCGAACAAATCATGGCATCGATCTACTATATCAATCTGTCTGTATTTCAGTCAGCACCTGATAGTTGGGCGATCGATCAACTGTTCCCGATCATGCCAATTCATCGATTGGGTGAAGAACCCACCCGACGCGGTATCCTCGCCGATCTCACCTGCGATAGCGACGGCAAAATCGACCAATTCATCGATCTCAAGGATGTCAAGCACGTCCTCGAACTCCACCCCCTCGAAGCCGAAAAACCCTATTATTTAGGCTTATTCCTCGGTGGTGCATATCAAGAGATCATGGGCAATCTCCACAACCTGTTTGGAGATACAAATGCCGTCCACATCAAGCTCACCCCCAAAGGCTACAAGATCGAACACGTCGTCAAGGGTGATACGATGACCGAAGTTGTCGGTTACGTGCAATACGATGTCGAAGACTTGATCGAGAGCATTCGCCAAAAAGCCGAACAAGCCCTCCTCGACAAGCGCATCTCCATCTCTGAAGCCCAACGCCTATTACAAAACTACGAACACAGCCTATCCCAATACACCTACCTATCTCCCTAAAAAATCCCCTCAGGGAGGGCACTCGTAAAAATCCCCTCCGAGGAGGGGATTTTTTTAGACACACGACCATAAATTGCAGAATTCGAGTGGATGCGGACGTGGGATATAATGAGTAGTGAGCGATCGCCATGTAATCTAGTCAAAGGCTGCATCGACGATACATCGCCACCTTCTCCTGTGCTGACTAAGCCAAAATCTATGAACCCCGACGGAACTGCAAAGCCCAAACCAGTCAGATCGTCCCCACAACCAGAAATAATTGATGTCCAGGTGGTGGAAATCTCGTCAGTACCGGAGCCACTTGGGGATGTCTGGGATAGTGACGAAGTTGCCGATCCTCAGCCCACAGTGAAGGCGGAGGAATTACAGTTAGAATCGATCGCTACCGAAACCCCCATAACGGCAGATAATTGGGCAATTTTGCTAGATGAAATCAGTCAGGATTCAGAACCAGAGCTAAATATAGAGCTAGTAGTAAAGAGTCAATCGGTGCGGATTGATGATATCAAGATCGAGCCATTACTCCGCACCGAGGCAGAAATTCAGAGCCAAATCGCCACCCTCCAAGCTACCCAATCCCAACTTCAACAACAAATCGTCGCTACTCAGACAAGTTTCGGGCAAATTATCCAAACTTCGATCGGCGATCTCGAACAACGTCGCCAAAAACTGCAAATCTCCGTCGAACAACTCGAACGTAAACGCGATCGCATCAAAGAAGAAATTAACAAAAGCTTTGCTGGTGGCTCACAAGATGTCGCTATTCGGCTTCAGGGATTCAAAGATTACCTCGTCGGTAGCCTCCAAGATTTAGTCGTCATCGCTGAAGAAATCGAATTTCCCCAACCGCCACCCGCCCAAATCCGCATCCAAACGCCCCTAGCCAAAACACCAACCGCCACCCCTTCATCCAGACAACCGCCCCAATTTACCGAACCTGCCTTTAAAAGTACTGCTAGCAAAGTCCGCACCTCGATCGATCGCTATCGGAATGCACCCGATTATTATGCCCCCACTTGGCAACTCCGCCGTACCTTAGAAGCCATTCATGCTGACAAGGTTTCTGACTGGTTTTTTAATAAAGATGGACGGGGGGCGATTCGGACGATGGGGAGTCGCTTACAAAATATTCTGGTAGCTGCTGCGGCTGTATCTGCCCTACGAGAGCTATACGGCGACTATCTCCGTACTCTCGTCCTCGCCAACCTACCCGAACGTCTGGGTGATTGGCGAAGAGGCTTTCAGGACTGTTTGGGGCTGTCTAAGACCGATTTTGGTGCCAATGGGGGGATTATTTTATTTGAAGATCCTGAAGCTCTAGTATCGAAAGTCGATCGCATTGTCGCCAACAATGAAATGCCCCTAATTATCATCGATAATTCTGAAGGGCAAATTAGTCTCTCAATCCTTCAGTATCCACTCTGGCTGGCATTTGCCCCAGATCCGAGTCAACAGATGGATGATTATCGGGAGTATCGGTAATTTTGATAGTTGATAGTTGACAGTTGACAGTTGATAGTTGACAGTTGACAGTTACAGGTAGTAAAAATAAGGCGCAAGCGGCGCAACCGACTGATATATTCTTGCTGTGCTCTCAACTCTTAACTTCCAGATGCTATCGAATATTATTATTGCTACAGGTATTTTTACAGTTGCCTATTTTCTTGGCTCGTTTCCGACTGGATATCTAGCTGGGAAATTGTTACAAGGCATCGATATTCGCGAACATGGTTCGGGTTCGACGGGAGCGACGAATGTACTGCGAACATTGGGTAAAGTTCCAGGATCGATCGTTTTACTCATCGATGCGTTTAAAGGTGGATTAGCAGTTTCGATCGCAAATATTATCTTTACCATCACTTTATTCCCGACACTCCCCACTGAATGGCAAGCTTATTTAGTGCCGCTAGCAGCAACAGGAGCGATTTTAGGACATAGTAAATCGATCTGGTTGAATTTCGGTGGTGGTAAGTCTGTTGCTACCAGTGTCGGTGTTTTACTGGCGATGTCGTGGCAAGTTGGACTGGCAACTATTGTTGTTTTTAGTATCGGGCTGGCGGTGAGTCGGATTGTATCGGTTAGTTCGATCGCGGGAGCAGTTTCTGCTACGATTTGGATGCTCGTATTCGATCGACCTTTGCCATCAATTATTTTTGCGATCGTCGGTGGGATTTATGTGATTTGGCGACATAGTGCCAATATCCAACGGATTATCGCTGGTACCGAACCAAAATTAGGGCAGAAATTAGAATCGAGTACTTAGATTCGTCGAGAGATAATGCGGAATTAATCCGATGACAGTTGTTGTATTTATAACTAGCAGCAAATACCGATGAGAACTGAAAAATCTCTATTAAATATACCAATGCTAGCTGTTCTAGCGATCGAAATTATAGTTGGTATCTATTCTGGATTACCAGCACAGGCTCAAGCATCTGGCAAAGCTTGTCGAGTTACAGATCCAACTGGTACACCGCTCAATGCGAGATTGCAACCCAACGGTAAAGTTGTCAATCGACTTAAAAATGGTAGAACTGTATATGCCCAGTCAATTTCTACAGATAATCAGGGCAAGCCTTGGGTGCTAGTTGCAATTAAAAATCAGGGTAGTTACAAAATCATGGGATATGTATTGAGAGAATTTGTAAGCTGCTACTAATCAATCGCAACTGTCAACTGTCAACTGCTTGCACTGAGCGTAGCCGTTCGCGAAGCGTCTCGCAGAGAAGTGTCAACTGTTTAAGTTTCTACTTTAGGTGAATCAATCTAGGCTAAAAGATGAATAGGTGGAAATATGCGATCGCAGCATTGTGGTGCTGGTTATTAATTGTGAGTAGTCAGGAATTTGCGATCGCTAAAAATCCACTTCAGTCTCCATCCGATCCTCGTCAATGGACGGAAATATCTGGAGATAAACAGATCGATATCGATTTTCCTTATGCAACTACTAATAATTTTGTCAAAACAAAACTTTATCCTTGCCCGCGTTGTTTTCTCCGCACTGATGTATCCACAGCAGTACGGCAAGCAAGTCAAAAATTGCAACAACAAGGCTACGGCGGATTGAGACTATTTGATTGTTATCGTCCGCAACCGATTCAACAGAAAATGTGGAACATCAAACCCGATGAGCGGTATGTCGCAAATCCGCATAAAGGCTCGGATCACAATCGTGGTATTGCTGTAGATCTGACAATTTTGGATCTGAATGGGGAACCATTGGATCTGGGGACACCATTTGATGAATTTAGCCCCAAAGCTCATCATACTTATCGGGAATTATCACCGCAAATATTGAAAAATCGGTCGCTACTGAAAAAGACAATGGCATCTGTCGGCTTTCATCATATCGATACCGAATGGTGGCACTATGCCTGGAATGGTAACAAGCCAAGCGTAGGTAAGTGGGTATGGGATTGTCCAAAATAAGTACACTATAGCAATCCTAAATGAGAAAATAGGCGTTGCTGAATTGATGTATGATATGGCGATCGGGGGGAGGCAATTGCTATTGAATTTGTCGAGATCTATCGCTACTAAAATTATTTACTGAAACAGGAACAGGAACATCCCAAAATTTAAGATAGTGAATTAATAGCTTAACTGAATGTGCCAGCATTTTTTTGGATTTGGAATAGCAAAGTGTCTTGCGATGCAGTCGAGCTAGATAGTGTCTAAGCCTTGTATTTTCTCCTTCCACTCTAGTCATATAAGTTTTGCAGATAATCTGGTCTCCATCTGGAATAAACATCGGATAGACTGGCCATCCATCCGTGACATAAAAGTAACATTTCCAGCTACCTACTAGTTCCCACAATGGCTGAAAAGTTTTGGCACTGTGGTCGCCCAGCACCCATCCTAAAATCCCTGGCTGAAAGTGATTTACTGCTGTCCAGAGAAGGCAAAAAAGGGAGGAAGCTTCCCCCCTTTTATTGCCGCCCAGATTTTGTTTTTTTTGAGCCGACAAATGTTTCTAGTTCATCCAGCTCTCCCACCAGTGGAATCGTTTCTACTGGACGGGTCTCCCGCCCAGTGGTGTATAAGCATTTGGCAGTAATTCTCCTACTTGCTTCACCCAATTGATGATGCTGGTATGATGTACTCCTTTGATTCGCTCAATCGCTCTAAAACCCATGCCGTTTACATACATTGAGAGACATTCTCTTTTGATTTCTTCTGCATAGCCTTGTTGCGTTTGATAGCAGTCTATGAATTGCCGACCACAATCAACACATATATGATTCTGCTTCCCTGCTTTATGCCCATTCTTATTTACATGAGTTGACTTACATTCTGGGCATTTAATTGACTCTGACTCGATGTTCATTATTTTTATCAATCTTGCTCTCGTTGGCGTAGCCTACCGGAGGTAATCGTTATATCATACATCAATTCAGCAACGCCAGAAAATAGATTGATGTAGGGTGTGTTAGGCGACAGCCGTAACGCACCACAATCGATACCCAAGGATGTGATTTAGGATTGCTATAACTACTAGGTGCAGTCACAGGTAACTGTTGAGAAAAATCTAAATTTTGGCTCGGAGTATGGTTGACAGTCTACAATGATCCTTAGCTTCTTTATCTGGAATTGACGATCGTGGAAAATACCCCAGACTTATCGATTGAACATCAGAATGTCCCTACCAATCATCAGGGTTTGCACGACTTTTTGTATAGTGCGGCTGACGAACATGCAGTAGCAACTAGCCAGCCACAGTTAAATCTAGATAGCAACAGCGTTTTAACCCTGATAGATTGGCAATCGCTGGCGGAAAATGCTCGTGTTGCTGGGGTATATGCCGTTCTGGATAGTGCGCACCGGACTCAATATGTGGGATACTCTCGCAATGTTTTGACATCGCTCAGGGGGCATCTTGCCGAGCATGGCGGTGAGGTTTGCTCACTGGTAAGGGTACAACCATTTAAGTTTCCCAAGCGGGAAGAAATGGAAAATTTGCGCGACAGTTGGATTGCTGAGTTGGACACAGTACCACCTGGAAATACTGGCATGGGTGGAGTGTGGGCAACTACTGTCGGTGAAATCGCTTCATCTGCGATGTCCGAGCAGGAAAAGGCTGTATATGAAGAGAAAAAGCTGAAACTGCGCCGTGCGATGGCGGATAGCGATTTGAGTCGAGAATTAGATGCCGCCGCTCTGAGTAATGAACAAAAGCGCGATAATTTTATCGCAGCGATAACTGATGATAACTGGAGTGCGGTAATTCAAGAACAAACAGCAGAAACGATCTAGGCTTTAGGCTTTAGGTTTTAGGCTTTAGGATTTGGGTTTTAGTAAATATTCCGTAGGGCTGGCAGTGCCCACCCTACTTAAAGTAGCTAAAAACCTCGCTCTCTTGATTCGCTAAACCCTCGGCTTTGCCGAGGAGCGCGA
>ENA-OFCE01000520-OFCE01000520.1-metagenomes-genome-assembly--contig:-NODE-520-length-24937-cov-4.215256_pt1 | contig 24937 bp, 19 predicted proteins | sample MGYA00153388_OFCE01 | MGnify analysis MGYA00153388
GGACACAGGCTCTGCGGCGAACACCACGACATCAGTTCAAGAATCAGGGCAGCGCTGTGCAGCTGCACGTCACACTCAATGCACGACTTAAATTAACTTCAAAGTTGTCTTGACGGTGGGGTTCACTTTAAACCTGTCATCTTGTTAACCAGGCGATACAACACGGCGCAACCACGTGCGTTCACCGGTGCGAACATTGTGCCTGAGTACGAAATGTGAGAACCTTGGCGCTTAAATTTGTGTTTCTGATGTTTGAGGCATGACAGGGCCGATGTTTGACTCGCTCTCAGCGGACTGTATACACACGATCTCGTGATCGAATGAAAACAATGACGACCTTGACTCCGAGTCTCGTAAACCGTTTTCTGGCACTGGCAATTGCCATTTGCGGATTGACTTTTTCGTTATTTGCAGAGGCACAAGCCGTCAAGCCAATCACCACGCTGCGAATTGTTGGCGGGCTTGCCTCTGGCAATCGATATTCCAAATTAGAGCGGCCATTCTGGGTATCTGAACTGCCCAGACTCAGCGGCGGAAAGTTCACTGCGGAGATCGTGCCGTTTGATCGAGCCGGTGTGCCCGGTGCAGATATGTTGCGCATGATGCAACTCGGCGTGATGCCGTTTGGCACCGTACCCTTCAGCCAGATGGCCATTGAGGCACCGCAGTTTCATGCGCCCGATTTGGCCGGGCTCAACCCGGATATGCAAACCCTCAGAAAAACGGTCGCCGCATTTCGCCCGTATCTTGAAAAGACGCTGCTTGACCTCTACGGGGTCGAGCTGTTGGGCATCTATGTCTATCCGCCGCAAGTGTTGTTTTGCAAAAAAGCGTTCACTAGCCTGTCCGATCTCGGCAAACGGCGAATCCGAGTTTCGAGCGGCACGCAGGCAGATTTCGTTGAAGCGCTCGGCGCGATTCCAATTCGCACCGAATTTGTAGACATTATGAGCAGCATGAACGCAGGCAATACCGATTGCGCCATCACCGGAGCGATCTCTGGGAACACACTCGGCCTGCATGAAATCACCAGCCACATTCACACTTTGCCGATTGCTTGGGGCTTGTCAGTGTTTGCGGCGAATGCCGCCACCTGGAGCGCGCTTAACCCTGAGCTGAAAACGCTCCTCAAAAGTGAGTTGCCCAAGCTCGAAAAAGCCATTTGGGATGATTCCGAGCGTGGCTCCGTCGAAGGTATTGCCTGCAACATTGGGAGCAATAGTTGCGTGGGCGGACGCAAAGGCAACATGACCGAAGTGCGCACCAGCGAGAGCGACGAACAAAGGCGCCAGCAGATTTTTTCACGCACCGTGCTTCCTCGCTGGCTGCATCGCTGCGGTCCGTCGTGCACTTCGGTGTGGAATCAAACCGTTCGTGCCGTGGTGGACGTCGCGCCGCCGCCGCCGAAATGAGTTTCAAGATTTAGTTTGCCTACTTTTCGTCGAATCAACTTAGCCGTGACCACTGGCGTTGCGCTTTTGAGCGTGGCGGTTTTGATCGTCACCGCTACACAAATTTACCAGGCGAAGCGCTCTTCGCTGACGGGCGCACTACGCGAGGTGACACGTGCGGCGAATTATGCTGAAGCTTCGTTCAACCGCAGCTTGCTGGGCGTAGATTTGTTGTTGGCAGAGACGGGCAATTTGCTTATTCTGCCCACTCCTATGCTGCCGGCGTTTGCCGATGAGCGCAACACGCGACTGCTGCGCGGCCTTGCCACCGCAAATCTGGCGGTGCGCCATGTTTCCGTGCTCAGCAGCAGCGGGACAGTGATGATTTCGTCCGATGACAACGCGTTGCGACTTGGCATTGAACTACCGGCCCAATTTTTGGCGGATGTGCTGGCTCAGTCGGTACCCGCGCTGAGCATCAGTGCGCCCAGCATGAGTTTTGCACGATCTGAGCGGGTGCTGTACATGGCGCGGCAGATCACTTTAGGCAGCGACGCGTCTGCGGTAGTGGTGGCAGAGGTAAGCATTGCGGGGCTGATCAGAGCAATTTCGCTCGGGGTGGATAACGGTGGGTTTGAAATTACGCTGGAACGGGCCAATGGCGAGTTGCTAGCAAGCGTGCCGCTGCAACAAGAGCGGCTTGGTAGCTTGCTGTCACCAGTGTTGACGGCCACCGTGGGGACTGAGCTTCCGCTGGTTGTTCAATCCGCACGCCTCAGTCAGGTCGCAGCCCTGATCGTTGCCCGTCCAACGTTGTATCCAGGCCTTCTGGTTGCTGCGGGTCTGAGCATGGACACCGCGCTGGTTGAGTGGCGACAGAACCGCGCATACGTTTTGAGCGGAGCGGCCATTTTCCTGATGTTGATTTTCGCGGTGGGCGCGATGTCGCGCGTCTACCTGCGCCGATTGGGTCGCGCCAGAGAAGAGATCGCCCGGTCAAAAGCGACTGTAGATCAAGCGCTCGACACCATGGCTGGCGGCTTTTTGCTGGTCGATAGCGACGGCAATGTTGTCACCTGGAATCACCGCTTTTTGAAGATTCATCCGTGGCTTGACGGTGTAATTCCACACGCATCTGGTTATCGCGCTTGTCTTGAAATGACAGCGCAACACACGCTGCCGAATGCCAGCATTGAAATACGCGACGCGTGGGTGTCGCGGCACGCGATTGTGCAGCAAACTGCGGCCGCCGAGCATGAGCATTTATTTCCTGACGGACTCGTTATCCGCGTATCAGAGCGACGTACGCCCGATGGTGGTTACGTGAGCCTGTATTGGGACATCACCGAGCGCAAACGTGAGCAGGTGGCGGCGCTGAGCAGCAGGGCTCGGTTGCAGGCCACCATTGATGCCCTTCCTGATTTTCTTTACGAAATGAATTTGCAAGGTGATTATCACACCTACCATTCGGGTGACCTAGAGCGTCGTGTTACTCAATCCAAAGCGTTATTTAGCAAGCGGTTGCGGGATTTGCTGCCCCCAGACGCGGTGCGGCTGGTGTTGGAGGCGGTGGGCGAGGCCAACGAACACGGCCTATCGACTGGCAAACAATTTCCATTTAATTCGGGCAAGGGCAAAAAATGGTTTGAGCTGTCGGTGGCGCGTAAACCTAATGTGGATGGTGAAGAGCCGCAATTTATAGTCATCGCGCGCGACATTACTCAATCGCGCGTGGCCGCTGCCGAGATTGAACATCTCGCGTTTTACGATCCGCTGACCAGCCTACCCAACCGGCGCCTGTTGATGGAGCGGCTGAGGCAAGCCTTTGGCAGCAGCTTATCTCGCGGGCAGGAGGGCGCGCTGCTATTTATCGACATCGACTATTTCAAAGCGATCAACGACACGTTGGGCCACGAAATGGGCGACAGGCTGCTGTTGCAGGTGGCGAGCCGCCTGATCGGTTGCGTACGCCAGAGCGATACCGTGGCGCGGCTGGGTGGCGATGAGTTCGTGGTGATCATTGAGGACTTGGGGCCGCACGGAGCCGATTCCGTAACAAAATCCCAGATCATTAGCGAGAAAGTGCTTTCAGCGCTCAACCAACCGTATTTGCTTGAGAACAGCGAATATTCCAGCACCGTAAGCATCGGTGTCACGCTGTTTAGCAGCGCCAGCAACTCGCCGGATGACCTTGTCAAGCATGCCGACATCGCCATGTATCAAGCGAAAGCGGCAGGGCGTAACGCGATACGGTTTTACAACCCGGCGATGCAGTCTGCAATTACGGAACGAGTGCTGCTGGAACGCGACATACGCTCAGCGGTCATGCGCGGGCAGTTTGTGTTGCACTTCCAACGGCAGGTGACGCACGATGGTCGTACCGTGGGCGCTGAAGCGCTAATTCGTTGGCCCCATCCAACACGCGGCACGGTCATGCCCGGCGAGTTCATTCCGATGGCGGAAGAAACGGGCTTGATCGTGCAAGTAGGTTTGTGGGTGCTCGATACCGCTTGCAAACAACTTAGAACGTGGCAGAACAGTGCGAAAACGCGCGACTTGCAACTTTCTATCAACGTCAGCGCCAATGAATTCCGGCAATCCAACTTTGTCGAGCTGGTCGCCGGTACGCTCCTTCGCACGGGAGCTACAGCCAACTCGCTGACGCTGGAGCTGACCGAAAGCGTGATGCTGGAAAGCGTTCAGGATTCCATTGAAAAAATTAAATTGCTGGGCCAAATTGGTGTCCGCTTCTCGATTGACGACTTCGGCACCGGATATTCATCGTTGGCCTACCTTTCGACGCTGCCGATTGCACAACTCAAAATCGCGCAGCCGTTTGTCGACAATATTGGTACCAATCCAACCGGTGCCGTGATCATTCAGACCATCATCGGCATGGCGCGAAACCTGGGCTTGGAGGTGATTGCCGAGGGCGTAGAGACAGAAGCGCAACGCGCGTTTTTAGAGGCCCACGGATGCTCGATGTGCCAAGGGTACTTGTTCGGAAAACCGGTGCCTATCGCGGAATTTGAACGCTCGCTAGGTTAACGATGAAACGCAAATTTCGATCAAAATTGTCAAAACATCGTTAACCTGATTAGTTAGTCGTCCCTGCAAAATTCAAATTAGCCCGCACGTCAGTTGTACCTTGGCACGGTCGGCGAGTATCGCGAATTCAAATGACGCGACCCGTTTGATTTCCCATGAGCAGCCCATAGCGGGATCAAAGTCAGGAGCGCAAAAAGCCCCTTCAGGCCCAAGCGCAGCATCGCCCGCATCAACCAATGAATGTTGTAGCCCGCCGCACAGGCCATCGCATGCAGCGCGTCGCCTGTGCGGCCTTTGAGGTGGCAGCGCAGCATCTGACGGTCATGCTTTACGTGTCCGATGACCGGCTCCACAGCTTGGCGGCGCTTAAGTTGTTTGCGTTCCGCTTTGCTCATCGACTTGATACGCCCCCGATGCGTCACCTTCACACCGGGATTGTCCGCATCCACAACCCCGGTAGCCTAAGTCGACGAAGGCCTGCTTCACGGTGCGCCCTGTGCGCTGCGTCAGCGCGTTGCACTGCGTGATTTGTGCGGCCAGCGTGTGCCCATCAAACGGGTTCCCGGCGAAGCGCTTGGCCCCCACTATTAAGCCCTGTTTGTGGGTGATGGCCAGACTCACTTTGACGCCAAACTCGTAGCGGTTTCGCGCCTTTGCTTTGCTGATGCATTCCACCTCGGGCGCATGCAGCGCGTAGAGCTTGTTCTTGTCTTTCCGCTGCTGCGTGCGGATGCGATCAGCGCGCTCAAGCAGCGTTGACAAACGTCGCAAACGTGACTGGACTTGAGCTCGCTCTGAACGCCCCCGCTTCGAGCTTGCCGCGCACCTCACGGATGAGTTTGCCGACAATGGTGCGCTGGCGTTTCACCGTGCGCGCCAATCGTTTGAACTGCTTGGCGTGGGCGTAGCCGCCCGCTTTGCCTCTGAGCGTCTTGCCTTCCTTGGCAAATGTCTGGCGAAGGGCGATCCCGCAGCGCTTGGCGTGACTGACAATCTTGTGACGCGTGATCTCCAAGAGTCGCGCGTCCACCGGGTAGCTGAGGGCTTTCTCCTGCACCGTGGTGTCGACGATGATGCGCTCGAATTCAGCGGCTTTGATCGCTTTGACATCGAGTGCGGTGTCGATGGTGGCTTTGAGGATGGCCCGCATCCCGGCCTCGCCAATGTTGCTGCGGAAGCGTCCAATTTGGGTGGCATCACAGGGCAGGCGTGGCTCGTAGTAGTCGAGCCTGCTGAAGTGTTGCCACACCACATTCTCGGACCAGCGCTCAACCAGCGCCTCATCACTCAAGTTGAAGGCGTGCTTCAGGTACACGAGCGCGCACAAGAGCCGAATCGAGAGCCGCGGGCGACCGGCAACACTCACGCCCAGCGCGCTCATCGTGCCGCCACGCTCGGGGAGCAATGCGCCCCCGTCACCGAGCACGCCATCACGCGAGTGGCGCTGCCAGGTGGGGGCGAGATCGGACTCAAGCTGCGCCCACGGCAGTCGTGTCGCAAGCACGGCCAGAGGATGTTTCAAGTCGATCATGCCGTCTAGCCGTGCGCGAAACAAGTCTGGCGTCTGCATCATCAATTCACCCCACAAAACTCACAGAAATCGCAACGAAATGGTGACCTTTCTGCGAGTTTCTCGCCACTACTTTCGATACTCAATCACAGCCGCGCGCGCCTTGCGGCTTTTTTGCAGGGGCGACCAAATAGTGGCATTGTTGTATTTGGTTAGGGTCGTTCAACGCGGGTCGACATTGCTCGGCACGCCTTGAGAATCGCGTCAATCACGATAACCGACTGCGTTCACGCATTCAACGCATTGGTGATAACGGACGCCTCAGCGCCTACGTTCAAATCGGACAGGTCAAGCAACCACTAGCTGCGCGCGGCACAACTACCAGCTTTTTATTGAAAGCCCCGTTATAACCGGGCGTTAGGCGCAAACGACGGCAAGTCGCCATACGCGAAATTAGGCCGCTTAGCCCAAGTAAGCCGCGCGTTTAGCGATAAAGCTATACAGGACACTGAATGGTTGCGCCAATTCAGCGTCGCAGACCCTACGCGACTAAATGCAGGAAAGCGTGGCGGCGACCACTTTGCCGGCCGCGTCGAGCACCAGGATACTGGTGGATTGTGCTTTGAGCATTTTCCATTTTGCGCCAGAGGCAAAACTCACCAACACATCGGTAGCTCCCAACAGCGTGGCGGTGACCTGCGGGATGGAGGTGCTCACCACGTACGGCGCGGTGCCGCCGCTGATTGTGTAGCGGGTGCTGCTCGACGAGCAGTAGGCGCTCAGCGGGTCAGCGGTGAGCGACAGTATGGGTGGCGATAGCGTGAGATCGGTGGTTGCAGCGGGACGAGCGCTCGCTCCCGGTGCTGTGGTGTACGCCCCGACTGCCTTGATCCCTTTTGCATCAGTGACGGTGAGCGCGGTGCTGCCAATAACGCAGGTCGTGATACTCGCATTTTCTGTGGTGAAGCGACCGCCCGCCTTGGCAATCGTAATCCCGCTGCCTGCTACGGCGGCGGCGGATTCATTGGCCAATACCAGCGCGCTACCAGGGGGCAGCGTGACGGCATACGGAGCTGTGCCGCCATAAACGCTGAACTCGCGGCGGACAAACGGACATTCGCTGGCGTAAAAACCGACCATGCCACCGGTGGTAGGCACCACGTTGAGTACCGGCGCGGCGCTGGTGAGCTTGAGTACCGTGATCCAGGTGTCGATGCGATGAGTACTGACCTCGTCAGTCGCGCGAAGAAAGGCTGCCTCGGAAGTCGTCTCGGCATCCGCGCGAATGGCAACAGTCGCAACGCCCTGCGCGTTGGTGTTAACCGACACGAAACGCGAAAACGAAGGATTGGTTCCGCTCGCTGCGACGCTGGCACCGATCGTCAACACCTCAAAGCGCACACTACGGTTGGCCAGCGCCGCGCCTGAGCCATCTTTCAATGTGACCGCAGCCGTGCCGCTTTCACTTTGACACAACGTGGCCGCTGACAGCGACGCATTATTAGCCGCCGAACACACTGAATCGGCAGCGGGAGTGACGGTGATGAGGGACGCCGCAATGGTTGCCGGGGTCACCGTCGCAATCACCGCTGAAGTCGCGCCCGCGCTGTCGGTCACGGTCAGTGTGACGGGCGTGGCCGCATTCACGTTGTTCGGCGTAAATGTAAAAGAAGCACCACTGATCGCCGAGGCAACCGGCACCAGCGCCGGGTTGCTGGAGAGCACCGTAAACGGCCCCTTGCCGCCAGTAATACCCACCGTGTTAGGCGTGTTGCCGAACGCGACAAACGTGGCAGGGCTCGCCAGCAAGCTGCTTGAGACCGTTGGCGTCGTCGACGAGCTGCCGCCGCCGCAGCCGGACAGCGTCAACAGCAGCGCCGAGGCTACGCCGGTTGCGCCCAGCGCGAGTTTGTCAAAGGAAGTCTGATTCATGCGCGAGCTTGTCATGGGTTGTTTTGCGTTCGTTTACGTTGTGGGGTGACGTTTTTCTGTGAGGCTCGACATGCAGCCAAAGCAGGAGTGACTGGCGGCTATGGGTACGGCTACGGTTTTCACGTGCTGCTGTCAAGTAGCCGATTACAGCAATTTATTTTAGCGGGCCGCTCTTAGGCGGCAGCGCCCGCTCGGTGTGCGTCATCGCTTAGGGCGGCCAGTCGCAGTAGCGCCGCGTCGAGCGTGGCGTCGGTTTTGGCGAAGCAAAAGCGCACCGTCTGCTGTTCGGTCGGCATCGAATAAAAGGCCGATATCGGGATCGGCGTTACGCCGATTTCGCGGGTCAGCCATTCACTCGCGGCGCGTTCGTTCAAGTCGCGCAGCGCTGGCACATCGGCGTAGCTGACGCACTGAAAATAGCTGCCTTCACAGGGCAGCAGCCGTAACAAGGTGCCCGCAAGGCCCGCTGCAAAACGATCTCGCTTGGCTTGATAAAACGCTGGCAACGTTATGTACGGTGCAGGATCTCCCAAATATTCAGCGATGCCGTGCTGCATGGCGCTGTTGGCGGTGAACACGGTGTATTGATGCACTTTGCGAAATTCGACCGTCAGCGGGGCGGGCGCGCACACGGTGCCGATCTTCCAACCGGTCACATGAAACGTCTTGCCGAACGACGAAATGATGAAAGTCCGGTCGCGCAAACGCGGGTTCTGCGCTGCGCTTTGGTGAGCCAGTCGGTCGAACACCATGTGCTCATACACCTCGTCAGAGAACAGCCAAATGTCTTGACCGGCGATCAAATCGGCAAGCGTGTCCCACTGCGTAGCGCTCCACACGCGGCCGCTCGGATTGTGCGGGCTGTTGACGATGATGGCGCGCGTTTTTGGCGTGATCGCTGCACTGATGGCAACAAAATCCGGCGCAAACGACCCCGGCAACAGCGGCACCGGTACCGCCACGCCGCCTGCAAGCTCAATGTTCGGGATATAGCTGTCGTAACACGGCTCAAGCACAATCACCTCGTCGTCCGCACGCACCACGGCTAGGATTGCCGAGAGAATGCCCTGCGTCGCGCCAGAGGTGATCGTGACCTCGGTGTTGGCGTCGTACTGCACGCGGTGCAGCGCGAACACCTTCGCCGCGACACGCTGCCGCAGCAACGGCACGCCGGTCATCAGCGGATATTGGTTGTGCCCTGCTTTCATTGCGGACGTAACGGCGTCAATCAGGCGCGGATCGCAGTCAAAATCCGGAAAACCTTGGCCTAGATTGATCGATTTGTGCTCGGTCGCCAACGCGGACATCACAGAGAACACGGTGGTGCCCACGCGGGGCAGTTTGGATTGCAAAAACGGGGCGGTCATGACTGGAAGAGAAACTAGCGAACAGATGAAGAGAACATTAGGGGGCCTCCAGAAATTCGTTTTTCGGGATGAAATGCAAGGCGCGTGGCGCGGAGCAACCGGAATGTACGCCCTGGTACATGAGGATTGCGAGCACCGCGCAACGCCGCAATTCGCCCGAACAACGGATTTATGGAGGCCCCCTCGGCTATAGTAGCGTTTGCTTAGCTACCCGACGCGCAGCCGACACGCCACCGCGCCCCCATTGGACGTTCTCTTACTTCTTGGGCTCATTCTGTTGAATGGCCTGTTTGCCATGAGCGAAATCGCTCTGGTGTCCGTTAAAAAAATTCGCCTTGAGCACATGGCGCAGCAAGGCGACAAAGGCGCGAAAGCCGCGCTCGCGCTGGGCGCAGAGCCCACCCGATTGCTCTCGACGGTGCAAACTGGCATCACCCTCATTACGCTGGCGATGGGTGCCTTTGGCGAGAGCGCATTCACGGTGCGGCTGGAGAGCTGGTTCAGCCAATGGTCATGGGCAGCAGAATACGGCAGGCAGGCGGCGACGTTGGTCGTTATCGTCACCATTGGCATACTGTCCATCATCCTCGGTGAACTGGTGCCCAAGCGCATCGGTTTGCTCTATCCCGAAGCCATCGCCCGCTGGAGCGCACGCCCGATGCAGTGGTTTGCCAGCGCGGCGATGCCTCTGGTGCGCGCGCTTGCGTTTGCAACCGATGCGCTGGTCAAACCGTTTGGCCGCAGTAAAACAGACGATCCGCCTGTCACCGAGGAAGAGATCAAGGGGCTCATGCGTCAAGGCGCCCACGCGGGTGTGTTTGAGGCAGGCGAAAGCCACATCGTGGCCCGAGTTTTTAACCTTGACGATTACACCGTGGATCGCATCATGACGCCGCGCGCGGACATGGTGGTGATCGACATTGAGGCGGATGCCAACGTGACGCTGGAAATGCTCAAACAGAGCGACTTCACGCGCTATCCGGTGGTCAAAGATGACGTATCGAATGTGATCGGCGTGATTGATTCGGGCGACCTGCTGGCGCACTATTTGAAGAGCGGCAAACTGATGCCGGACCGAGTGCGCAAAGACGCTGTATTCGTGCCGGAAACAGTCACCGTGCTTGCGTTGCTGGAGACGTTTAAGCGCACTGGCGAATCGCTCGCCTTTGTGGTCGACGAACATGGTGAGGTGCTCGGCATGATCACGCAAACCGACCTGCTCGAGGCCATCGTTGGCGACATGGGCGACCATGATCAGCCCGCAAACTCAGACGCGGTGAAACGAGCTGACGGCTCATGGATTGTCGACGGCGCGATGACGCTGGAGCGCTTTCGCGAAGTGTTTCCCGAGGTGCCTCCGTTTGCTGGCGAAATCAGTGGCGATTACCGCACACTGGGCGGCTATGTGATGGCCGAAATTGGCCGTATCGCGGCGGTCTCTGACAGCGTAAACCATGCTGAATTTCGCATGGAAGTGGTCGACATGGACGGCAAGCGGGTGGATAAGTTGCTGGTGCATCCGCCGCGTGAAGATACGGGCGTTTAGGGAAGCGTTGATCAGGTGGCTGCGACGGCGCATTACTTCGTTGTGTGGTGCTCGGAATCCTCATGTAGCAGGGCGTACATTCCGGTTCCTGCGCGCCACACGCCTCGTACTGCATCCGTCTCGCTCGCTTGCTCAGCGCTCCCCGCGACCTCCTAATTTGTCTTCAACATGCTGTCAACCATCTCCGTAATATTGCCCGCCGCGATCATCGTCGTCGCGGGTTTTGTTGCGGGCCGCCGCGTGCTGGACACAGCGGGCATCAAGGCGCTGTCGGACTTGTGTTTTCTGCTCTTTCTGCCGTGCCTGTTGTTTCGGTCGATGGCCACAGCGCGTTTTGAAGGCTCTGACTTGACGTTGTTGGCAGTGTATTTCGGCGCGACACTCGTCTGGTTTTTTTGTGTTGCGCTGTTCTCGCGCTACAACGGACAACAAACAACCGCAGGCGCGATTGTGCTGGGTTTGGGTGCGGTGTTTTCGAACAGCGTTCAGCTCGGCATCCCGATTCAAAAGCTCGCGTTTGGTGACGCCGGACTCAAGCTTCATTTGTCGATCATCGCCCTGCACTCGTTAGTGTTACTCACCACCGCCACCGTTTGGCTAGAAGTGTCACGCGCCCGCGAGTCTAAGGAGCAACACAGCCTTGCTCGCAATATTCTGAATGTGGTCAAAACCTCGGTGCTGCATCCGGTCATCCTGCCGATCATGGTCGGACTGACGTGGGGTTTTGCCGAACTGCCGCTGCCGCCTTGGGCGGATCAGCCGTTGGGATTTCTCGCCTCGGCGGCCGGCCCGATCATGCTGGTGTTGATGGGTGCGCAGCTCTCCACCATGCGTCTCGCGGAGCATCTGCGGGGTGCATTTGCGGTCACCGTTGCCAAGAACTTCATTCATCCGTTGTTGATTTTTGCGGTGGCTTGGGGCTTCGGTTTGTCACCGCTGGCCACCGCGGTTGCCGTCACCTGTGCCGCATTGCCGATTGGCGCCAACGTGTTTTTGTTCGCGCAGCGATACAACGTGAACGAAAATGTAACGACCGCAGCGACTGCTATTTCAAGCCTTGCCGCGCTGGCCAGTTTGACCATTGCGCTGGCGCTCGTTAGGCCGTAATGTCGCTGGCACTCCCAACTTCGTTGCTCGCGCTCGGAGACTTCGCGTTCATCGACGTCGAAACCACGGGCATGAAGCCGCTGGCCGATCGCGTGACCGAAATCGCCATCATCCGGTTTAACAGCAACGGTGAGACCGAACGCTGGCAGTCGTTGATCAATCCGGGCGTGGCAATCCCCGCAGAAATTCAAGCGCTCACCGGCATCACCAACGCGATGGCGGGCGATGCGCCGAGCTTTTTTGACGTGCGGCATCAAATCCGGCGATTGCTCGAAGGCGCGGCGTTTGTAGCGCACAACGCACGCTTCGACTACGGCTTCATCAAGAACGAATTTCGTCGTCACGGCGAAGCGTTCACGGCAGACGTGCTGTGCACGGTGCGCCTGTCGCGCAAGCTCTATCCCGACGCCGACGGTCATGGGCTGGACGCCGTGATCGCTCGGCATGGCTTGTCAGGGTTCGACCGCCATCGCGCGATGGGCGACACCGAGGCCACCGCGGCCTTTGTGTGCGCGGCACAGGATGACCAAACGCCTGAGGTATTAAAGGCAGCGTTCAAATCGCTGCTCAAAACGCCATCGCTACCGGCGCATTTACCAACCACGGCTCTAACAGATATTCCCGACTCGCCGGGGGTCTATCTGTTCTACGGCATCAACGATTTGCCGCTCTACATCGGCAAAGCCAAGCATCTACGCGAGCGCATCCGGGCGCACTTTTCAAGCGATCACATGACGCCGAACGACATTCGTTTGTCGCAAGAAATGCACCGCATCGAGTGGCTGCCGACGGCTGGTGAGTTCAGCGCATTGCTGTTGGAGGCGCAGCTGGTCAAGGAGCGTATGCCGCTACATAACGTCAACTTGCGCCGTCGTGACAAAGTGGGATTTTTTCAATGGCACGAAACTGATGGCCACGCTTCCCTAGCTTGGATTTGCGCCGCCGCGCTCGTCGATGGCCGCGCCGGTCTTTTTGGCCCGTTCAGCGACAAAGCGTCGGCCAAAAAATGGTTGATGTTTGCCGCACGCGAACATCAATTGTGTGACCATGCGCTTGGGTTTTCAAAGCCGCGCAGCACGAATGAGCCGTGCTTCGCCCGCCAGCTGGGTCGCTGTTTCGGTGCCTGTGACGGTACAGAAGTAGCAGCGCGTCACAGCGAGCGTTTACGCGTCGCCGTAGCGGCAAACGCCTTTCCGGTTTGGCCATTTTCTGGCCCTGCCATTTATGAAGAAACAGACGCCGCGAATGACCGCGCAGATGCGCTCGTTTTCGATCAATGGTGCGCTGTCTCAGGCGGCGCAAAGCTGCCGTTTGACGCGGATGTCTACCGCCTACTGAAGCGCATGCTCAGCAGAGCGGGCGACCGGTTTCGCTCCGTTGTTACTGGGTTACACGGCGTCGGGTGAATCGCACTCCGTTCGCTGCAACCATTTGTCAGAACGCATCAGCTCCGCTTCTACTTTCGGCGTTAACCCGCTATTTGATGGGGCGTGGAGGCATTAAATATCAATAGTCGACTTATGATTAAAATTGCGGTTAGCCCTTATAAAATAAGGATTTCCGGAGATAGTTAATTAGTCGAACGCGGGCGCTATGCGTCCGCCCTCGTGCACGTCCAACGTCGCCGGGATTTGCGTTAGAAACCGTCTGCTAGCATCACCGCCCGTGAGTCTATCCCGCCCTCTTCTCGCCTTGTTGGCAGCACTTTTTTTGACCGCCTGGCTCTGGCCCAGTGCGAGTCGCACCTTGGTGAGGCCCGACGAGGGCCGTTACACCGAGATTGCACGTGAGATGGCACTCTCGGGCGACTACGTCACGCCGACGTTAAACGGCCTTAAATATTTCGAAAAGCCGCCGATGCAATATTGGGCGACGGCATTTGCGTTTAAGGTGTTTGGGCAAAGCGAGTTTGCCGCGCGGTGGTGGCAAGCGGCGACGGGGTTGCTTGGTCTGCTGCTGGTGTGGCTAACGGTGCGCGCCATCGCGGGGGTCGACATGGCGTGGGTCGCCGCGACCACGCTGGGGGCGATGACCTACTACTTTTTGATCGCGCACATCAACACCGTTGACATGAGCCTCACCGCGTTTATGACGCTGACGCTGATGGGGTTGTTACGTGGCTTTGGTGTGCAAGGTCAAAGTGCTGCCGCAACCCGGGCATGGATGGTTGCGGCTTGGGCGGGTGCCGCGCTCGGATTTTTGTCGAAAGGGTTGATTGCCATCGTGCTGCCGGGTGCGATTTTTGTCATCTACCTGGTGATCACGCGGCGGTGGCGATTGCTGACGAAGTTGGAGTGGATTTGGGGGCCGGTGGCGTTTCTCGCCATAGCGCTACCTTGGCCGCTGCTGGTGCAGTCACGCAACCCGGAATGGGCACATTTTTTCTTCATTTACGAGCATTTTTCGCGGTTCGCTAATAGCGAACATAATCGGCTAGGCTCCATCCTGTATTTCGTGCCTGTGCTTTTGGTCGGGCTAATGCCGTGGACGCCAGCGCTACTTGGTTTTTTGCGTCGCGAAGGCAGACAAGCCGTGCGCGAAACCTACGCCAGCGCGACGATTAACGCGCCGTTGTTGCTGACGATATGGTGCGTGTTTCAGTTCGTTTTTTTCAGCGTGTCGCAATCCAAATTACCGTCGTACCTGCTACCTATCACACCGGCTGCGGCGCTATTGCTGGCACCGGTTCTGGTGCGCGCAGCGAAGCGATCATTCACGCAATTGCTGCTGGTGATGGCGGTCATTCCCTTATTGCTGTTTGGGCTGGTCGCGTTTCGCAGTGAATTCGTCGAGGATGCCTATACGACCGGCATGATTAATGAGTTCGCGGTGTACGCGGCGATCTGTGGCATCGCCTACGCGGTGGCCATTGCCTTGGCCTATCGCCTGAACCAACTGGGACGCCGAATTGACGCCGTCGTGGTGGCTGCCGTGCTGGCAACCGTGGGAGGAAGTGTGGCTGCTAGCGGCTACGAGGCGCTGTCTGCGAGTACCTCTAGCAAGCAGTTGGTGAGAGATTTTCGTGCGCTGGAGCCGACCTACAGCGCGGACGATGCGTTCTATTCCATCGGCATTTATGAGCAAACCGTGCCACCCTATTTGGGCCGCACCTTGACGTTGGTCGAGTACCTCGATGAAATGGGTTTGGGTGCATCGTTTGCGCCAGAAAAAGTGCGCTTCAACTTCACTGATTTCGCAATCGAGTGGGAGGGCTCGGAGCGCGCCTATGCGATCACTGATTTTGAGAAACTGCCGCGCATGGACTTAGCGGGACTTCACTACCGTATCGTCGCGGTCGACCTGCGGCGCGTCATCATCGCAAGGCACGAGCGATGAGCGGCACCGCACTCTCCATCGCGCTGTTGAGCGTGTTGCTCAACGCCGCCGCGCAGCTCTTCTTAAAGGCGGGCACCAACGTTGTCGGTACCGTGAGCTTCGGTGATGCCAATACGTTGAATACGCTGATGGGCATCGCTCGCGTGCCTTGGTTCTGGGCAGGTTTTGCGTGTTACGGTATCAGCCTGTTCACGTGGATCGCTACGCTTTCACGGCTGCCGGTGAGCGTTGCCTATCCGCTCGTCTCCATCGGCTATGTGCTCAACGCACTCGCCGCGTGGTGGCTGTTCGGCGAATCGCTAACCATGCAAAAGTTAATTGGTGTCGGCTTCATCATCATCGGCGTCATCCTTGTGTCAACGACAGTTTCTAAATGACTATTGCGTTCGCGGCCCCGCTGTTGGGCGAAGAAGAATTTGCGGCCTCGGACGCGGTACTGCGCTCCGGCTGGATCGCGTCCGGCCCAAACGTGTTGGCACTTGAGGCAGAGCTGTCTGCGTACTTCGGCAACCGCTCCACACGCTTACTCACCAGCGAAACCGCGGCGTTAGAAGTGGCACTGCAACTGCTCGGCATTGGCGACGGCGACGAAGTATTGATTGGCGCGCAAACGTTTTTCTCCAGCGGCAACATGGTTCAAAAAGTCGGCGCGCGCGCGGTGTTTGTCGATGTTGATCTGAAGTCACGCAACATTGATTTTGCCGACGCCGCACGCCGCGTTACCGCAAAAACAAAAGCCATCATACCCACGCACTATGCCGGTCTTGCGTGCGATATGGACGCCTTGTATGCGTTTGCCGCTGAGCACAATTTGCGCGTGATTGAAGACGCCGCACTCGCCGTGGGCTCGTCTTGGAAAGGCCGCGCCATCGGCTCGTTCGGCGACATCGCGCTGTTCTCCTTTCATCCGAACAAGAACATGACGACCATCGAAGGCGGCGCGCTAGTGTGCAGCGATGTGGCCGATGCTAAACGCGTTGAAGTGCTGCGTTTTCACGGCATTAGCCGTTTGCCAGACCAGACGCGCGACGTGGACTTTCCCGGCGGCAAGTTCAACATGACCGACGTGAGTGCGGCCATCGGTCGCGCGCAGCTCAAGAAACTCGACGGCTTTTGTGCCCATCGTCGCGGCCTTGCGATGCACTATCTCACGCGGTTATCCGCGTTTTTGTCGGAGGAATTATTGCCACACGCCGGACATAGGGGCGACGAAGCTGGACATAGCTGGAACCTGTTTGCGATTCGTCTGCCGCTGCATCAGCTCACCCAATCGCGCGCTGACATCATGGACGCGATGAAGGCGAAAGGTGTGGCCACCGGCGTGTCGTACGAGTCGCCACATCTCACGTCCCTCTTCCGCAAACAAGGCTGGACGGTGGGCGATTTGCCGAATACCGAGCTCATCGCGAACACTACGCTGACGCTGCCGCTTCATGCGGGTTTACTGGCGAAAGACATCGATTTTGTGTGCGATAGTTTGCGTTCAGTCCTTACTGACGCCACGCGATGAAATCTGAAATGCACGCATGATCCCCACGCTCTCCGTTGTCATCCCGGTCTACAACGAACAGGACGTGCTGCCTGAATTATTCGCGCGGTTGTACCCGGCACTCGATGCGCTGAACACGTCGTATGAAGTGATCTTCATCAACGATGGCAGCAAAGACCGCTCCGCAGGGATGCTGCTTGAGCAGCAAAGCAAACGTCCTATCGAGACGCGCGTCGTGCTGTTCTCCGGCAACTTCGGTCAACACAACGCCATCATGGCAGGCTTCGCGCACGTGCGCGGCGAAGTGGCGGTGACGCTCGACGCCGACCTGCAAAATCCGCCGGAAGAAATTCACAAATTGCTTGCGGCGTATCGCGAAGGTTTTGACTACGTCGGCTCAATCCGCGATATGCGGCGGGGGGACGCGTGGTGGCGCGGTGTCGCATCCAAATTGATCAACGTGGTGCGCGAAAAAACCACCAAAATCAAGATGACCGATCAGGGCTGCATGCTTCGCGCGTATTCACGTCGCATCGTTGAACTGGTCAATCAAACGCGAGAAGTGCGTACCTTTATTCCTGCCCTCGCCTACACCTTCGCGATCCATCCGACCGAGGTTGTCGTTGCCCACGCCGAGCGCGCAGCGGGTGAATCAAAGTATTCGTTCTACCAACTGTTGCGACTGAATTTTGATTTGATGACCGGCTTCTCACTGGTGCCTTTGCAGATGTTTTCGCTGCTTGGCATGGTCGTTGCGGTAGGCTCGGCGGTCACCTATCTTGGCCTGATGGCTTACCGGATGGTCACGCTGCCGTTTTGGGACGCAATGCGCGCGCTGCTTGATCGCGACATCCTGCAATTTTTCTTGACCGGCATGGTGCTGTTCGGCTTGGGTATCGTCGGTGAATACGTCGGTCGTATTTATTTGCAAGTGCGTGATCGTCCGCGCTATGTGATAGATCGCATCGCTGAGCAAACCGATGATGCGTTGCCGCGCTTGCCAGAAGGCGCAAACGATATCCCGTCCGCGCGGAATCTGGCGTGAACACTGGTGTGGCGGACAGCCAGAGCACAGCGGTGGCGGACGACCAGACTACAGCGGTAGAGGACAACAAGACGACAGCAGTCGCGACCAACAAGACGACAGCAGTCGTCTTTGCCTATCACAACGTAGGCGTCCGCTGCCTGCGCGTGCTGCTGGATCAGGGCATGCGCATACCGCTGGTGCTGACGCATGTGGACAGCCCGACCGAGACGATTTGGTACGACTCGGTGGCCGCAGTATGCGCTGAGCACGGCATTGAAACGCTGAGCGTCGACGATCCGAATCACCCAGACGTAGTCTCGCGCGTCCGTGCGTTATCGCCCGACTTTTTCTTCGCGTTCTACTACCGAAAAATGCTCGGCGCAGAATTGCTCGCGATCCCCACACGCGGCGCGCTCAATATGCACGGCTCGCTACTGCCAAAGTATCGCGGTCGCGTGCCGATCAACTGGGCGGTATTGCACGGCGAGACCGAAACCGGCGTGTCGCTGCATTACATGGACGTGAAACCCGACGCAGGTAATCTGGTCGCGCAAACATCGGTGCCAATTTTGGGTGACGACACCGCGCATGAAGTATTTCAAAAAGTCGTCGTTGCCGCCGAGATGACGCTCGTTCGCGCGCTGCCGCAACTGATCGCAGGCACTGCGGCGAGCGTGCCGCTTGACCTCAAGGCGGGCTCGTACTTTTCAGGCCGCAAACCCGAAGACGGACGCATCGACTGGAGCCTATCGGCGCACGATGTGTACAACCTGATTCGTGCCGTTGCGCCGCCGTATCCGGGTGCATTCACGAAAATCGGCGGCGAACACGTGATCGTTGCGCGAGCACGGACTTTGGCTGGTACGCAAGCGCAAAAACTCGCACCGGGATCAGTTGTCTGCGATAAAACGCGCGCCTCTATCGTATGTGGCGATGGTCAAGCAATCGAACCGCTGGCGCTCGTCGTCAACGGTGCCTCGCTGAATCGTGAGGCCACGAGCGTTTGGCTGAGCGCTCGGCAGGCTGTGTAAGAGCGCCCCTGAGCGCGAAAGCGGTGAGTCTTAGCTTGCAAGTTCGCGACCAGGGGCGCTCCTACGACGCCCCATTGCCGATACCGTCGTGCATGAAACAATACGGCCCATGAAAAAAATTCTCATCCTCGGCGCAAACGGCTTCATCGGCCACCATCTAAGCCGCGCCATTCTCTCCACCACCGACTGGCACATCGTCGGCATGGACTTGGGATCGCATCGACTTACGAGCCTGCTCGATCATCCGCGCATGAACTTCAGCGCGCGCGACATGCTCACGAGCACCGCGTGGATCGAAGAGCAAGTAGCCGCGTGTGACGTGGTGCTGCCTTTGGTGGCCATCGCGACGCCGGCCACTTACGTGAGCGATCCGCTACGCGTATTCGAGCTGGATTTCGAGGCGAATCTACCGATTGTGCGCATGTGTGTGACACACAAAAAGCGGCTTGTTTTTCCATCCACCTCTGAGGTTTACGGCATGTGCAAAGACGCGGAGTTCGATTCGGAGACATCAGACTTTATCGTTGGCCCCATCAATAAACCGCGCTGGATTTATTCTGTAGCCAAGCAGTTGATGGATCGCATCATTCACGCGCACGGCATCAAAGGCGAGCTGGACTACACGCTGATTCGTCCGTTCAACTGGATCGGCTCGGGCCTCGATTCGTTGACCGCCAGCAGCCCTGGCGGTGCCCGCGTGATCACGCAATTCATCGGCCACATTATTCGTGGTGAGCCGATCCAACTGGTGGACGGCGGCAACGCACGCCGCAGCTTCACCGACATTGAAGACGCCATCGCCGCGTTGATGACCATCATCGAAAATCCGCGCGGCATCGCCACCGGAAAAATTTATAACATCGGTAATCCAGCGAACAATCATTCGGTACGTGAGCTCGCCGAAATGCTGCTCAAAATCGCACCTGAGTATCCTGAGTATCAGGCCGGTGCGGCAAAGACGACCATCGTTAGCATCACGGCCGACGACTATTACGGCGTGGGCTATCAGGACGTGCAAGATCGCAATCCGCGCATTACCAACACCGTCGATGAACTAGACTGGTTGCCGCGCGTGACGATGGCGCGCGCGCTGCGCAAAGTTCTTGAAACCTATCGCGAAGAAGCAGCTGCAATCACCGTCACGCAAACGTTGAACAGCGCCTGAGCACGACTGTTCACGACCTCACTTGTAAGGCCGGCGAAAACCGCGATCAATAACACCGAACTGTACGCGCAGCATCGAGGTGCCCGCCGCTCCTACGGCACCTCAAGCTACCGTGATATTTAGCCCAATTCATGCCATTTCTATGTTTGAAAGTTGACGTCGACACGCTGCGTGGCACGCAACAAGGTGTGCCTCGATTGGTCGAACTTTTCACACGTGAACAGGTTGGCGCGACCTTTCTGTTTTCGATGGGAGCGGACAACACGGGCCGTGCAATCAAGCGAATTTTTCGCCCGGGCTTTATCGCCAAAGTTCGGCGCACTTCGGTGCGAGCGAACTACGGCTTGAAGACGTTGGTGTATGGCACGCTGATTCCCGGGCCGGATATTGGCGTTCGAGCAGCGGCGCCCATGCGCGCGGCGCGTGATGCAGGTTTTGAATGCGGCATTCACTGTTGGGATCATGTCGGCTGGCAAGACAACGTGATGAGAAAATCGCCCGAGTGGACGCGCGCGCAAATGGATCGCGCGCACCTTCGTTTCATCGAAGTGTTTGGCACGCCCTCGCTGACGTGGGGCGCAGCGGGCTGGCAGATGAGCGTGGAGGCGTTGCGTCATCAAGGCACGCTCGGCTTCCGCTACGCGAGCGATGCACGTGCGGGCAGCGCTCGCAGCCTAGATACGACGGCCACCGACAACGCGCCCGCGTTCTGGCCGCTCGTACACGCCGAGCCGTTGCCCGTGCCGCAAATCACCGGGACGCTGCCGACGCTTGACGAGCTGATTGGCGTCGACGGCTGCACCGAAGACAACGCGCACTTGCATTTACTCAGTCTCACTTCGATACCAACTAAAGATCACGTCTTCACACTTCACGCCGAACTCGAAGGTATGGCGCTGCTGCCGGTGATGGAGCGCCTTCTCGCTGGGTGGCGAGATCAGGGTTACACACTGGTCGCAACGGGCACCTATTTCGACACGCTAACGGTGCAAAACTTGCCGTACTGCGAAGTGGAATGGGGCGAAGTCGCGGGCCGTTCTGGCACAGTTATGAAACAGGGATTGCCGTATCTGGCAAACATTGAAAAAACAATGCGCCGGTAATTTTTTCAGGATTTTTTAGGATTTGGACACCATCATGGCCAGCAGCAAAGTCGCCGATTTCAATCTTCCCACCAGCGGCGGTGGCAGCTTCAAACTGTCTGATCACAAAGGCAATATCGTCGTGCTCTATTTCTACCCCAAGGACAGCACACCGGGCTGCACGTCCGAGGGCATCGACTTTGCCTCCCTGCACGAACAGTTCGTCAAAGCCAACGCCATCATCGTCGGCGTGTCACGCGACAGCGTGAAATCGCACGATAATTTCTGCGTTAAACACAGTTTTCCATTTGTGCTGATTTCGGACGCCGAAGAAAAACTGTGCGTGCAATTTGACGTAATGAAAATGAAGAATATGTACGGCAAGCAGGTGCGCGGCATCGAACGCAGCACGTTCGTGATCGGCACCGACGGCAAGCTCGCTACCGAATGGCGCGGCGTGAAAGTTTCGGGTCATGCGCAGGCCGTGCTTGATGCAGTCAACGCGCTTGCATAGCCGCCGCCCGCTCGGTGCATTCACAAGAGCCAATCTGCTCCTCGACGACCTGTCAAGTTCTTGTGGTCGGCGACTATAACGGCCTAACAGCTTTCCGTGCTAACGACCATTCAATGTGGGCTAACAGGCTTTTTTGTGTTTATTGACTAGTGACGAAAACCTACGGTAGCCCGCAAGCAGTAAGCGTTTCAACCAAAAGCTGATGGCAAACGCTCTGCTTCCTTCAGCCTTGATGCGCCGCGGTTTGACACAACGCAGGAACCGTCGGCGTCGCCTGCGGCATTTCAGCGAAATGGATGCGCCCCTTGCCATCGCGTTTGGCCTGATACATCGCCGCATCGGCAATGCGCATCACTTCAACCGGATCACGCATGGTCGACGGACACAATGCAATTCCGATTGAAGCGCTAACCGTCGTATAACCACCGGAAAACTCACAGCGCTCCGCTAAAGCCACGAGCACGCGCTCACACAGCGCCCGCATTGACGCCATCGACACGTCAAACTCCACCAGAACAACGAACTCATCGCCCCCCAACCGCGCCACCACATCGGACTGCCGCACGGCGAGCAACAATCGTCGCGCCACTTCGCACAGCACTTCGTCACCCACTGCGTGACCGTAGCGATCATTGACCGCCTTAAAACCATCGAGATCAATGAACAACAGCGCTAGGGTTTCGCCGGTTCGGCGGCTGCGCAGCGACGCCTGTTCAAGCCGCTCGGTCAATGCGCGGCGGTTCCACAATCCCGTCAACGGATCGCACGTGGCCATCTGCTGCAACTGCGCCTCAGCCAGCGTGCGCGCCGTGGTGTTTTGCACCAGTGACATCATCGAACTGACATGACCGACTGCGTTGGTCAGCGCCGAATTAAACCACTCGCAATACACCGTCTTGCCGCTTTGATGGAGCAGCGCGACTTCAACACGATTGCGGGTTTCGCTGCCCCGTTGCAGACGCTCTAGCGCGTCTCTGAGCGGCTGTGCTCGGTCGCCGTTGCCAAGCGCGGCGAGCACCTGCAACAGTGGCTGCCCAACCACCGCCTGCGCGCTGATACCCAGCACGTCGCTGAGCTGCGTCGAGCAATGCAATACGCACAATTGCTCATCCAATTCCACCACCGCTAGCGGACTGTTGTCCATGTGTGATGACAGGCGTTCATTGGCTGCACGCAACGCCTCCACTGTCACTTTCAACTCATGCACACTCATTGACGACGACACCGCACCAATGATCTTGCCCGCGTCATCGCGCCACGGCAGGACGGCCACGGTGTGCCAAACGCCAGCGCTGCCGACCACCGGCCCCAGTCGATCATAGGTGACTGTTTCGCCTGAAAAAGCGCGGCGAATGTGCGGCATGAATGCGTTGAAATGCGCGCTATCGTAGAGGTCAAACAACGTTTTTCCGATCATTTCGGCGGGCGTCATATTGAATGACTTTGCAAAGCGTGCGTTGACGTAATGCAGCCGCGTGTCGAGGTCAATCAGCGACACAATCGCACCGAGGTTGCCGTCGAGAATGCGACCCAGCGCGTCGAACGTGAGCGTGGATGACATGGGAAGCTGCGCCGGCAACGCCAATACGCCAACGTTCGCTGGCGATGCGGACCGAATAAGTTCAGGCGATTTAACGTCCAGATCGGGCATGGTTCTCGCAACGCTTCAAGTGACCTGAGCGACGTCAAGGTTTGTGACACATTAACCCCGGTCTCGACACCGACCGGATGCGCCACATCGTGCGCGCCAGCCAGCGCAAGCGCTCGCGACTCTCTGATGGAGTCTCCGTTGGGCCTACGCCCCCATTATCACACCAAGCCCATGCAATCGGCGGGACGCTGCAGCGGGCGATTAAAGCGCCCATTCCCTAGTGTCGTGTCACGCCAAAAATGACGCATCTCACTTGCCCTCGCTGCGCACCGCGTCGTTGCAAAATTTGCACATGCCCCGGCATGAGCTGCATTTTGCGCCTAGCCGTGCACACCGATGGCGGCGCGATATACCATCATTTTTAACGTGACACGACACTAGTCTTTTGTGGGAACGGCGAAAGCCGCGATTCTCAGCTCACGCGTTCGTGGCTCTCTCCGCGCCTACGCGCGCCCTACGGGTAACAGCGACTACCGCGACGAAGCCTTCTGCAAAGTGAACGTGTCGTAGCCCACCTCTTTCACGCGACCCTCCACGTTGTACGTCACATCGAAGTATTGATCCTCGTTGTTGACGTTGAACTTGTACTTGTGCGTCGGCTCGTTCGGCGTCATGCCAAAGCGCTGCTCTTTGCTATTACGACCAAGAATGCGCCGCACCTCGGTGATGGTCATGCCCGGTTGAATGCGCTTGAAGTTCGCGTCCACCAGCACCTGATCGATCTTCTCAAGCCCACCTTGCGCATTCACCGTCATCATGTAGGTGCGCACGCCTTCGGGGCCGAGGGGATATTCCCAAACTTCTTTATCGCCTTCTCGATATACGTTGGAAGGGTCGCCCATTTTGAGCTTCATGTCGGCCACCGTGGACTGCCCAACTTGCAACTCACCCGTGGCGACGCGATCACAACCGGCCATCCCCAACAGCGTTGAAAAAAATGCCATCGCAATGGCCCCTTTGGTTGAGGTGTGTGGCATTACCGTCCTCATTGTCTAAAGAATTTTTCGCATGTCGCGATGTGCAATGTTGCAGTCAAGATACTCGCCGCCTTCCACTACAAAGCCGAACTTTTCATAGAAGCCGATCGCATGCGTTTGCGCCGATAAAACGACCTCACGGTCACCGCGTTGACGCGCACGCTCCATCAAGTGCTGCAATACGAGTGCTCCTACCCCAAACCCGCGAAACGGTTTGAGCACCGCCATGCGTCCGATATGCCCATCCGGCAGCAATCGGCCGCAAGCCGCAGCCTTGCCGTTTGACCAAGCGATGGCATGAATCGACAACGGATCGTACGCATCAATCTCTTCTTCGGCGGGCACTTTTTGTTCTTCAACAAACACTTCAAAACGAATCGCTTTGAGCGTCGCCATGTCATCAGGCCACGTGGCCGTTTTTACTTTGAATGCGGGTTTCATCATTGCAGGCAATTCACGTCTTCCGGCAAAAAAAGATTTCAATCGAAGCGCTGATTCATCAGCTAACAGGCCACCGACCACAGTGTGCGCATGGTGGTTCAGACGCGGCTCGGCAAACAGATCAATCACGCTGCCCGCTGCACCAAATTTCGAGTCAGGCGCGCCCCACACCACGCGACTCAAGCGCGCGTGGATGATCGCGCCGGCGCACATTGCACAGGGCTCCACCGTCGTGTAAATCGTTGCGCCCGGCACCCGATAATTGTTGATGGCGCGAAAGGTGTCGCGCAACGCTTTGATCTCGGCATGCGCGGTAGTGTCAC
>ENA-OFCE01000521-OFCE01000521.1-metagenomes-genome-assembly--contig:-NODE-521-length-24898-cov-6.507427_pt1 | contig 24898 bp, 20 predicted proteins | sample MGYA00153388_OFCE01 | MGnify analysis MGYA00153388
GAAAAACTGGGCGACAAACTCAAGCTTGATCCCAGCAAATGGCAGCCAAATGCCGACACGACTTTAAAAGAACCGCGTGCGACCGTGCTGATTCCCGGCGCGCGTGTACGCTATCTGGCGGAAATTTCGGAAAGTGGCCGAGCACAAAACAAGTTAGCTGCCAAACAAAGCGAGATCGCGGCGCGGGCGCAGCATTATTATGAGGTGCTGAAGGATTTGGATGGTGCGAACGTCGTTGAGGCGTTATCTCTGTACGGCGACGCCGCTCTGTCAGGAGGCGATAACCAAGTCTTACGTCAGCGCTATAACGACGCCGTGCTTTCGCTATCGAACGAAGCGCTGCAGCTTTTGCGCGCTTGGCCCAAGCGCAAAGCCGGTGTCACTGACGAGCAATTCACCTATGAAGTGCGCGGTAAACAAATTAAAGGCGCGAACTATAGGGATTCTTTGAGCCATCAGAAAATCCCAAAAATTGCCGCACCGAATTACAAAAGCTGGGGCGAATTGCTCACGTTTTTGATGAAGGAAAACCTGCCCGGCGCCTATCCATACACCGCTGGCGTGTATCCGTATCGGCGCGAAGGCGAAGACCCGACGCGCATGTTTGCCGGTGAAGGTGATGCGTTCAGGACGAACCGGCGCTTCAAGATGGTCAGCCAAGGCATGGCGGCCAAACGACTGAGCACGGCCTTCGACAGCGTCACGCTGTACGGCAACGACCCCGACCTGCGGCCCGACATCTACGGCAAGGTCGGCAACTCGGGCGTCAGCATCGCCACGCTGGACGACCTGAAGGTGCTGTACAGCGGCTTCGACCTGACGAGCCCCGGCACCAGCGTCAGCATGACCATCAACGGTCCGGCGCCCAGCATCCTGGCGATGTTCATGAACACCGCCATCGACCAGAACCTGGACAAGTTCTTGGCCGACAACGGCCGCGGGCCCACCGAAGAAGAGGCCGCAAAGATCCGCGCCTGGACCCTGGCCAATGTGCGCGGCACGGTGCAGGCCGACATCTTGAAGGAAGACCAGGGCCAGAACACCTGCATCTTCAGCACCGAGTTCTCGCTCAAGGTAATGGGCGACATCGCGCAGTGGTTCGTGCAGCACGATGTGCGCAATTTCTACAGCGTCAGCATCAGCGGCTACCACATCGCCGAGGCCGGGGCCAACCCGATCAGCCAGCTCGCCTTCACGCTCAGCAACGGCTTCACCTTCGTTGAAGCCTACCTGGCGCGCGGCATGCAGGTCGACGACTTCGCGCCCAACCTGAGCTTCTTCTTCAGCAACGGCATGGACCCAGAATACACGGTGCTCGGTCGCGTGGCGCGACGTATCTGGGCGGTAGCGATGCGCGACCGTTACGGCGCGAATGAGCGCAGCCAGAAGCTGAAGTACCACGTGCAGACCAGCGGCCGCAGCCTGCACGCGCAGGAAATCCAGTTCAACGACATCCGCACGACGCTGCAGGCCTTGATTGCCGTGTACGACAACTGCAACAGCCTGCACACGAACGCCTTCGACGAGGCCATCACCACGCCCACCGAAGACAGCGTGCGCCGCGCCATGGCCATCCAGATGATCATCAACCGCGAGTGGGGCCTGGCGAAGAACGAGAACCCGAACCAGGGCGCCTTCGTCATCGACGAGCTGACCGAATTGGTGGAAGAAGCGGTGCTGGCCGAGTTCGAAAAGATCGCCGAGCGGGGCGGCGTGCTGGGCGCCATGGAAACCGGCTACCAGCGCGGCAAGATCCAGGAAGAGAGCATGCATTACGAGATGCTCAAGCACACCGGTGCGTACCCGATCATCGGCGTCAACACCTTCCGCAACCCGCACGCCGACGGCCCGGCGCAGACCATCGAACTGGCGCGCTCGACGGACGCGGAAAAGCAGAGCCAGCTGGCCCGTCTGGCCGACTTCCACGCCCGCCATAAAGCCGAGGCCCCGGCCATGCTGGCCCGGCTTCAGCAAGCCGTGATCGCCAACGACAACGTCTACGCCGTGCTGATGGACGCCGTGCGTGTCTGCAGCCTGGGCCAGATCACCAACGCGCTGTTCGAGGTCGGCGGGCAGTATCGGCGGAGCATGTAGGTTAGGCGGGCGAGACACTCAGGTATTCACCACCTAACGAGGACGCCCACGGACACGAACTGCCTGAGCGTGGAATTGCCCGAATCAATGCTTGGCTATGTGCAGGAGCGCGTGGCGCGTGGCGAGTACACCAACGAGGGTGAGTACCTGCGCGACCTGATCCGTCGTGACCGTGAGAGCCGCGCCGCCCTGCGTCTGCGTGAACTCATCCAGGAAGGCCTGGATTCGGGCCCCGCCAGATCCATGACTGAGGCCGACTGGGCCGACCTCCGCGCCCGCTGCATCCAGCCAGCGGCGTGAAGCCCGGGCGGCTTCGGCCGGCAGCCGAGAGCGAGCTGCATTCCATGGCCGGCTGGTACTTCGAGCGCGACGACCACCTGAACGTGGTGCGCCTGCTCGGTGAGCGGCAGGACAGCGCATCAATACTGGCCGCCGGGCTGGAATGAGCAGGTCTGTCGACGAGCCTTGTCACGGTTCATCGAGGTCGCCACGCAGGCGGCACGACATGTGCACCTTGCCCTTCAAGCCCGACGGCGTGGCGATCGCCCAGGGCTGCGTGCCCCAGGTTTTGAACCCGGCCGATTCGTACATCTCGATCGCCGGTGCATTGCCTTCGGTCACGGTGAGCGTGACGACATCCACCCCTTGGCGCTGGGTTGCATGGGCCAGCGCGGCCTGCAGCAGGGCGCGACCGACGCCCAGGCGCCTGGCGGGTTCGCGCACATACATGCCGACGAGCAGCGCCGCGTGCTTTGTCTTGGGTTTGGACGAGTACTCGAGCGCTGCGGTGCCCGCCAGTTGCTCATCCAGCTCGAAGCCGAATGCGACGGTCAGCCTCGTGGGATCGGCGATCCGCTTGATCCACCAAGACTCGGGCTCGCGCGCCCGCTCTTCGGCCGTCGACGTGAAGGCATCGGGCGCCAGCGTGTAAGCCTCGAGCATCAGTACTCGATAGCGGCCTGCGTCTGACGCGGTGAGGGTGCGCATCTGCATGGTTTGTGGGCTGCGGTTGCCGTCTCGTGCCGTCTTGTGCTGACGCGGGCTCGGGCCGCGCGGTCAGTCGACGAAACCGGCTTCGCGCTGTGCTCGCAGGGCGGCGATGACGACCATGTCGTTTAGCCGGTCATAGGCATACAACGCCACGTACCCGCGGTTGCCACGCCCGATGACGAGTTCACGCTTTCCCGAGCCCACTCTGCGGCCGATCAGCGGATGCTGCGTCAGCAACTGCAGGGCATCGATGACTTCGTTGACTCGAATCTCGACATCGGCAGCTTCGTGTGCCATCAGGTGCAAACGAATGCGCTCCAGGTCGCTGTCGATGCGGGTGGCGAACAGGAGCGACGCCATCTTCAGTCTGCGCGTTGAATCGACGCCCGGAAGCGCTTCAGTTCTTCCGGCCCCATCCGCCTGGGGCTGGGCCTGGCCGGCGATTCACTTCGCACCAATGCCTGGGCATACGCGCGCACGTCTTCCAGCGTGAGGTATTCGCCGGTCTCCTGCATGTGCTGCAGGCGCTGCTGTGCCTCGGCATCGAACTCGCGCTGCCGTTCCAAGCGCTCGGTGGTCTCGTCCAGGGTCCTGATCATGAAGGCGTGCGCCGAGTCGCCGGACTGCGCCGCCAGTGATTCGATGCGGCGCTTCAGATGGTCAGGCAAGCGCAGGGTGGTGGTGCTCATGGCGGGGATCCAAGTTGGAAAGTTGTCGCAATGTAACACTTATGTGCTACACCACAGCGCGCTCACAATTCAGCGCCAGCAACCAGCGCAACACGTCTGCAAAAGTCGTGCTCCCGGTCGGGGCGGGCTGCCCGCGTTTTGGGAGATTTCAGCACAGGCCCGGCGCCGGGCCAGCCTGCCCAAAGCAGTGTTAACTTCGGACACCTCGCCGCCACGGACATTGCCATGAACCCAACTGACCTTGATGCTTTTCGCACCGACGCTCTGGCCCGGGGTTTTGATGAAGTGCTGGTGCGTGAATGGGCGCCTGGCCAGGTGGTCGGCCTGCACGAACACCCCTTCGAGATCGACGCTCGTGTAGTGCGCGGTGAGTTCTGGTTGACGGTCGACGGGCCCACGCGCCACCTCGTGGCCGGTGAGGCCTTCACGCTGGCGCCCGCGGTGCCGCATGCCGAACGCTACGGACCCGAGGGCGCCACATTCTGGGTCGCGCGGCGGCACGCGGCGCCGTAGCTGGGCTGTTGGGGCTGCAGCCTGCGCTGGAAGCGCTGCTGGCCGTGGCCAGGGTCGCGGGCCTGCGGCAAACGAACACCGACGCCTCGGCCGAACACAAGGCCGCCTTCGATGAACAGCGGCGCAGGTCGTGGGACAGGCGGCGCGCCGCGGCCATGCCGCGTGGACGCAGGGCTCACGGCGCGGGCGGTCGGCTGGACTGTGGCGCCAGGGCCCGCTGGGCTTGCGCCGCCTGGGGCCAGGCTGGTCGAACACGCTGAAGCTCGGCCAGCAGATCGGCCGCCGCTGTGGGGTCGGTGGCAGCCAGGGCCTGCGCCATGGCCACCAGCGGCTCGTAGGCGGGCCTGAAATCGGGGCTGGTGCGCAAGACATCCAGCAGCGGCGCCTGCACCTGCTGCAGCATGCGGCGGACGTCGTTGCTGGGGCGCACGTCGCGCCCGGCCAGCAAGAAGCGGTGCCGCGCTGCCCAATAGGCTTGCAGGCGCGCGGCGGCCGCAGCGTCGCCGCCTGTGTCCACGGCATCGCGGGCGTCGCCGGTCAGTTGCGCCAGCCATTGCAGCAGGCGGTCGCGCGGCAGGCTGCTGGGTGCGTAGGTGATTCGCGGGGCCAGCGTGGCCACGACGGGGTGGTCGTCGGTGTTCAGCGGCGCGCCCTGCGCCCAGCGTTGCAGCGCGGTGGGCCCGGCCACCAGGCTGCCCAGCAGCGCCCATTCGTCCTGGATGCCGTAGTCGGCCGCGCCGGGTTCGAGCCGTGCGCTGGCCAGGCGCTGGCGCACTTGCGACAGCTGCAGCGGCGCGCCGTCACGCCGCGACACCAGGCCCACCACGGGCGTGTCCAGGCTGTGCGTGGCCAGGATGGCGAAGGCCTGCGGGTACACGGCGGTGTAGCTGGCCACGATGCTGCGCAGCGTGGCCAGGTCCATCTGGTGCAGCGGCAGCCACTGGCAAAAGATGCCGCCCGGGGCCAGGCGTGCTTTCACGGCTTTGAAGTGTTCGACCGTGTACAGCGCGGCCGAACCGCTGCGCGCGGGGTGGAAGTTGTCCGACACCACCACGTCGTACGCGGTGGCCGTGGTGCGCACGAAGCGGCGGGCATCGGCCACCTGCACGGTCAGCCGGTTTGCGCTGCTTTGCGCCGCGCCTGGCGCCAGGGCGGGTGTGAACAAGGCGGCGGCCTGCACGACTTGGGGCAACAGTTCCACGGCCTCGACCTGCACTGCGGAATCGTGGGTGGCCGTGGCCGCCGTGACCCCCGTGCCCAGACCCAGGAACAGCGCCCGCTGCGGCGCCGGGTGCAGCAACAACGGCAGCAGGGCCTGGCGGCCATCGGCCAAGGCGGTGACGTTGCTGCCTTCCTGCTGCCGGTTGTCGATGTGCAGGCGCTGCACGCCGCCGGCGTCTTCGACCACGCTGACGGTGCCTAGCGCGCCTTCCACGTGGCTGATGAGTTGCCCGCCGGACGGCACATCCACCGTCACCAGCGGCGGCGCCGCCAGCGCAACTGCCATGCCGGCCAGCAGCAGGCACCACAGCGGCGGCGTTCGCAAGGCCGCGCGGGTCGACAAGGCCAGGTAGCCCATGGCCACACCCAGCAGCACGAACTTCAAACCCACGGCGGGCAACAACACGACCACCAGCAGCAGCGGGGCGGCCGCCGCGCCCAGCGTGTTCAGCCCCAGCGCCCGGCCCAGCCCCAGGCCGGCGCCCGAGGCCTGCCGCGCCAGCACGCTGAACAGCGCGCCCATCACCACGGTGGGCAGGCCGAATACCGCCAGCGCCAGCGCGGCTTCAGCCGCCAGGGCAGCGGGCATGCCGTCGCCCAGCGATTCGCGCAATGCGACCTGCAGGGGGGCCAGTGCCCACAGGCTGGCCATTCCCAACAGGCAGGCCAGCGCCAGCGCTTGCAGCAAGCGGTTGCGCAGGGCCACGCCGGGCAGGCGCTGGCCCAACAGTCGGTGCAGGATGGCCGCGCCCGTGGCCGTGCCCACCAGGTACACGGCCAGCAACAGGGCAAAGGTGTAGACGGTGTTCTCGGTCACCTGGCGCAGCGCGCGCACCACCAGCACTTCATAGCCGATGCCCAGGAAGCCGGTGGCCGCCAGCAGCAGCGCCAGGCGGTGCGGGGGCGACGCGGCATTGGCGGCGTTGCCTGCGATGCCTTCATTGTTCGCACCATTGGCACCATTGACATCAACGGCGCTGACGGCGCTGACGGCGCTGACGGCGCTGCTGGGCGAGAAGGCCCACCAGGCAACCGCGGCGCACAGCAGGTTCAACGCCGCGCACAGCGCCGCCGTCATCGACAGGCCCCAGGCTGGCACCAGCCAGAACGCCGCTGCCAGCACCCCGACCACGGCGCCCAGTGTGTTGGCGGCATACAGCGCAGCCACGGCCTGCCCTGGCCGCGCGCTCAGCAGCCGGTCCATGGCTGGCAGCGTGGCACCCATCGCCGCAGTGGCCGGCAGCAACAGCAGCAACGTGCCGCCGAAAGCCACCGCCCACTGCCACGCGGGCGTGGGTTGTGCGCCTGTCAGTGCCATCAAGGCGCCGCTGGCGGGGCCCAGCAGCCACAGCAGCAGCAGGCTCCAGGCGGCGATCACGGCCTCGGCCACCGCGTACCAACGCAGCGGGCGCGCGCTGCGCTGGATGGCCGGCCCGAAAGCCAGCGCGCCCAGGCCCAGCCCGCCGAAGAACGCCGTCACCACGCCCAGCATGCCGGCCGCTTCGTGGCCAATCCAGGCGCCGGTTTGCTGCACCCACACGATCTGCAGGCCCAGAGCCGAGAAGCCCGATGCCGCCATCAGCGCCAGCCCTGCGCCCATGCGGTTTTCAGCCAATTAACTCAGCCATTGAACGAGATCTTGTAGCCCCAGGAATCCAGTTGCGTGGGAATGGCGTTGAACGCCAGCGTGATGCGCCGCGGCCCCGGGTTGGGCGGCACGGCATGCATCAGGTAGCTCGGGAACAGCACCAGGTCACCGGGCTCGGGCTGCGGGCTGATCCACTTGTCGGCGTTGTAGGCGCCGTGTGCGACATCGGCATGGTCGTTCCTGAACGCGAAATCGCTCCCGCCGGGCGACTTCATGAACACGGTGCGTGAATCGGGGTGCGTGGGGGTGAGATAGACCACGCCCGAGATGAAGCTGTTGGCGTGGTTGTGCATGGCCTGGCGGCCGCCGGCGTCCAGCACGTTGACCCACATTTCCTTGATCGACCAGCCCAGACGCTGACCGAAAAGTTGCAATCCGAAGTCGACCAGCTTGGGGGTGATGAGGCCGGCTGCCACCACCAGCAGCGGGCTGTCGGCGGGCGTCAGCAACGAGGTGTGCGACAGGTTCTGCGACGAACTGTTCTCGCGGTCGGCCTGCGCCGCCAGGTGCGCCGCGAGGCCGGTCACCAATCCGGTGTCCAGCGCCTGGGGCGCACGCATAAAGGGGGTCGGGAAGAGCCCGATCACTTCATCCATGGGAAGCCACGGGCTCAGCCCTTGCCGAGCCCGCCTGCCAAATCAACGACGGCGCACGAAGGCCACGCCGGCCAGGCCAAGGGCCACCAGCAGCGTGCTGGCGGGTTCGGGCACCAGGTTCACGTTGTCGAAAGCAACAACGTTGTTGGCCGCGCTGGCAAAGGTCACCGAATACGCGAGCGCGCCCAGTTTGTTTGTGCCTGTCTGGCTGAAATTGCAGTACGCCGAATCGGTGCAGCCGCCGGCCTGGGCATTGTTGGCCAGTGACAGCGACGCCAGCAGATTGCCGGTGCCGTTCAATCCGCTCCAGACCTGGACAGCGTCGTTGATTGCCTCACTTGACGAATAGAACAAGCTGATTTCGATAAAGCCACCAGCGACGTTCATCGCCGAATCCGGGCCTGCCGCGAACATCACACCCAGCGGCGAAGGCGCGTTCGAGAAGTAGGTAACGAGTGCATCGTTCTGCAGGCCTAGAGCGTCCGGCCGGAAAGTCACGCCCAGGCCAGCGTAGAGGTTCTCGATGGACCCGAAGCTGGGGGCGGTCTCGAAATCGATGCTGATGACACCGGCCAGCGCCGGGGTGGTCGCGCCCAGCGACATCAGCACAGCGGTCAGGATGGAAGCGTGTTTCATGGGGTTACTCCGTGTGGGTTTACAAAAGCATTCGCGACCAAAAGGCCCGAAAAAGCAAAACTTGCCCCGCAGTTTAGGGAGTGCATTGCGACGCCTGCGTGACAAGCCGCCCAGGGTTGAACCCCACCCCGCGAATGAGGGGGGCCGGCTGGACACGGTCGGCTGTCACGCCAGCTTCACACAAAGTTTCTACGGTACGCAGGGTCGAGAGAGATGCTTTGAACGAACGCCCAACGATGCCCATCACGCCGCCGGTCCCGATGAACCACGACAGCCACCGCTCGTTCAAGCGACAACGTCGGCTTGCCCTTCAGGCCGCGTCGGCCACCTGCCTGGGGTGGGTCTGGCCGCAAGCGCGCGCATGCGAGTATGAAACCGGCCTGCTGCGCATCACCCATCCGTGGGTGCGCGCCACTTCGGCAGACGCCACCACCGCCGTGATGTGCATGCGCCTGGATGAAGTGAACACTGCCGACCGTCTCATCGGTGTCAGCACACCGGTGGCCACCGGCGCCGAGATGGGCGGCGCGCAGACGGGCCTGGCTGTGAGCATTCCCGTGCCGGAAGGCAGCGTCACCGAGCTCAGCGAAGACAGCTTGCACGTGCGGTTGACGGGGCTGAAACACCAGCTCCATGCGGGTCGCAACTACGCATTGACGCTGGAATTCGAACGCTCGGGCACGGTGCTGGCCCGCCTGACCGTGGACTTCCCGACACAACGATTTTTATAGCCTGCGGTTGTTGGACGGTGCTGGCATTTTCTGGCGCCGCAACACCGGCGGGTCACAACGAGGAGTGAACGAGATGATGAAAGATTTCCTGAAGAGCCCCGTGGCCCTGGCAGCGGTCGCTGCGCTGGGCTCTCTGGCGGCGGTGGCGCTTCCGCAGCAGGCCAGCGCCCAGAAGGTGGCCGGCACCTACGCTGCGGGCGACTTCCACAACCACAGCACTTGTTCAGACGGCGCCGTGTCATTGCAGAAAAAGGTGGCCAAGTCGATGAACCGCAACGCCACCACGCCCTGGGGCTTGGACTGGTTCGTGCAAGCCGGCCATGGCGGCACCGGCAACCGCAACTGCACGTTGGCTGAAGACGCCACCTTTGCCACGCCGGCCTACCCGCTGGTCACCATTGCGGGCGGCAGCGTTCTGGGCCCCAACACGACCTGGCAGAACTCGGTGCCTGCGGTCCAGCCGCGCGGCAACATTTCGGGCACGGCACCCAACCAGAACATGTGGCGCTGGGAAGGCATCCAGACCTACCAGTACCCGTTGATGGAGTACCTGGCAGCCTTGCGCAACGAGCCGCTGTTCATCGGTCTGGAATCGGTGGTCGCCGGCCACGAGCACACTTCGATGGGCGTCATCACGGGCCAGATTCCCGCCTCGGTCTACACCCAGACGCTGCCCACCACGCCCGGCTACACCGCCTTGGGCAACGCCAACGCACTGGCCATGTGGGCCTACTGCTTCGACCGCGGCAACGGCGGCGATACCAGCCGCGGCAACCTGACCACGCAGCCGGGCAATGTCAACACCGGCAACGGCAACAACTGGGACTGTTCCGTGCCCGGCAGCCCGAATCTCGGCGCGCCGGACTGGAACGCGGCCGGCGCCAAGCTCAACGGCGCCAACGGCACGCTGGGCCACGTCAAGACGGTCGAGGGCATCAAGTGGATGGCTGCCTTCCACCCCAACGGCAGCTATTACGTGCCCGCCCACCTGGAGCGCGCCGGCCCTTTTAATTCAGCGGGCAACAACGGCTTCAACATCGAGCACCTGCGCAACTTCAACAACGCCGGCCCGACGGTCGCCTTCGGTTTCGAAAGTCAGCCCGGCCACGGTGCTTCTGACCGTCGCGGTGAGTACAACCTGCGTCGCAACGCCATCGGCACCACCCGCTTCGACTCCGTCGGCGGCACCACCTACGGCGGCACTGGCGTCTATGCGGCCGCAGTCGGCGGCGTGTGGGACGCCCTGCTCGGCGAAGGCCGCAATTGGTGGTTCTTTGCCAGCTCCGACTGGCATTCACGCGGCGCTTTCAGTGTCGACGACCGTCGCAGCGACAACGACTTCTGGCCCGGCGAATACCAGCGCAACCACAGCCTGGTGCGCCATGGTGGCGGCAGGATGAACCCGCAGCAGATCGTCGACGGCTTGCGCAGCGGCAACACCTGGGTCGATTCCGGGCAGTTGATCGACCGCCTGGCTTTCGTGGCCTGCGCGTCCTATCCCGGCCTGGCCGCGCGCAGCAATGCGTCCGTCGAAGCACTGGCGCTGCGTGCCGCGCAGGGCAACACCGACACGGATGTGGCCGGCTGCGCAGCCATGGGCGAGAAGCTCAAGGTACGCCGCGGTGCCGACATAGTGGTGTCTGTGGTGGTGCGCGATCCGGCGGGCAAGAGCTACTCGCCGTACAGCTTCCCCAACCCGTCACTGCTGCAAGTCGGCATCAATCAGCCGCTGGACATGCCGGTGCTGGACCATGTGGACGTGATCCAGGGCATGGTGACTGGCTTCAAGCAGCCGGGTGCTACCGACTACAGCGGTGCCTGGCCCGACGACTGGGTGGACCGCGCCAACCCGCAGCAACTGCGCTCGCTGACCAGCGCACCCGCCGCCGCCAAGAACGTGAGCGCGGCAGTCATCAAGACCTTCAACGCAAGCACCTGGACCACGGTGCCCGGGCAGACCGAGTGGAAGCGCATGACCTTCCGCATCCCAGCCGTGGCGGCTTCGCAATACGTGCGGCTGCGCGGCACCAACATGCCGGCGGCCGTGCCCTTCGAGACCGACGCCGCGGGCAACCCGTTGTCCGACCTGTGGACCAACACTGGGTCCATCCAGTTCAAGACGAGCAACACGGTCGAGTTCCCGACCAACTCTTTTCTGCGTATCCCTTGCACCACACTTGCCACCAATGATCCCGGTACGGCGGTGTTCAGCGGGACCGGCATAAATGGTTGCCCGAACCACTTGGGTGTCAATACCAGCGGCCAGAAGATGGTGAGTTACGACGTGGCCGCATGGGCCGACCTTTGGTTTTACAGCAACCCGATATTCGTCGAGGTGTCCGGATCGACTGTAGTGGCAGGCGTGCGCTGATCGCCCACGCTGCGTTGTTGCACATGGCGCCGCGCGGCAACGCGCGGCGCCGTTTTCGGTTTCCTGGTGCTGAACTTCATGACACACATTGATCCGACCCCCTCCACCGCCAAACCCAAAGCACGCTGGATGCGCGAGCCGCTGCTGCACTTCCTGCTCATCGGCGTGGCGCTGTTTGCGGTCGATTCCTGGGTGTCATCACGCACCGCAGACCCGCGCGTCATCGTCATCGACGAGGTCGTCGATCGCCAGGCCATCGACGTCTTCAGGGCGGCACGTGGCCGTGCGCCCAACGAAGAAGAATTGTTTGCGCTTCGCCGCGTCTGGCTGGACAACGAAGTGCTCTACCGCGAGGGCCTGGCGCTGCAAATGGACCGCGGCGACCCGATGATCAAGGACCGCGTGATCTTCAAGGCGCTGGCGATGATCAACGCCGGCCTGGCGCTGCCGGCGCTGGACGACGCCGTGCTGCGTGACTGGTTCGAGAAGAACCGCGCGCGCTACGACGAGCCCGAGCGCTACGACTTCGAAGAAGCCGTGCTGGCCGGCGACAGCGGTGAAGAGGCGGCCCGGTCCTTCGCGTCGGCCTTGAACGCGGGCGCTCCCGGCGACGCCAAGGCCGGCCTGCGCGTGTTCAAGGACCGGCCGCGGACCAACATCGTGGAGAGCTATGGCGAAGACCTGGCCCAGTCCCTGGCGACGCTGCAGCCCGGCCGCTGGGCGGCGCTGCCGCAGCGCGACGGCTGGCGTGTGTTGCGCCTGGTCGCATTGCAGGCCGCCAAGCCGGCGTCGTACGAAGCGCTGCGGGGCATTGCGCTGCAGGATTGGAAGGACACGACGATGTCCGAGCAGCGCAGCGCTGCGGTGCGCGAGATGGCCCGCAAGTACACCGTGCGGACCGAGCCGACCAAGCCATGAAGACCGTCGTAACAGCGTTGCTGCGCGCATGGCTCGCTGCATTGGGCCTCGCCATGGGCTGGGTCGCGTTGCCTGCAGTGGCGCACGAGATCAGCATGGCCGAGATGGAACTGCGCCAGGCCAGCCCCACCGACTTCGTGTGGAACTGGGGCGCCGGCAACCGCACCGGCGAATCGGTGCTGCGGCCCCGCTGGCCAGCGGGCTGCAGCGACAACGATGGCGTGCTGCGCTGCGGGCCGGGCGGGCTGAGCGGCCGCATGGGCATGGAGGGTGTCGGCGACAAGTTCTCGGCTGTGCTGATGCGCGTGCATTGGCTCGATGGGGGCACCCGGGTGTACACGTTGACCAAGGGCCAACCCGAGGTGACTCTGTATGGCTCGGCCGACGACCAACGCGGCATGGGCGAAATCGCCCGTGCTTACGGCCTGCTGGGTGTCGAGCACATCCTGGGCGGCATCGACCACCTGCTGTTCGTGCTGGGCCTGCTGTTTCTGGTCGGCTACAACCGCCGTCTGGTGGGTGTCATCACCGCCTTCACCGTGGCGCACAGCCTGACGCTGGCGCTCAGCGCGCTGGGCCTGCTGACCTTGCGCCCGCCGCCGGTGGAAGCCGTCATCGCGCTGAGCATCATGCTGGTGGCCGCCGAAGCCCTGCACGGCAAGCCGACGCTGTCGCGGCAATGGCCCGCCCTGGTGGCGCTGCTGTTCGGGCTGGTTCACGGACTGGGTTTTGCCGGCGCGCTGAAGGAGATCGGGCTGCCGGAAAACCACCTCGCCGTCGCGCTGCTGACCTTCAACTTGGGGGTCGAAGCCGGCCAGCTGATGGTGGTGGGCTTGGCCGGGCTGTTGATGTGGGCCCTGAACCGCTGGGCCCCGGCCGACGGGCCGTGGCTGGCGCGTTCACGCGTGGCCGCCCTGTACGCCATCGGTGGCCTGGCCGCCTTCTGGACGCTGGAACGGGCGGCGGCCATCGTGGCCTGACGCGCCGCCCAGCACGCCGTCGGCCAGCAACTGCTCGATCTGCCCGGCGCTGTAGCCCAGCTCGGCGAGCAGGGCTGCACCATGCTCGCCGAGCGCCGGCGGGCCCCGGCGCACCTGCAAGCGTTCCCCGTCGATGGCCAGCGGCAGCAGCGCGGTGCGTGTGTGCAGCTCGCGCCCGGCGGCGCTGGCGTCGGGCGGCACGGTCATTGCTGTCAGGCCGCCGGTGGCCAGCAGGTGGGGGTCGACGAACAGGTCTTGCGGCCGCGTGATGGGGGCAAAAGGCAGGCCCTTGGCCTCGAAGCGTCGGCTGAGTTCGGCGGCGGTGAAGGGAGCCAGGCGTTCGCGAAGAGCCGGCAGCAGCCACTCACGCGACTGCACCCGCTGGTTGTTGGTGTTCAGCCGAGGGTCGGCCTTGAGGTCGTCGAAGCCGAACTCGGCGCAGAACACGGCCCATTGCGTGTCGCTGACGGCGGCCAGGAAGATCTGCTCGTCGCCCTGCACCGTGAACACGTCGTACACGCCCCAGGCGCTGATGCGGCTGGGCATGGGGGCGGCGGCATGGCCGGTCACGGCGAACTGCATCATGTGCTGCGCAACGAGGAACACGTTGTTCTCGAACAGCGCGCTGCTCACCTCGCGGCCGCGGCCGGTGCCGGTCTGGCCGTTGTCGCGCTGCTGCAGGGCAGCCAGCGCGCCGATGGCGCCGAACATGCCGCCCATGATGTCGTTGACGCTGCTGCCCGCGCGCAGCGGCCGGCCTTCGGGCCCGGTCATGTAGGCCAGGCCGCCCATCATTTGCACCACCTCGTCCAGCGCCGTGCGGTGGTCGTACGGCCCTGGCAGGAAGCCCTTGTGCGACACATGGATCAGCCGCGGGTTCAGCGTGCGCAAGGCATCCGGGCCGAACCCCAGGCGGTCCATGGTGCCGGCCTTGAAGTTCTCGCTGAAGATGTCGGCGCCGGCCACCAGCTTGAGCACGATCTCGCGGCCGGCGGTTGTCTTCACGTCCAGCGCCAGGCTCTTCTTGTTGCGGTTGAACAGGGCGAAGAAGCCCGCGCCGCTGCCCAGCAGCTTGCGTGTGTTGTCGCCGGCCAGGGGTTCGATCTTGATGACCTCGGCGCCCAGGTCGGCCAGGATCATTCCGCAGGTCGGGCCCATCACCATGTGGGTGAATTCGACGACGCGGATGCCGGCCAACGGCAGTGGTTCAGCCATCAAGTTCGCACGCGCCTGTCGTTGCTGCGGACGGCCCGCCGATCGCCAGGTCCATGCACAGACGGGCATAGAGTTTCAAGGACTCGAGATCCCGGCAAGGAAACACAACATGGCAGGCTCCAGGGCCACCCTGACCGAGCAGGGCGGATGCCGCCATTCTGGCGCCGTCTCGTTTCTATCTGCCAGCGCCAACTCTGACAGGGCCGGCTTTTACAATCTCGCGTATGAACTCCTCGCCGCTGGCGGCTGCCCCGATCCCCGCCCGCCACGTCCGACGCATCTGTGAACTGCCCGACGAACTGGTCAGCCAGATCGCCGCCGGCGAGGTCGTCGAACGCCCGGCCTCGGTGGTGCGCGAATTGGTCGACAACGCGCTGGACGCCGGGGCGACGCAGATCACCGTGCGCTTGCTGGCCGGCGGAGTGCGCAGCATCGTGGTCGAGGACGACGGCTGCGGCATCGAAGCAGCCGACCTGCCGCTGGCGCTGAGGCGCCATGCCACCAGCAAGATCGCCTCGCTGGCCGACCTGGAGTCGGTCACGACCATGGGCTTTCGGGGCGAGGCGCTGGCGGCGGTGGCCTCGGTGTCCGACCTCAGCCTCACCAGCCGCACGGCGGGCGCGGCGCACGCCTGGAAGTTGCAGGCGCGCACCGGCGAACTGCAAGCCGCGGCGCGCGCGCACGGCAGCACGGTTGAAGTGGGCGAGCTGTTTTTCAGCACGCCGGCGCGGCGCAAGTTCCTCAAGACCGACGCCACCGAACTGGCCCACGCGGTCGAGGCCGTGCGCCGCCACGCGCTGGCCCGGCCGGCGGTGGGTTTCGCGGTGTGGCACGAAGGCCGCCTGGTGGCGCAGTGGCGCGCCTGCAGCGAAGCGGCGCGCCTGGCCGACGTGCTGGGCGCCGACTTCATGGCCGCCAGCCGCCCGCTGCAGGCCGAGGGCGGGCCGCTGACACTGCGCGGCCGCGCCGGCCAGCCCGAGGTGGCGCGAGCGCGCGCCGACATGCAGTACGTCTTCGTCAACGGCCGCTTCGTGCGCGACCGGCTGATTGCCCACGCCGTGCGCTCAGCCTACGAAGACCAGTTGCATGGCACCCGCCAGCCGGCCTACGCGTTGTTCATCCAGATCGCGCCGGAACTGGTGGACGTGAACGTGCACCCGACGAAGATCGAGGTGCGCTTTCGCGACGGCCGCGCCGTGCACCAGGCGGTGCGCAGGACCGTGGAAGATGCCCTGGCCTCCACCCGTGCTGCAACGGCCGCATCGACGCTGTCGCAGGCCTTGCCTGAGCCTGCCGCGCCGGTTGCGCCGGTTGCGCCGGTCGCCTGGCAGCCCGGCCTGGCCTTGCACGACGCACCCGTCACGGCCTGCGAGCCCCTGCCGCGCTGGCTGCCCGACGACGCCACCCGGCGCACGCCCCAAGGCAGCGGCGGCCTGGCGGCCTGGGCCGGCCTTTTGAGCGACCGGTTGAGCGACCGGTTGGGCGACCGGTTGGGCGGCACGCCAGCTGCGGCGGGCACGCAGCCGGCCAACGCCGAGGCGCCAGCGCTAGCCTCGCGTGACGCCCCTGCCTGGCCGCTGGGCCGCGCGGTGGCGCAGATCGGCGGCGTCTACGTGCTGGCCGAAAACGCGCAGGGCCTGGTGGTCGTGGACATGCACGCCGCGCACGAGCGCATCGTGTACGAACGCCTGAAACGCGCGGCGCACGCCGGGGCCGAGCAGGCGCTCCCGTCCCAGCCCTTGCTGATTCCCGTCAGCTTTGCTGCCACTGCTGCCGAGGTGGCCACCGCCGACGCCGACGCCGCCACCTTGCACCTGCTGGGCCTGGACGTGAGCCGGCTGTCGGCCACCACGCTGGTGGTGCGCAGCCGGCCCGCGGCCCTGCCCGATGCCGACCTGCCCGAGCTGACGCGTTCGGTGCTGGCCGAACTGGGCGAGGCCCAGGCAGGCGGCGCCAGCCGCGTCGTGCAGCGGGCCCGCGACGACATCCTGGCCACCATGGCCTGCCACGGTGCCGTGCGCGCCAACCGCCGCCTCACGCTGGAAGAGATGAATGCCTTGCTGCGCGAGATGGAAAACACCGAGCGCGCCGACACCTGCAACCACGGTCGGCCGACCTGGCGGCAGGTGACGATGAAGGAACTGGACGCGCTGTTCCTGCGCGGCCGCTGAGGCGTGGCGCCCAAGCGCCCGGGCGCCTGCCACCCTGGATCGGTGTTCAGGCCTCGGGTGTTTCCAGCCGCCCCTGGCGGCTGCGCGCCAGCTTGCGGTAGGTGCTGCGGTCGGCGTGGTGCGCCAGAAACCACTGGCGCAGCTCGTCACGCATCGCCTGGGCCTGCGGGGCAGCGTGGTCCAGCACCTGCAGCGTGCTGCGCCGCGCGGCGCGGTCGATGAAGAACACCTGCGCGATGGTGTCGCCGCGGCGGATGTGCAGGCCGCCCTGTGCCGGCCTGCGCACCACCAGGTTGACGGGGTGGGCGTACCAGTCGGTCTCGACGAGCGCGGTCAGCAGGTCCAGCGGCGCGGCGCGGTTGATGGGCGCGCCGAAGTGGCTGTCCACGCCGGCCGGCGTGCGCAGCACCCAGGGCAGGTGCAGCTTGAAGAAGCCAGCCTGGTCGGGCCGGTCCATGAAGCTGATGCCGGGCTGGCGCGGCCGCATCTCCAGCGCGCGGCCGGCTTCGTCGACGAAGGGCAGCGGGTCGGCATCGAAGGCGTTGCCGGCAAAGCGGCTGGGCGCGTGGTCGATGACATAGAACACCCGCTCGTCGCCTGCCGGGCGGGCGACCTCGGGCGGGCTGAAGGCCCGCGCACCAACGGGCGCGTCGCCCAGCGCGCACAGGCCGAAGTCGAACGGCGCGGGCACCAGCAACCCCAGCGCACAGGCGGCAGTGAACGGCAGACATTGTTCCTGCACACCGTAACCGCGAGGCACCTCGCTGCGGGTCGACGCCGGTGCCCGCGTCGGCAAGGGCACGTGGGGCACCAGCGGCAGCAGCGTGAGGTCCATGGCTGCTGCCGGTGGGGCCTCAAGCAGCGAGCAACTGCCTGAGCACGAACGGCAGGATGCCGCCGTGCTTGTAGTAGTCGACCTCGATGGCGGTGTCGATGCGCAGCAAAACGGCCATGTTGCGCACGCTGCCGTCGGCGGCGGTGATGATCAGCTGCGCATCGGACAGGGGCTTCACGTCGTCGGCCAGCACCACGTCCACCATTTCGTCGCCCTTCAAGCCCAGCGACTCCCATGAGGTGCCGGGCTTGAATTGCAGTGGCAGCACGCCCATGCCGATCAAGTTGCTGCGGTGGATGCGCTCGAAGCTGCGCGCCACGACCGCTTTGATACCCAACAATGCAGTGCCCTTGGCGGCCCAGTCGCGGCTGGAACCGGTGCCGTACTCTTCGCCGGCAAACACGACGGTCGGTGTGCCGGCGGCCACGTACTTCATGGCGGCGTCGTAGATGGCCATTCGTTCGTGTCCCTGGCCCGCAGCCTGGCCGGTTGCGGACGGCTGGTACAGCGTGTAGCCGCCCTCGACACGGCTGCCGTCCGCGTTGGCGGGGATCATCAGGTTCTTCACGCGCACGTTGGCGAAGGTGCCGCGCATCATCACCTCGTGGTTGCCGCGGCGCGCGCCGTAGCTGTTGAAGTCGGCCTGGAGCACGCCCTTCGACAGCAGGTACTGGCCGGCGGGCGTGGTGTCCTTGAAGCTGCCGGCCGGCGAAATGTGGTCGGTGGTGATGCTGTCGCCGAACATGCCCATGATCCGCGCGCCTTTGACACCGGCGATTAGTGCCTTGGGCTCCATGGTGAAGTCGCTGAAGAATGGCGGCTCCGCTATGTAGGTGCTGTCGGGCCAGGAGTACACATTTCCGTTGACTCCCTTGATCTTCTCCCACAGCTTGCCCGGGTCGCTCTTGACCTTGGCGTAGTTGGCGCGGAAGGCACGGCCGTTCATCGCGAACTTCATCAGTTTGTAGATCTCGTCGCTGGTCGGCCAGATGTCGCCCAGAAAGATGTCACAGCCTTTGTGGCCTTTGCCCACGGGCTCGGTCATCAGGTCGCGCATCACGTTGCCGGCGATGGCGTAGGCCACCACCAGCGGCGGGCTGGCCAGGAAGTTGGCTTTCAGGTTCGGGTGGATGCGGGCTTCGAAGTTGCGGTTGCCCGACAGCACGGCAGCACACACCAAATCGTTCTTGGTGATGGCCTCGTTGATCTCGGGCGTCAGGTCGCCGGCATTGCCGATGCAGGTGGTGCAGCCATAGCCCGCCACGTTGAAGCCCAGCTGCTCCAGGTAGGGCAGCAGGCCGGCCTTCTCCAAGTACTCGGTGACGATGCGCGAGCCCGGCGCCAGCGATGTCTTCACGTGTTTCTTCACCTTCAGCCCGGCCAGCACGGCCTTCTTGGCCAGCAGGCCCGCGGCCAGCAACACGCCCGGGTTGCTGGTGTTGGTGCAGCTGGTGATGGCGGCGATCAGCACGTCGCCGTTGCGCAGTTCCAGCCCGGCGCTGGTCTGTACGGCGGGCAGCAGCTTTTCGGCCGGCTGGTTATATCCGTTGTCGGCGGCGCCCGCGCTGTAGAGCTGTGCGAACTTGGTCGCCACGTTGCCGAGTTCGATGCGGTCCTGCGGCCGCTTCGGGCCGCTCAGGCTGGGCGTGACGGTGGACAGGTCGAGCTTGACGACCTGGGTGTAGTCGATGGATGAGGCCAGCGGCACGCCGAACATCTGCTGTGCCTTGAAGTAGGCCTCGAAGGCCTCGATCTCTGCCTTGGTGCGGCCCGTGCCTTCAAAGTATTCGATGGTCTTCTCGTCGACCGGAAAGAAGCCCATCGTGGCGCCGTATTCAGGGGCCATGTTGCCGATGGTGGCGCGGTCGGGCAGGCTGAGCGTGCGCGTGCCTTCGCCGCAGAACTCGACGAACTTGCCCACCACCTTTTCCTTGCGCAGGATCTCGGTCACGGTGAGCACCAGATCGGTGGCCGTCACCCCTTCACGCAGCTGGCCGGTGAGCTCCATGCCGACCACGTCAGGCGTCAGCAAGTACACCGGCTGGCCCAGCATGCCGGCCTCGGCCTCGATGCCGCCCACGCCCCAGGCCACGACGCCGATGCCGTTGATCATGGTGGTGTGGCTGTCGGTGCCGACCAGGCTGTCGGGGTAGTACACGGCCTCAGCGCCCTTGCCGGCCTTGTGCACGCCGCGCGCCAGGTATTCCAGGTTCACCTGGTGCACGATGCCGAAGCCGGGCGGCACCACGCCGAAGGTGTCGAAGGCATCCATGCCCCACTTCATGAACTGGTAGCGCTCCTGGTTGCGCTGGAACTCCAGCTTCATGTTCAGGTCGAGCGCCTTCTTGTTGCCGTAGTGGTCGATCATGATCGAGTGATCAACCACCAGATCGACCGGCACCAGCGGCTCGATCGTCTTCGGGTCCTTGCCCATCGCCGCGGCCACGTTGCGCATCGCCGCCAAGTCGGCCAGCAGCGGCACGCCGGTGAAGTCTTGCAGCACCACGCGCGCCACCACGAAGGGAATTTCGTCGCTGCGCTCGGCCTTCGGTTGCCAGTTGGCGAGCTGCGTCACATGCTCCTTGGTGACCTTCTTGCCGTCGCAGTTGCGCAGCACCGATTCGAGCACGATGCGGATCGACACCGGCAGCCGGTTCACGTTCGGAAAGCTGCGCGCCAGCGCCGGCAGCGAATAGAACTGGCCCTCCTTGCCAGACGCGGTGGTGAAGGTCCTCAGCGTCTTCGCATAGGCATGGGCAGGGGCTTTGACGACGGTCGTTTTCGAGGTGGCCATGGTGCTCTCCAGTGGGAATGCACAGATTGTGCATGGCGCGGCTGGACGGACTCTTACAGAACCGACGGTCGCCACTGCCCCTTGACGCCTTCTGGCGCGTGGCTTGATGGACCCTTCAATCAACCCATTCGATACGTGGTGCAGACGTCGGTGCGGGCGAGGTCTGCAGCAGCTCGAGCAGCGCGTCGAGGTCTTGCGGCCCGCCCAGGCGCTGTCGGCCTTGACGCAGCACCGACAAGCCGTCCCCGCCGTCGGCCATGAAGTTGTTGACAGTCACGCGGTAGTCCAGCTCGGGCCGCACGGACTCGCCGTTCAGGCGCAACTCCTGCACGCGTTGGCCCGGCGCGGCGCGCGCCAGCCAGCGGTAGCTCAGGCCCGCCGACGGGCTCAGCAGCGGGCCGGCGGCGGTTTGCCCTTCGAGCAGCGCCTTCAGCTCGGCGCCGCTCAGGCTCATCACCACCAGGTTGTTGCCGAACGGTTGCATCGTGAAGGCGTCTCCGTAGGTGACGCTGCACGGCGGGCCCGCGCTGCAGGCCAGGTCGGATCGGATGCCGCCGGGATTCATCAGCGCCAGCTGCGCGCCGCCGCGGTCGGGCGCACGTGTGGCGGCCCATTGCGCGTCGGCCACCAGCCGACCCGCCGCGCTGTCGGCGCGTCCGCGACGGTCGAAGTCACCGGCGATGCGGCCCACCACGCGCTGGCTGCGCGGCGCAGCGGCTGCGGCGTAGGCAGCCACGGCCTGCGTGATCGCGGGCCGCGAACGGCTGTCGCGCAGCGCTGCGGCATACGGCTCGGGTTGTGCGGCGGCGATGGCCGCACGCTGAGTCGCGTCGCTGCGGTCATTGAACACCGGCAGGTTGCGGCTGACGGTCTGTTCCCGCACGACGCGCCCGCTGAACGGGTCGATCAACAGGTCGGCGACCGACACGCCGCGCCCGAACGACACGGCCTGCATCACCGGCCGCCCGCCGATCAGGCAGTTGTAGCCCTGGTGCGTGTGGGCGGTGAGGATCAGATCAATGTCTGGCGAGAGCCGGCGCGCGATCTCGAAGCCCGGGCCACGGGCTTGCGGGCAGTTCGGGTCGTTCCAGTCGGCCGGCTGGCCGGCGGAGCCGGTCTCGCCGCCTTCATGCATCGTCACCACCATCGCGTTCACGCCCTGCGCCTTCAGCTGCGCGGCGCTGCGGTTGATGGCGGCGGCTTCGTCGGTGAAGCGCAACCCCGCCACGCCCGAGGGCACCACGATGAACGGTGTGCTGCGCGTGACGGCGCCGATGAAGCCGACCCGCACCGTGCCATAGCGCTGCACCCAGAACGGCGCGAACAGCGTCTGCCCGGCGGCATCCTCGATGTTGGCGGCGACCACGGGGAAGTGCGCGCCGGTGTGCACCTGCCGGGCGCACGATTGCATCGCGGCGTCCGCGGCATCCACACCGCAGCCACCGCGCAACAGGCGCTGCAGCTCGGTGACGCCGGCGTCGAACTCGTGGTTGCCCGGTGCGGCGACGTCGACGCCGATCTGGTTCATCACGTCGATCGTCGACTCGTGGCGGAACAGCGCCGACACCAGCGGTGCCGCCCCCACCATGTCGCCGCTGGAGACCAGCACGCTGTGCGGCGCCGAGGCGCGCAACGCATCGACCAGCCCGGCCAGCGCCGGCGCCCCGCCCACGGCGACGCGCAGGGGCTGTGTCGGCGCGGCCGGATCGGCCAGGTTCAAGCTCAGCGTGCCGGGCTCGAGGTGACCGTGGAAGTCATTGAACGCGATCACGCGCAGCCGCACCGGCGCGTTGTCGGCCGCTGGAACGTCCGGAGGCCCGTGCGTGGCGCAGCCCGCCACCAGCGACAGCGACGCGGCCAGCGCCAGCAGGCGTGCGCCGAGGCCGGCGCCGAAAGCCCGGCCGAGCGACATGGCGCAGCCGATGTTCGACCGGGTGGCTCGGTGGCCGCGCATGTCGGTCGCTTTCACCTAAACGCTATTTCCGCGGGCCGGATCGGGCGCGTCCGGCGCGTCGGGCGAGTCGGCCGAGAACGGCAGGTAGCGCACCGCCAGCACCCCGCCGATCGCCCGGATCGCATCGAGCACGCTGTCGTCGACCGCGCTTTCGACGTCCACCAGGGTGTAGGCCATCTCGCCGCGCGACTTGTTGACCATGTTGTGGATGTTCAGCCCGGCGTGCGCCATCGCGGTCGAGATCTGCCCGAGCATGTTGGGCACGTTGGCATTGGCGATCGTGACGCGGAAGGCAGATTCACGCGCCATGCCGACGTTCGGAAAGTTGACTGCGTTGGCGACGTTGCCGTGCTCGAGGTAATCGCGCAGTTGGTCGGCCACCATCACGGCGCAGTTCTCCTCGGCCTCGGCCGTCGATGCACCGAGGTGCGGCAGCGCGATCACGCGCGGATGCACATTGACGGCGGCGCCGGGGAAATCGCAGACGTAGGTGCCGAGCTGTCCCGCATCGAGCGCCGCCAGCACGGCGGCCTCATTGACCACGCCTTCGCGCGAAAAATTCAGCAGCACCGCGCCCGGGCGCATCAGGCCGACGTTGGCCTCACCGACCGTGTGGCGCGTGGCGTCGAGCAGCGGCACGTGCAGCGTCACGAAATGGGCGGCCTTGAGCACCTCGGCCACGCTGCCGGCCTTGCGCACTTGCGCCGGCAGGCTCCAGGCGGCCTCGACCGTGATGTGCGGGTCGTAGCCCAGCACGTCCATGCCGAGCTTGATGGCGGCGTCTGCGACCAGGCAGCCGATCTTGCCGAGGCCGATCACGCCGAGTGTGTGACCTGCCAGCTCGATGCCGGCGTAGCTCTTCTTGCCGGCCTCGACCTGCCGGTCCATGTCGGGCGCCGCAGGGTCGAGCGCGGCCACGAAGCGCAGCGCGGGCACCAGGTTGCGCGCCGCCATCAGCATGCCGGCCAGCACCAGTTCCTTGACGGCGTTGGCGTTGGCGCCCGGCGCGTTGAAGACCGGCACACCGCGCGCGCTCATGGCGGCCACCGGGATGTTGTTGGTGCCGGCACCAGCGCGCGCAATGGCTTGCACGCTGTCGGGCAGCTGCATCGAATGCATGTCGGCCGAGCGCACCAGCACCGCGCTGGGTTGGGCCAGGTCGTTGCCGATGTGGTAGCGGTCGGCCGGCAGCCGCGCCAGACCGCGCGGCGAGATCTGATTGAGTACCAGCACGTCGAAGCGACGGGCCGACGCCTCATCCATGGCCGGCCTCGAACTCGCGCATATAGGCCACCAACGCCTGCACGCCCTCGATCGGCATGGCGTTGTAGATCGACGCCCGCATGCCGCCCACCGAGCGGTGGCCCTTGAGCTGCAGCATGCCGCGCGCCTGCGCACCCTTCAAAAACGCGTCGTCGAGCGCGTCGTCCTTCAGCTTGAACGGCACGTTCATCAGCGAGCGGTCGGCGCGCGCCACCGGGCTCGAATAAAACGAACTCGCATCGAGCAGGTCGTACAGCAGCGCGGCCTTGGCGCGGTTGTGGCGCTCGATGCCGGACAGTCCGCCCTGCGCCTTGAGCCACTGGAACACCAGCCCGGCGATGTAGATCGCATAGGTCGGCGGCGTGTTCAGCATCGAGTCGTTGTCGGCCTGTTGCTGGTAACTGAAGACCGACGGCGTGATCGGCAACGCGAGGCCGATCAGGTCGTCGCGCACGATCACCAGCGTGAGGCCGGCCGGGCCGATGTTCTTTTGCGCGCCGCCATAGATCGCACCGAAACGGCCGATGTCGACCGGGCGCGACAGGATGTTGGACGACATGTCGGCCACCAGCGGCACGTCGCCGGTGTCGGGCGTGAAGTGGTACTCGACGCCGCCGATCGTCTCGTTCGAGCAGATGTGCACATAGGCGGCGTTCGGGTCGAGCTGCCAGGTGTCGAAGGCCGGCACGCTGGTGTAGCCGCTCGCCTCGGCGCTGGCGGCGACGTTGACCTTGCAATAGTTCTTCGCTTCCTTGATCGACTTCTTGGACCACTCGCCGGTGTTGACGTAGTCGGCACCGGAGCGGCCGCGCAGCAGGTTCATCGGCACGAAGGCGTTTTGTCCGATCGCGCCGCCCTGCAGGAACAGCACCTTGTAGTTCGCCGGGATCGCCAGCAGTTCGCGCAAATCGGCTTCGGCCTGCGCGTGGATCGACATGTACTCCTTGCCGCGGTGGCTCATCTCCATCACCGACATGCCCGAGCCGTGCCAATCGAGCATCTCGGCGGCGGCGGTGCGCAGCACCGATTCGGGCAGCACGGCAGGGCCGGCGCTGAAGTTGAAAACGCGAGTCATGGGGCGGTCTCCGCAGGTGAGCCAGCGCGGGCCGGCGGAAGGTGCGCGGACCGGCGTTTCGACGAGGTCGGTGAGCTTAGCCGATGTGTCGCGGTGGGCCATGGGGCGAAGCACTTCGGGTATCTTGCGTCCATGAGCGGTATCTGCTTGCCCCCACTCTCACTTCGTTCGCTGCCCCCCAAGGAGGCACGTCAGTGCCTTCGG
>ENA-OFCE01000522-OFCE01000522.1-metagenomes-genome-assembly--contig:-NODE-522-length-24891-cov-4.426679_pt1 | contig 24891 bp, 26 predicted proteins | sample MGYA00153388_OFCE01 | MGnify analysis MGYA00153388
AAACAATTAAATAGGGATTCTTCTCTTTACTCAGAATTTAAATTTAGCGAAAAGCCCGACCCGTTTTTCAGGGTAAGCCCAAAATAATTTTAAATATATTGTCTATCTATTAATTAAAAAATAAAAAATAATCAAACCGAAAACGGGCTAAAATTTATACTTCTATAAACCATGAAAATTTAAATAAATTAGATGAACTCGGAATACGATGCGGTAATAATTGGTGCAGGTGCTTGTGGTTTAATGGTTGGTGTTCAGGCGGGATATCTTGGAAAAAAAGTATTGATTCTGGAAAAATCTTCTCAGATAGGATCAAAAATATTGATAAGTGGAGGAGGAAGGTGTAATTATACAAACGTTCAGGTTTCAAGTGAAAATTTCATTTCTGCAAATCCACATTTCAGCAAATCCGCATTTTCGCAATGGTCATCAGCAGATACGATTTCGTTTTTTGATGTAAATGGAATAAGTGGAATAGAAAAAACACTTGGTCAACTTTTCCCAGATGGCAAAAATGCAAAAGATGTAGTTGCCATGTTTGGAAGTTTAAATCATGATTTAAATCAAGAAATAATATGCAATGCTGAAATACAATCGATAAAAAAGCTAGACACTAATTTTTTAGTTAATTATTTAAATAAAGGCGAAGTAAAAGAAATTACAGTGCCTAAAATCGTAATTACCACCGGAGGATTACCAATTCCGAAAATGGGCGCAACAGATTTTGCATTTCAAATTGCTAAACAATTCGGAATAGCGGTAACCAAAACTTTTCCGGCCTTAGTTCCACTTACCATTGGATTTGATAAGCGTGATTGGTATGCATCGCTTTCTGGAATCAGCATTTTTTGCAGAGTTTCTAACGAACGTATTTCTTTTGATGAAAATATTCTTTTTACGCATTGGGGTTTAAGCGGCCCTGCAGTTTTACAAATCTCCTCTTACTGGAAACAAAGTGAAACAATTAATATAGATTTTCTACCTAATCAATTTATAGATCAAATAATTAGTGAGGAAAAACGAAAGAATGGAAAAAAAACTTTGAATGCTGTGCTAGGAGTTTATTTGCCTAAAAAATTTCTGGAGGGTTTTGCTGCAAATTTACCTTTGACACAAACAGTATCTGATTTATCAAAAGCGCAAATAGAATTAATAAACGAATTAATTCATCACTTTAAAGTTGCACCGGCAGGAGACAAAGGCTATGAAAAGGCTGAAGTTATGCGTGGTGGAATTGATACAAATGAACTATCATCAAAAACTTTAGAATCAAAAAAAATACCAGGCTTATATTTTGGTGGCGAATGTGTAGATGTTACAGGTTGGCTGGGCGGCTATAATTTTGAATGGGCTTGGGCAAGTGGGTTTGTTATAGCGCAAAATATTTAGGAATAATATTTAAACTTCAAAATAATTTTCAATGAATAGACAAATAAACATTTTTCATATTTAGAAATTCTTTAGAGAAATTACTTTCACATCCAAATATTAACATTTTATATAAAAAGGGTTACTTCAGAATACTTCCAATCATATGTAAACTTATGTTTCAATTAAGGTTTTGTATGTTTTATAATTTTAGTATTTTAGCCATCAACTAATAAAAAAACTATGCATCTGGATAACATTAAAAATATTCTTGTTCCAATTGATTTCTCTCCCGCTTCACTAATTGCTTTAGAACACGCAAAATACATTGCAAGACAAACTAAAGCTACTTTAAACCTGCTTCATGTTCACGAAACTCCTAACTTTTCGGCATCCTTAAAGCGTTTACTTTTTAAGTCAGATGATGACCAAAAGAATGTTGAAAATTCGGTTGATCTGGATTTACAAGAAATCGCAGCGGGTCTTTCATCAGAATATTCGCAAAATGTGATTCTTAAAAAAACGTCAGGAAAGATTTTTAAAGAAATTGTAGAGGCTGCAAGAGAGGTAAAAGCAGATTTGATTTTGATGGGAACGCATGGTAGTACCGTTACAGATAATTTTGCTGGGGGTTCAAATACGTTTCGAGTGGCTTGTATGTCTCAATGCCCAGTAATTTCTGTTCATTCAGACAGTGGAAATCGTGGTATTAAAAATATCGTACTACCGCTTGATAATTCAAGAGAAACCCGCGAAAAAGTCGATGACACGATTGCAATGGCAAAACTTTTTAATAGTACTATCCATATCGTAACAGTTACCACCTCGCATGATGAAGTAGTGAAAAATAGATTAATGCGAGTAACCGAACAGGTTAAAAACTACATTGAAGAAGATAAATTGGAAGTTGTGACTAACTTTTTTGTTGGTGATAACATTACCGAACTTACCTTAAGATATGCTAATAAAGTAAATGCAGATATGATTGTGATAATGACCGAACAAGAAGCAAATTTATCGGGAATATTTATGGGTCCAAGCTCCCAGCAAATGATTAATCATTCATACATACCTGTAATGAGTATACGACCAAAAGATACGCATGGAGCAGCAGTTGCTCCTTATTAAATAATTTTCAATGGAAAAAAACACAGCTTATCAGTTGTGTTTTTTTTTTGCTCTTTTTTAAAATTAGGAGAAAGAAATAATTAGAATTGCGATTACAGCTAATCCAATTCCCATTAAGTTTTTACCTGAAAGTTTTTCTTTAAAAACTAGCCAAGCTATAAAAGTATTTAGCATAATAATTCCAATATTATTTATCGGGAAAATCACTGAACTTTCTAATGTTTTATGATTCAGGGCTTTAATTAAAAAAATAACAGAAAAGTAATTTGGAACTCCTAATACAATTCCAGCTACAATGTTCTTAAATTCCAACTTCTGTCTTCCAGTAATTAATAAATAAACTAACATGGTTATACCCACCATTGCAGAACTGGCAAAAAGTAATGTTGTAAACAAATTGGGATCGGTGCCTTGCAATTTTTCTTCCTGAACATATTTAAGCATGGTATCAATAATTCCAGAACCAAAAAAAATAATAGCAGGCAATATAAACTGAGCCATTCCTTTTGATTCAACTTTTGATTCAACTTTTTCTTTTGCTGATGCAAAATAGATAGCAAATAAAGCTAAAACCATTCCTATAATTTTAACAATTCCAGCAGATTCATTAAAATATAAAATAGCAAACACTACTGGTACTACTACAGACATTTTCTGAGCTATTGCAACTGGAGTTATGCCCACAGTTTGAACGGCATAGCCCAATACATTAAAAATAATAATAAAAAATAAACCTAAAAACAAGGCAAAACCCAACCAGTTTGCTGTAAGAATTGACTGAATATTTACAACTCCAGAACTGAGCGAAAACCCTAAAATTGATGCAGTTATGTAATTAAAAACAATTGCTTGAAAAGAATTAATCGAATATGTTTTGTAGATTCTGAATATTACAACCAAGGAGGTTGAAAAGATAATGCTGAGTAAAATATAAATCATTAATAATGGTTGTAAATACGAATTGTATCAGATTTTAATTTAATTGCTTGTTTAAGTATTCCATTAATCTTAGGAGATTTTAATCCGTTTTTTAAATACATAGTAGAAGTTATTATTCGGGCTTCATCCCAAATTTCAGAATCAAGAAACCAATTGATTGTTTTAGCTCCTCCTTCAATTATTACAGAATTTATTTCCAATAAATATAATTGATACAACAAAAATTGTACAGGGTAAAGATTCCAATCGAGTGAAACAAAATTAAGGTTTCCCTCAGTTTTCATTTCAGACTTATTAAAAATATAGGTTTTAACAGCGCCATTAAATACATTCGCGGTATTACTCAAACTCAAATTCTTATCAATAATAATTCGAATAGGGTTTTTTCCTGGCCATGTTCTGGTGGTAAGTTCAGGATTATCCATCGCTACAGTGTTGGCACCTACTAAAATTGCTTTTTCCTCACTTCTCCATTTATGGGTTAATCTCGAAGTAATATTATTACTAAATTGAAAAGATTCGCCACTTACAGAACCCATAAATCCATCTGCACTTTCAGCAAACTTAATAATGATATAGGGTCTTTGAAAATTATGATAGGTAAAAAACCGCTTGTTTAATTCTTTAGCTTCCTCCTCTAGAATTCCAATTTCAACCTTAATACCTGATTCTTTTAATTGAGCCATACCTTTTCCGTTTACTTTAGAAAATGGATCGAGGCAAGCAATCTGTACTTCGGGAATCTTGTGTTTTATAATTAAATCAGTACAAGGTGGTGTTTTGCCGGTATGAGAACATGGTTCTAAACTAACATATAATGTCGATTTAAGAAGCAATTCATCCGCATTTTTGAAGTTTTTTAAAACCATATTTATGGCATTAACTTCTGCATGCGGCTCTCCAAATCTTTCGTGAAAACCCTCTCCAATTACGATATCATTGTGCACAATCACAGCTCCAACCATAGGATTGAGAGAAACCAAGGACTTTCCCAACTCGGCTAATTGCAAGCAACGTTGCATGTATTTTATATGTTTTTCCAATCGGGCAAAAATAGGTTATTTTGTGGCATGTTATCAAACCCGATGAGTGTTGCAATAGCGTATGAGTTTTTACGAAAATCAATTGCTGAAATTTATTCAGATCAAGAAGCTGCCAGCGTTTCAACAATTATTTTGGAAGATGTTTTTGGAATTACTAAATTAAAACGACTTTCAAATCCTGAGAAGGAGTTTAACTCGACTGATTTATTAAGGTTAACGGATTTTATAAAACGTTTATTAAACCATGAACCAGTACAATATGTATCTGGTATTGCACATTTTATGGATTTAAAATTGGAAGTGAATTCAAATGTGTTAATTCCTAGGCCAGAAACAGAAGAATTGCTTCAATGGATAATTGATGACTTTTTAAATTCAACTAAAACAGTAAAAGTTTTAGATATAGGCACCGGAAGTGGTTGCATTGCTTTAGCCCTAAAAAAGTATTTGAAATCTTCCGAAGTTTACGCTCTAGACAAATCTAAAAATGCGTTAAATCTGGCAATTAATAATGCAAAGAAAAATCAATTAGAAGTATATTTTATTCATGATGACATTTTATTTCTTAGTAGTAAGCAATTACTAAAATTTGATATTATTGTAAGCAACCCACCTTACGTGTTATTGAGCGAAAAAAAATTAATGAATAAAAATGTGTTGGAACATGAGCCACATTTAGCACTTTTTGTAGATGATTCCGACCCAATTCTTTTTTATAAAGCAATAGCAGATTATTCGTTAAACAACCTAAATTCCAAAGGCTTACTTTATTTTGAAATAAATGAAAAATATGGTGAAGAAATAAAAATTATGCTTTTGAATTTAAATTTCATCAACATTGAATTAAGAAAAGATTTTTTTGGAAAAGATCGATTTATAAAAGCTCAAATGCCTTTATGATCTGGGGTGGAATTGCAAAATAGTTTCCCGTAAATAATCCTGATCTGCGTGTGCATAAATTTCGGTAGTTGTAATAGATTCATGACCCAGCATTTGTTGAATAGCACGCAAATCTGCACCACCTTCGAGTAAATGCGTAGCAAATGAGTGTCGTAAAGTATGCGGCGAAATACTCTTTTTTATCCCGGCTTTTAAAGCAAGCTTTTTCAAGGTAGTGAAAACTGTAATTCTACTAATTCTGCTTCCTCTACGGTTCAAAAATAAATGATCTTCAAATCCTTTTTTAACTTCAATTAATTTACGAACCTGATCACGATATATTTCTATTTGCTTAATTGCTTCAGAGCCAATTGGTACCAACCGTTCTTTATTTCCTTTTCCAACTATTTTTATGAATTCTATTTCCAAATATAAATTTGATATTTTCAATTCCGTTAATTCCGAAACTCTTAATCCACAACTGTATAGCGTTTCTATAATTGCTTTATCACGAACTCCGGCAGCTAAACTAAGATCCAGTTGAGCTATTAATTCATTTATTTCTATGTATTGTAATGTGTCAGGTATTTTTCTTGGATTTTTAGGCGATTTTATAAATTGTAGTGGATTTTTTCTAATTAATTCTTCCATTAGCAAGTAATGATAAAATGCACGAATTCCAGATATTATTCTGGATTGGCTGGTAGCTGCAAACCCAATTTCTACTATAAAACGGATAAAATCTTTTACATCATTTTGAGTAATACTTTCAGGATTAGTTTTTCCAATTCCAACCGAATATTGCTCGAAAAGTCTTACATCGTGCAAATAGGCATCAACAGAATTTTGAGCTAATGATTTTTCCAGTTTCAAAAATGAATTAAATCCTTTAATCGCAATCTCCCAATTCATTTTTTTGATATTAGTTTGGTATTAAACACCAAATTATTTACAATAGTATTTAATAACCACCATTACAAAAATGTTAGATTATCAACAATTGATGATAAGTTTACGTTTTACTTATAAATCGCGAACAAATGAAAATTAGCATTATCAATGGTCCAAATTTAAATTTATTAGGAAACAGAGAGCCAAGTATTTATGGTTCAACATCTTTTGAAGATTACCTTGTTTCATTAAAAAGAATTTTCAGTTCCGTAGAGTTTGATTATTTCCAAAGCAATGTAGAAGGAGAGTTGGTAAACCAAATCCAAAAAGTTGGGAAAAATGCAAACGGAATCATTTTAAATGCTGCTGCTTACACTCATAGTTCAATTGCAATAGCTGATGCAATTTCAGCAATTAATATTCCGGTTGTAGAAGTTCACATTTCAAATATTTATGCTCGTGAATCTTTTAGACAAAATTCTATAACTGCTCCAGTTTGCAAAGGATTAATTTCTGGCTTTGGCTTAGAAAGTTATAAACTTGCCGTTCAGAGTTTTATCAACGAATCCAGTTTAGATCAGTAAAAAATTTCTTCTTTCTAACAAAAAATGAAATTACAATTGATTCTGGAAAAACAACTGTTAATTTTTGTTGGCTTTTCTTCAATAATTTACGTTCGCGATTCAGTGGAATTATATGTGTTAAATAATGAAAATGAGCTTTACTGATTGAAATCGCATGAGAAAACTTAGCCTCTGTTATAAACTTTGCTATGGCAACTAAATCAAATAAATGCCGTGTAAGTATTGCATTAATCAGATTTCCCTTATTCACATTTTTATGAAGCATAAATAAACTATTTCTGAAATTGAGAAAAGTCTTACGAGGGTTTCCTGCATTTAAAGTTCCTCCACCTACATGGTAAACAATGGACTTATGACAGAAATATATTTTAAAACCAGCATTTCTCATTCTCCAACACAAATCTATTTCTTCCATATGTGCGAAAAAAGCTGGATCGAAACCACCTAAAGTTTTATAAACAGCTGCTCTAACGAATAATGCAGCACCCGAAGCCCAGAATACTTCTATTGTATTATCATATTGTCCATTATCTTTCTCTAATACATCAAAAATACGACCTCTGCAAAACGGATACCCATATTTATCCATAAAACCTCCAGCAGCTCCAGCGTATTCAAATTGGTTTTTATCATGAAAAGAGCGAATTTTTGGTTGGCAAGCAGCAATGCTTTTATCCGTTTCCATTAATTCGATAATTGGATTTATAAATTCTGGAGTAACCTCAACATCTGAATTTAATAAAATAAAATATTCTGCATTTACTCGATTAAGAACTCGATTATAACCTTCTGCAAATCCATAATTTCTATCATTTTCTAAAATAGTTATAGAAGGATATGTGCTTTTTAAAAAATTAATTGAATCGTCTGTTGATGCATTATCTCCGACAATTATTTCTAAATTAGAATAGGAACAAGAAATAACGGAAGGTAAAAATTTTTCCAAAAAATGTTTACCATTCCAGTTTAGAATAACTAAAGCAACTTTTGGTTTAATTTTATTTAACATACTATCCATCATTATTTGTTTCTAATGCTTCAGGTTTTGTATGTTTCCATCTATTGTGAGACCATAACCAAAATTCCGGCTTTTTTTGAATAGCACTTTCCAATTCTCTTAAATGCAATTCAGTAATTTCATACAATTTATTGGTTGAAGGATTTTCTGTAAGAACTTTAAAAGTAAGCTGATAATATCCCCTAGAAAGTTTTTCGACATGGCCATATATCACTGGATAACCGAATTTTACGGCAATTTTTTCAACCCCTAAAAACATAGGTGTTTCCTGATTTAAAAATTGAGTCCAATATTGAATTTCTTGTTTCACTGGCGATTGGTCTCCTATAAATGCAGTCCCTGTCAATCGATATTTATTAGCCACCAATGTTCTAAGCGTATCATTTTTGGCAAGTGGTACAGCACCAAATCTTCCTCTTATTTTTTTTATAAACTCATCAAAGTAACGATTTGTGAGAGGTTTGTAAATAGGATAAATTTTGAACTTGCTGGTAGCCGAAACAGCAGTTCCAGCCCATTCCCAGTTATTATAATGGTTGGTAATGAATAATATACTTTGTTGTTTTTTATAGAACTTTTCTAAAATTTCAGGATTTTCAATCACTAATCTTTTACTTAATGAATACGAAGATATTTGTATTAATTTAATAGTTTCAATAATTAAATCGCAAAAATGATGATAGAATTTTTGTTCTATTTCTTTTCGTTCTGCATTCGTTTTTTGTGGGAATGATTTAATTAAGTTTTTACGAACAACTTTAATTCGATAACCAAAAATATGGTAAACAAATACATATAATCCATCCGAAATTAAATATAGAACCGGAAATGGAAGATACGCGAGGAGTGTTAAAAAAAAGATTAAAAACTTGTTTAGCAATTTTTTAATCATTCAAAATCTCGTTTTAATTGATTCAAGCCTCTACTGTCTCCGTTATTTGTATCTTCTTCTTTAAAATCTCTAGTTCGTAATGATGAAACTGCTGCACGGTTTAAAATTAATCCTTGCCATTTTTCATCTTTTATTTCTCCAATAGCTGTTGAATGAATTAGCTCAAATCTGGACGAAGCTAAATCTTGAAAATTAGCAAAAACAAACTTTTTATTGGTTTGATTCTGGCCTAATTTATTATATATCCAAATTTCATAAGGAATTGAGATATCATTTTTACCATCGTTTCTGTTTACAACCGATGCTGGACCATGACGTAAAAAAACTCCACCTCTTGCAGTTTGATATCCTCTAGTTTTGCCATAAGCAAATTTCTGGTCGGCTGTTATTACATTTAATTGGTATTTTTCCCATTCTTTTTCAGCGGTTGGGCCATGCTTTTTTTGCCAAAAGGATAATAAATATTTTTTTAAATAATCTAGCTCAGGTTTTGCTAATAAGTTGGCAGCAAAAAGTTTGTCCTTTTCATTTGAAATTGGGTCTAAACTTTTAATATGTTCTATCAGTTCTAGTTCAGTATATTTTGCTACAAAAGAGTTTTCAATTTCAACATTATCAATATTAATACTTGTAGTAGATGAAGTATTTAAACGTTGAAAAAAAGTCTTTTTACTTGCAATCAATTCGTTTTTGCTCGAAAAAACTTCTATGGTTAAATTGTAATTTCCGGTTGGTAAGGTTTCTATGGCAAACTCACCAATTATAGGATTTGCTGGCTGAGCAATTAATTTACTGAATTTGCCAAAAGGATCAACTTTAGTACCGTTTTCAAAATCCTCTATTGCATAGCTTACCAAATATGGTTCTTTTTCAGCAATAACTCCAGAAGGATAAACTTCTACATAAAACCGAAAGTTTTTAAATTCATTTGGGTAAAAATTATTAACCATCGGCACCAAATCAAAACCATTTTTACTAATTCCGCTTAGGTTTTTGGTTTTAGAAAACGATTCGAGCAATGTTGCATCCGAGATAGAAGTTTTACCAGCTATATAATTTACAGTGATGGTTTCATTCAACAAAGCCATATTTGCTGGTGAATAATTATCATTGAGAGTTATTGTCAATACATAAACACCATTTGCCAATTCAAATCTTTTCTGATCGATAAAATTGTAGGAAAGATTGCTGGTATCAGTTTGTTCGGGTGTTAGTAAATTATATTTATCATTATAAACAGCTTCTCCATTTTTGCTCGCAGTTAATATAACTTGAATTGAACCTTGAAATTTTCCATTTTCTGTTTTTTTATATGTAATCCCTCTTCCAGAAATAGATAAATAGGATTCAACAAAAGGCTTATTATTAGGTGTGTTGAATGATGAAAAGCTGCAAACGGCTTGTAAACCTTTAGCCTTTACCACATTGCCAAAAAATAATAAAGAAGAGAACAGAAGAAAGATAAAGATAAAAAGCCTTTTCATGATATTTATTTTTTTAAAATTACAAAAAATATCGGCAAGCAAATTCATATATGCCTAACTCAACAGAAAATATTCAACAATTCATTCTGCTTCCAGCATTTTATTTACCACCTATTTCTTATTTTTTTTCTCTCTTACATACAGATAATGTTTTGATTAATGATCAAGAATTGTATGAAAAGCAAAGCTATCGGAATAGATGTGAAATTTATTCTGCCAATGGAAAAATTCAACTTTCAATACCGTTAGATACAGGGCGAAATGCGGTAAGAAAGCTTAAAATGAAAGAAGTAAAAATTAGTTTTGGTAATGATTGGAAGAAAAACCATTTAAGTTCAATCAAGAGTGCGTACGGCAGAGCGCCTTATTTTGAGTATTATGCCGACGATATTTTCAGTGTAATTAGAGTTCATCAAACACATCTATTTGATTTTAATTGTTCCATAATAAATGTATTACAAAAGATAACCGGCAAAAAAGCAGATCTAGTTATGGGTAATGAATTTGATGTTTCTAAAAACTGGATAAAACAAGAACAACAAAAATTAATTTTCAAGGAGTATTATCAATCATTTTCTGGAAAATATGGCTTCATAAGCAATCTCAGTATTTTGGATTTAATTTTCCATAAAGGGCCTGATGCCAAAAACTACCTTTTAAATCGAATAACGAAGGATTTGTTATAAGCAAGTGTTGATAATTTCATCTTTGTTTAAATAATAGAAAAACTATACCTTTGCAAAGTTCTGTAAAACGGCAGGATAATTGTTTAGCAAATTCAAAATTAAAAAAATTTAAAAACAACAAACATGAAAATTAACAAAGTATTATCTTTCCTATTTATTAGTGTAACTACAGCAATGGTTATGGCAGGTTGCGGTAAAGACGACCCTATTATTCCTGGAGCAAGTCAACCACAACTAACTATTTCTGCTCCTTCATCTAGTTCAGCTAGTGCAGTTGCTAATGGAACAGTAGCATTTAATGTCTTAGCAGAATCAAATATAGTTTCTAATTCAGATCTATCATCATTTACAGTTTCAAGAAAAAATGTGGACGGTTCTACTACAGCATTAGAAACTGTTACTATTCCAAATGCAAGTCAGAAGACTTATGGCTACACAAAAAGTTTAGAAGTGGGTGGAGCTTTAGGTGATGTGATTTTTACTTTTTCGGTTACTGACAAAAAAGGAGAAACTGCAACTTTAGCATACACTGTTACTGTTGGGGGAGCAATTAATAATTACCAAGCAACTTTGCTAGGAGATGATTTAAGCCCAATACCTAGCTTTTATGATGCTATTAACAATGTTAGATTAATTCAAGCTGCTGCGAAAGCTGCACAAACAAGCGTAGATATTTTATTTTATTATGGTGCTTCAAACGGTGCTACTTTAGCTGCACCAAGTAATTCTGAAGCTGGTCTTGTTTATAATAATGCTTCAACTGGATTGCAATCTTACACAGTTAGAAATGCTACTGCTTTTAAAGAAGTTACTTTAACAGCTGACGCATTTAATGCAATTAGCGTTGACACAGAAATTACTAAATTAGTTCAAGGTGCTGTTGCAAGTGATGCTAAACAACTTGCTGTTGGAAAAGCTTATGCATTTAAAACTGCATCTTCGACAGGAAGAGCTTCTAAAAATGGAATTTTTAGAGTAACCGTTTTAACTGGAACTAGTTCAACAGAATCAACAATTACTTTTGATGTAAAAATTCAGCAATAATTAATTTTGCTTATAAAAAAAACCCTCACAAATTTGTGAGGGTTTTTTTTGTAAAATTTAAACGTATTTTCACATCAAAATTAACTACATCTCTATGCTATCTAAAAATTTACTACTTTTTATTTCATTTATTGCTTTAATAACTGCATCATCTTGTAAAAAAGATTTGAATAATAGAGAACAAAATTTAATAGATATACAACTCCTTTTACCTACTTCAAAAACCGATACTGTCAATGTAAATGATTCGATCAGGTTTTCGGTAATTAGTTATGCAAATATAACTTACTACAGAGATTTGGAGAAGTTTAAGGTTAATTTATCGTCAACCAATGGTGGACAAAATGGTGACATAATCGGAGTTCAGATTAGTGATGCGGATAAGAAAAAGTATAAATTTGATCGTTTTATAAAAGTTGGAAACGTAAAAGGCAACCAAGTTTATACATTTATTGTTCGAGATGTTAGTGGAGAAGAAGCAAGAGTAAGCTATCCGGTGGTTGTAAAATAAATTGGAATAGTATTTATAATAAATCAAATTTCTTACCTAAAAAAAATGCCTTCAAAATTGAAGGCATTTTTTTTATTACTAAATTTTATGGTTAAGATTGAGGTTGTGATGGTCTAACTTCGATTTTGCTGGGTAAAGTTCTTGATGGCATTTTTATTAGATCAACCACTAATCGGCCAATATCTTCTGGTTGTATTTTCCAAGAATCAGCATCATTTACTTCGTGATTGTTGAAATTAGTAGCAACAGAACCAGGCATTATGGTAGTTACATTTATTTTGTCTTTTCTCAAATCGAGCATTATGGCTTGCGAAAATCCCACTAACCCAAACTTACTAGCATTGTAAGCAGCACCTTGAGCAAAGAAATTTGTACCAGCCAAACTGGATATAGTAATAAAATAACCTTCTGATTTTTTCAATGCTGGGTGAACTGCTTTTATTCCATAAAATACTCCAGTTAAATTGGTATCAATTGTTTCGTGCCATTGCTCATCTGTCATATCTTGAATAGTGGCAAAATGACCAATGCCGGCATTTGCAATAAAATAATTTACTCCTCCAAATTTATTTACAACTTCTTGAACCATTAAATTTTGAGAATCCAAACTTCGCACATCGGCAACTATTCCAAGTGCCAATCCACTTTTTATTTCATTTAGTTTTCGAGTTGCTTCATCAACCGTTTTTTTATCACGCCCTGTAATCGCAACTTGTATTCCTTCTTTAATTAATGCTTCTGCTACTCCAAAACCTATTCCTTTAGTTCCACCTGTTACTATTGCTGTTTTTATCATATTCTTTTTGTGTTATTATTTATAATTTTTCTATTTGTGTTTATCTATAAACTCAAATATACTTCAACAAATAAAGAGCCTGAAATGATTTCAAATCTTAAAAAAGAGATTTTTTCAATTAGTAAGATTTATTGCTAAACTTTTAAATTGTTACCTGAATTGATTTTGAAGCATTTGCATTAATTGGTTTTTTTGATCGGCATATTGTTGCTCCGAAAATAAATACCATTGGCATGAATTATATTGTGATCGGTTTAGATCTTGAAAAAAATAATACTTAGCTCCCGATTTCATGGTTAGTTTTCCACTAGTTTGGTTATCACAAGTTTTAATTCCCGCAAATGTTGTATATCCAGATATAGAGTAGTTCACTTTTCCAGTTTCTGTAAAAAGAATATTCACATCAGGCCCAGTTAGTGTAAATGTTTGACCATCAACCGTTAACTGAACTTCAGCCAATGCTCCATATTGATTCAGTAAGGTGGCATAATCAGAACTAACAATAGTAATATATGAAGTTTGATTGATAATTTCATCTGAATTATTATCAACCGGAATATCCGTATTTGGATCTATTTGCGCCAACTTATTTACCATTGGCTTCTCTGCATCTTTCTCATTTTCAGCTACAATCATTGCACCTAAATCATTTTCGCCTTTCTTAAAATCAATATTAATATTTCTGGTAAAAGAAGTATAGCCTTCTCCTTGAATGGATAAACTGCCAATAGCTTTTCCTACACCCGAAATTTCAGTCATAAAAATTCCTTCGCTATCTGTATTTATTAATTCCTGCTTTTCATTTATTGTTAATCTCACTTTTAGATTTTGAATTCCATTGCCCTCTTTGTTAGTTGCGTGGCCTTTTACAATTACTTTTTTCAAACCATCTTTACTATAGGTTTTCATAAAAACATACGAAACCATACCTAACACAGCAACTATTCCAGCAATCATTACAATACTTTTGGTGATATTATAACTATGCTCAACTGTCATTTTACTCATAAAATTTTTATGAATAATGCTTCTAAAAATTAATACGAGGCTACCAATTGCAATGCCTGCTATCCCTGCCACTTTTCCCAGTTCGCTAAGTCCTGATAAATCCATGGTTGTTTTTTTATACCTAAAGATATACTATTTGATTTTAAAGTTTCAAATAGTTATTCTAATGTTTTTTTTACTTAAGTTATTGCTAATGATTTCCGAATAAAATTTTAGATTTTGTTATTTATTCTCATTAAAAGAGCTGAATTTTCATTTTGCAATTTGTAAAACCAATAGACTTACAACCCGTTGAAAATTATCGATTTTTTGTTTTTACTTTGCAGATTATAATTCAACATTTTACATAATTTTAATTTGAAATGCCTGAAAATCAATTATCGACCAAATGAAAAACTTTAAAAAATATTATAAAATAAACGGAACACCAGAAGAAGTATATACCGCTTTAACAAATGCGTTTAGTATATCTCTTTGGTCTGGTGCTGAGGCGGTTATGGAACCTATTGCTGATACTGAATTTTCTTTGTGGGATGGTGACATCAATGGCAGAAATTTGGGGTTTGTTCCTGATAAAAGAATTGAACAGGAATGGTATTTTGGAGAACAAGAAGAGAAATCATTAGTAACCATCATTCTTCATGCTGATAAGGCGAATACAAGTGTTGAACTACACCATACCAATATTCCGGATGAAGATTTTGAAGGAATAACAGATGGATGGAATGATGCCTATTTTGGAAGTTTGGCAGCTTTTTTTGATGAAGATTAATTTACTTCTTCGAATTTTCAACTGTTTGTTTTTGGTGATTTTTTAAAAATGAGAGTAAAACCTTTTCATCACTATGTAAAACACTTTTAGGTGATTTGTTATCTTTTTTCATTTTACTAAAAGATTTATTTAACTGCCCATTTTCGTATGCATCTAATAATGGCGGAAAAACATATGACTTTCTACAAACAGTTCTTGTATTTCCAAGTCGCTTTGAAACGACATCCAACGCACAATTAATTATTTTTTTTCGGGCAGTCAAACTTTCTGGAAATTCATTGGATGCTAAGAATCGTAAAGTTTCTAATGTTCCAGACCAAGTTCTAAAATCTTTTGCTGTAAAATCACAATTAGTAATTTCCTTTATGTAATTATTCATCATTCCCGAATTAATCGATTTATGATCTCCATCTATTGTATAATATTGAAAAAGTTGTTGACCGGGAATATCTTTACATTTTGTGACCAAATCAGCTAAAACACGATCTTTTAAAATAACGTTTTGCTTTATTCCTTTTTTACCAACAAAGGAAAGTTGAATTTTCTGATCAGATATTTTTACATGCCTATCTTCCAAAGTGCTAAGGCCAAATGTTTTGTACAATTGTTTATAGCTTTGGTTTCCAATTCTTATCAAGGTTTTTTGCATCGTATATATGGAAATTGCTAAAACTTTGCGTTCGTCCAATTCCTTTCTTCTAAGATCTCTGGCTAATTTTTTCCTGAAATCTGGCAAAACTTTTCCGAATTCAAGTAATCTGTAATATTTGGTTTCATTCCGTTTATTTACCCATTTTGAATGATATCGATATTGTTTTCTACCAGCTACATCTAATCCGGTACATTGCAAATGTGCATTGTCTTTTTCCGAAATCCAAACTTGAGTCCAAGCCGGTGGAATAGCTAATTGCTTAATTCTGATTAAGATATTTTCATCCTTAATTATTACTTTTTCTATTTTGTATTCAAATTTTTTACCTTTTTTAATTCTTTGAATTCCTTTTTCAGAATCGTTGAGATAGACCAGATTTACACTGGATAACAATTGCTCGGTATCTGTCATTATTTCCTTATTAAAAATAAAAACAAAAACAAATATCAGGCTTGATTTTTCGTTGAATTTTACTATTCTTTAAAATAGTACTTGAAATGAATACAGATAGCTATTATTAGCATTTTCAATAGTAAGAATATTCCTTATGCCAAAAACTACCATGTATACAAATTTCCCCTAAGTGCAGTTTTTTCCATTGATTCAAAGGTTAAAATGGCTTTTTTAAGTAAAAAATTCATTGGTACAGTTCTTTCATTAAAAACTTAAATTAATATTAAAAACAATGGAAACTAAAAATGAAAATGTAATTAATGGTCTTAACAATTTGATTGAAATTAATAACGACAGGGTAGAAGGGTACAAAAAGGCTTCAGAAGAGTTGGAAGACACGGAACTTAAACCACTTTTTTATGAAATGGCAAGAAAGAGTAGAGAATTTGGAGGAATTTTAACTGGAGAAGTTAGAACATTAGGAGGTACACCTGCTGAAGGAACCAAAACAGCTGGAAAATTTTACCGTGTTTGGATGGATGTAAAAGCCGCATTTGCAGGTCATGATAAGAAAGCTATACTCGAAACTTGTGAATATGGAGAAGATGCTGCTCAAGCAGAATATGACGATGTTTTGAAAAGCGAAGATTTAAATACAAATGCATCTGTAAAATCTCTAGTTTTAGAACAAAAGGCTTCATTGCGAGAAGATCATGATAAAATAAAATCATTGAGAGATGCTGCTAGAGCATCAAATTAAAAAATTTGCTTTAAAAAAAACCGCTGAGATTTCAGCGGTTTTTTTGTTTACGAAAGTTTTACAATTCAAATACTTCTCCCGCTTTGGGTAATATTACTTGCTCAAATTTATTTGCTATTAAATCGTTCTGTAAATTTTCCATAGAATCTATCTCACCGTGAACCAGAAAAACTTTTTTCAATCTTTCACTATTTGCATGCGATAAATATTCAATTAAATCTGAATGATCTGCATGCCCGCTTAATTGATCTGTCCGTTTTATGGTTGCAAAAACATGTAAATCCCGATCATTAATCCTAACAGTTTTTGCTCCATCTAATAATTTTCTACCTAAAGTTCCTCTGGCACAATACCCCACAAAAAGTAAGGTGCAATAGTAATTTTGAATGTTGTGATACAAATGGTCTTGTATTCTACCGCCTTCCAGCATTCCAGCAGATGAAACCAAAACTGCTGGTTCTGAATATTTATTTAGCGTTTTACTTTCTGCCATATTTTCAACAAAATTCAAATAAGGCTGATCAAAAATAGCAACCTTTTCATTGTATAACAGTCCTGCATCGTCTGACAATTCTGAACTAAACCTTCGATAAACAGAAGTTGCTTGCATTGCCATTGGACTATCAATATAAATAGGCACATTACCAATTTTGCCTTCATTATGCAACTTGTCGAGCAAAAAAATCAAAGCCTGCGTTCTACCAATACTAAATGCTGGAATGATTAATCGTCCAGGAGAATCAATACAAGTTTCGTTGATAACTTCAGTTAAAACCTCTTCAATTGTTTTTTCTCTAGAATGAAATCTACCTCCATAAGTTGATTCAGAAACTAAATAGTCGAGATCAATAAGTGGAACTGGATCTTTCAACGTTGGATAATTTTTTCTTCCTAAATCTCCAGTGAAACCAATCTTCTTTTCAGTTTCGTTTTCAATGACAGTAAACACTACTGCAATTGCGCCTAACAAATGGCCCGCCCGTACAAATGTGAAACTTAAGTGTTCATCAACCTTGAAGTTTTTATCAGCTGGCCAATCAACTACACGTTCCAAAGCATCCATTACATGTTTATGCGTATAAATTGGAGGTCTATTGCGTTCGCGTCTTCTACCGTTTTTGCGTTTGGTATTTATTTTACTCATCAAAATATTTGCCGTATCATTTAAAAGAATGGCTGTTAATTGAGCAGTTGCAGGGGTACAAATTATTTGACCTTGATAACCATTTTTTACCAAGGTTGGTAAATTACCGCTATGATCAACATGGGCATGGGTTAAAATTACCAAATCAATTTCCGAACAATTAAATGGAAAATAATCGCTTGGACCTTCTTTTCCGTTTTCATAACTCAATCCGCAATCGACTAATATTTTGAAACCATTTTGTAATTCAAGTAGGTGCATACTTCCCGTTACCTGCCGCGCTGCACCCCATATTGTTAATTTCATTGATATTTTATTGTATTTTTCTTATTGGGTAAAAGTAGATTTATGTAAGAAGGTTTTTGTAATTCTTAAAATAAGTTTTATGAAATTAATTGTTGTACATAGTTAATTAATAAAATTTCAATATTTCTTCAATAAGTTTAAACACAGTGGTTGATGATTCTTCACTTGCAGGGTTTTTATGATCAAAATTATTATAGTTTCTTTTTGCTCTATTGATTGCTAAAATTTTTCTTTCTTTTGTCGTTTTTTCATCCATTCCATTTAAAACTTCAAAAATTTCTTTTGTTATTTTTTCGTTCCTTTTCCATCATAAGTTAGATTGAATGGTTTTAGAAGTTTATTAAGTTTTGTATCATAATCTGCTCTATTCATTCCACCACCTTGATGATCATCAAAATGAAGAATGAGCCAATATTCAAATGCCTGATTTGAATATGCAACACTTAATTTTTTACTTTCGGCAAGATTAATTGCTTCATTAAAATTATCAGCATGCTTTGAATTTTCAGGTTTAGGATCAGCATCAAATACACACCATACTTGATCGTACTTTTTTTCTTTTGATAATTTAATTGCTCTATTGACTAATGTTAAAGTATTAAATCCAGTTCCTATTATTTCAGCAGATGACAATTGAAATTGTTTAAAATAAGAAGGTTCAGTATTTTCTCCTTCACAAACAATTAAAATTAAAGGTTTTTCAAGAAGTTTAGCTTCATTTCTATTTAAGTTAGTTTCTTTTTTTCTCTCTATTTTTTGTTTAGCTCTTTTATTATTAACTGTTAATTCTTTACGATCAACTTTATTGTTTTCAAATTTCATCATTTTGCAATAAATTTGATTCTACCAAGTCATCAAAAAATCCAAGATAAGGAATAGCTCCATATTTTCCTCGGAGGTAATTTTCTTCAAAAGATTCTTTTTTTCTTACTTCACCAGAATTAAAGTCAGCTAAAGAATACAGTTTAGCTTCTCCATATTTATTTTTTTCAGTAAACCATACTTGATCTTTTCTGAATAAACCAGAACTTAATAAATTAGAGTCGTGGGTGTTGAAAATTAGTTGTGCATTTTTAGGGTTAAGTTTTTTTGAATTAAATAAAGAAATGATTTTACAAACTAAGTTTGGATGAAGTTTAGAGTCTAATTCATCAATAAATAAACATGATCCATTATCTAACGAATCTACAATCAAACCTATTAAATAAAAATATTTTTTGGTGCCCTCAGATTCATCAATATTTAAATTAAACTCAACTTGTTCAAATTTTAATTTATTTGAAAATTTAAACTTTTTTACTAAAATATCCGAATTATCAAGTTCATTAAATCTATTTTTCTTGTTTATTATGTCTTCAATTTCTAAGTCTGCACTGTTTAAAAGAGTAAGAATTTTAGACTTACCAAAAGAAGTATTAATTTTTTCGGTTGAATTTTCTAAATATTCATGTTCTTGAACACCAGAAATAACACTTAATGATTTAAACCATAAAATCACTTTAGTTGCAAAATCTTCATTAATTTGAGAAGCTAAGGATATTAAGAGTGCATTTTCTCTGATTAATTGATTAGTTACGGTAATAACTCCATTTTTAAAACTTCTTGAATGCATTTCTACATTTTGTAAACTTCTATAAAATAATTCAACTTCTTTAATTTTTGGCTTATAGTAAAGCCATTCGGCAATAATTTGCTTTTTATTTGCTTCGAACCCATAACGAAACAATATACTTTCGTAAATAAATATTACTTCAAATTCACAAGGCTCATTTTCACTTTCCGTATTTAATCGGAACGGATCTACAAAAATTTTGTCTCCTTTTTGACCATTACTAAAGGAATTAATTACAAAATGTTTCATAAACATTAATGCCTCAATAAATTTGCTTTTACCACTAGCATTAGCTCCAAAAACTACTGCACTTTTTAAAACACGGAGATTGTAATTATTAGAAGATGAAACATTTTCGATTTCTCTAGTTTTATCGTGATTAGTAGCCAATAGGTTTAAAGTGGCTCTATCTTTAAATGTCTTGAAATTTTTTATTGAAAATTGAATTAGCATGATTATTAACTTTTTTGCAAATTATTTGCTAATATAAATTCTATTTTTCATTAAATGTTACTTTAATTTTGTTTTTGTTTAAATTAATAAAACGTTTCTTTTAAATGACGCATGATAAAACATGATGTATAAATAGGAAAGCTTGGTGAATTTAATCTGATTAATTGCCGGCGTATCGAATTAATGCAAACTAAATTAAAGGGAGATTAGATAGATACGAAAAACGGTCAATAGGAACTCCCAAACAAAATGTCCTGCAGAGGATTGCCCTCCGTGAACTCAATTTATGTAATGTCTTGCAAGGAATAGGGCTTTGAGAGATTTTGGAAAGTTATATTGAAATGGGGAGGAATGGGATTGGAAAAGGGGGTAAAGTTAGCGGGAATTAATAGTTAGGAGTAGAGTAATTTGGGTTTTGTGGATGGTGGATAATTTAGGGTGAGGGTTTGGAAAGTAGAGGAAGAAATGAGCATATTTGGGGGATAGAGTTTGTTAATTAAGTGAATTCTAAGCGAAATTATAAAAAATAATCAATAAAAATGAACATACAGAATATAGAAGTAATTTTTGAAGATTATCTTAAAGCTGACAAAACACAATATGCGATTTTACTTAATGGAAGCTGGGGTTCCGGCAAGACATATTTCTTAAAAAACAATTTAGAAAAAGTTGCGAACCGAAATGGTTTTAATACCATTTATATTTCTCTTAACGGTATCAGTAGTATTGATTCGCTTCAAACTTATTTATTCCTAAAATTAATACCAATCCTTAATAAAAAAGAAAATATAATTATAAAAAACACTAAAAAGCTTATTGGAAAAGTCGTTGATAATCTTAGTAAAGCTTATTTAAAATCAAGTTTAACAGATTTATTTAAAGATGTAACCGTTGACTCTTTCGACTTTTCAAAATATATAATTTGCTTTGATGATTTAGAGCGATGTCAAGTACCAATAAAGGAGGTTTTAGGTTACATAAATAATTTTGTTGAGCATAAAAATGTAAAAACTTTAATTCTTTCTGATGAAAGTAAAATTGATAAAAATCAAATTGGTTATCATTATATAAAAGAAAAGGTTATTGGACGTGTTTTAAATTTAGAATTAAATATTGAAACCACATTACCGTATTTATTTGAAAAATTTAAAATAGCTAATAGTTCTTTTTATAATTTCTTAATTATACAAAAGAAAGTATTAATTGACATTTTTGAAGGATATGGTCAAGAGAATCTAAGAATAATTAATTTCTATTTAACAAGTTTGGAAAAGCTATTTACAACTTTCAATAAAATTGATCAAAAATACATTCAAGAAGTAATTTTCTTCTCAGCGTTGATATCAATTGAATTTAAAAAAGGGCATATAACTTCTGAAAATTATAATTACAATATGGATTTAAATATTATTGACGAGAAATATCATGCAAGAAATTTTGCAAGGACTAGCTCAATGATTCTAGGCGAGGAGGGTGCAATTAATACAGTAAAACCTTATGTAGAAATATTCTATGAAACGTATTTAACAACAAATTTTAAACTTTACTTCTTTTATAATTCGATTTATATATTTATATTAACTGGGTATTTAAATGTTGAAAATTTATTAATTGAAATTCGAGACCGCTACCCTAAAATTATTTTACCAGAAATACAAGATTTTAATAATTTAATTAGTAGCAATTTTCGTGATTTATCTGATATAGATTTTAAAAGATTATCAGAAAATGTACTTCAATACGCTTTGGAGGGCAAATATTCTATTTACGATTATCCTCAATTGCTCAACTTCTTATATTACTTTTCAAAAAATAATTTAATACAAGAGTCAATTGAAAATATAGATAAAATTCTGTATGAAGGTCTCAATATTGCAAAAACTAATACACAACCTAATGACTACAATATGGAAAACTTAATGCGCTTTGGCGATGATTTTCCTGCAGTTACGAAAATAAAACACGCCATAAAAGAAATTCATTCAGAATTAAAAAAAGCTGAATTTATAATAAAAGGTAATTTATTTATCAAATACTTAGTTCTCGAAGACGAAACATTATTACTTGAATTATTGGATAAAAATCAATTTTCTGAAGAACTTTTTCAATACATTGATGACAAACTTTTCTTAGAAACTATATTAAAAATTTCAAACAAACGATTAGTTAACTTTACAGATTTAATTAAGCCAAGATATAATACTAAAAATATTGGAGATTTATATGAGGATAGAATTTGTTTAACAAAATTAAGAGATAGTTTATCAAATTATTTTGAAACGAATGAAGAAATTGCCAAACTTAAAAAATTTCTACTATTAACTTTAAAAAATAATCTGACTGATATTGTAGAAAAATTAGAGATAAGTCGTTCTAAATAATATAAATTCTCGTTCGACATCCTTCATTAAACTACATTTTGTTTTTATAAATTTTATATTAGATAAAATCAATTTAGAAACGAAAAACACGACTAACTAACAACATTTACCAAAAAATATGTATAGAGGATTTAATCTAAATTTATCATAAAATCATAATGATGTTAATATTTACTACCCAATAGGTGAAAAATTGTTCAATGAAGATAAAAAAATTGTTCTTCAGACTTTTATAAATTTATTTTCTCAGACAATTCTTTAGATGGTTCCAGTATTCAGAAAACTTGGTTTCCACAAATTAATGCTGATATTTTTATTTCACATTCTCACAGAAATGTAAGCATGGCAATTGCTTTAGCAGGCTGGCTTTGGCACAATTTTAAATTAAAATCATTTATAGATTCTTGTATTTGGGAATTTTGTGATGATTTACTTCGGCGAATAGATCATAAATATTGTTTAAATGCCTCTAATAGCTTTAATTACCAAAAAAGAAATTCTTCTACAAGTCATGTTCATATGATGCTCTCTGTTGCAATTTCACAAATGATAGATAAAACAGAATGCATATTTTTCTTAAATACACCAGATTCAATAAAGCCTTATGAAGGAATTGAAAAAACAGAATCACCGTGGTTATATTCAGAAATTTCAATGACACAAATTATTAGAGAAAATAAACCTAAAAGATTTAAGAACGAATCGTTAACTGGTGACATAATTGAAAAAAGTGAAAAGTTATTGATTAAATACAATGCTGAACTAGGGCATCTTAAAAAGAAGCTGCTTGTTGGAGCTTTTCATCTCTGCTTTTACATTGGAATAGAAAACATAATAAGGCATGTTATGTGCCATCACTTTCGGACAAAATTGGTGGAAGAAAATATAAATACGGAAACAAAATAGTTTTAGGTGAAGGAACTGACTTTCAACTTTTTTTAAAACAAATGGCATTAGGTAATATTTTTTACGATCCAGGCATTAAAATGGAAAATGTATCAACTAAACCAAAAATTAAAAAAAGAAGTCAATTTAGAATGAAGTCTCAATTTCTAAGCAGTTTATATAATATTAATGAAATTATTGCAATCCCATAAATTATAACTTAAAAGATATAAATTCTCTTTGAATTAATCTTACAACTTTGCTATAGCGCGGTTAAATCTTCAAAACATAACTTTTACTCTATTAAAATAATATAAATCATCTACCAAAATAATAATTTTATCGAAGGATTTCATACAACACCTTTCACCACAAACCTGTGAAAAACGTAACGCCGGATGGCATAACAGAGGAGAGGTTTTGAAAGGAGAAAGCGCAAAAGCTTATATTTAAATGGTAAGAAATTACAGAAATAGCAATTCAATATTAACTACTTCAACAATTTTAAAAAGTACTACAAAATTTTCGCGTATTTACGTTGTTAAGATTATAATCAATTAAAACTTATCTACCATGAACAGAAAAATAGTTACAGTACTTTTAATTTAACTTACTTAATTCGCTAAATTAAGTTTTGCTCAACTTAAAAAAAATACTACAGGCATTGAATCAGACAATAAAATAAAGGCAATTGTGTCTATTACTGGGATTGGTGCGAGTTATGAATTTGTGCCAATTAAAAGATTGTATTTTGAACTTGGTGGGGCTACATTATTATTTGTAAATCGACTTTATGTTCAAAGTAAGTATGCTGTATATCAAAACAAAAAAATTAAAGTAAAATTAGGTGCTGACTTATCGTATATTAAGACAAATGTATTTGGACTATATGAAAGTGTTAAAGTAAGTCCTTTGATAAGCATGGACGGTTATCATTGGGGATTTCAGCTTTCCGGAAGAGAAACACAGAAAACAAATAATGATTTCGGAAGTGGCGAAACTGAAAAATATTATATTCTAGCTGGGTTGACGTATAAATTTCATATAAAATAAGGTACTACACATAACGTGTTTTTCGTCAATAGGCGGACTGGGCTAACAAAATATTTTAGCAATTAATAAACTTTGAAGCTGGCAGAAAGTTTCCGGTTTTAAAAGCGCAAGTTTTCGTAGTCTTCAAGACTACGTTACATCATACGTAAATCTCTAATTTACCTGTTTCTGAAATTAAATTCGCTGTTACATTACGCATTTGCTAGGTT
>ENA-OFCE01000523-OFCE01000523.1-metagenomes-genome-assembly--contig:-NODE-523-length-24890-cov-7.124260_pt1 | contig 24890 bp, 20 predicted proteins | sample MGYA00153388_OFCE01 | MGnify analysis MGYA00153388
ACCCATCTGTTTCCTTTCTTAACCCACACTTCCAAAACTTTTAAACGGTAGGTATTTGTTACAGCTTTCATTGTAGCTTTTACGTTTGCCACAAACCGAACATTGGCCATTAACCCATTTAAGGAAACAGTTACACTATCTTCTGAAAATTTTTGGTAACTGATAAGCCCGGTTTCCAGGTCTTTCATCAACTCTGTTTTATTTTCTACCCAGCCATTGCTGAACACCACGTTGGGGAAAAAGCCGTTCCGTTCCCAGTCTAGTTCGGGAGTAAGCAACGGCACCTCCGAACGGGCCAGCAACGTACCTGGCTCGCAGGCATCGAGAAGGGCCAGGGCCAGGGCGTACTCGTGTTTCTGGTCGGCGCCGTGGTATAGCAGGAGCCAACCTTCGGGGGTACGTATGGGTTCAGGACCGGCCCCGATTTTCAGGTGCTCCCAGGCCAACCCCGACGGCCCAAATACGTACCGGTGGTTGCCCCAATGCACACCGTCGGTCGATTCGCTGATCCAGATCGAAGACTTCCCAATTTCGGAAACCATGGGGCGGTGCAGCATCATCAGCTTACCGTTTATGCGTTCGGGAAAGAGACAGGCGTTTTTGTTGGGTGGCGGCAAGATCATGCCCACCCGCTCGACATGCACGAAATCAGCGGTTTTAGCCAGCCCTACGCCCGGCCCATTGGCCGATACGGCCGTGTAAGTAATCCAGTAGGTGTCGTCAATTTTGGTAATTCGGGCATCTTCAATGCCAAAAGCTTCGTCGGGTCGGGCGGGGAAAAGAAACGGCTGTTCGTCGATGGTGAAGTGAATACCGTCGGTGCTGCGGGCCAGCCTGAGGTGACTCAACGAGGTTAGGTACGTTTGCCCGCCGATGGTCAGCACGCGGGAATCGTAGGGTTGGCTGGGTTCAGGAAACCGTTGTACAGTGAGCGTGGCGTTGCCATTCGCAAACTCAACCGTGGGTACGTGTAGCCAGCCCGGTTCGGGTACAGGAGCCTCGGCTACACGCAACAGAAGAATAACTTCATGGCCAAAGCGACAGGCGGCGGGGTTGAAAGCCCCAAGCACCTTAAATCCCGGACTATACGGTTTCACAGCGTGCGTGGTCAGAATCGGCTGGTCACTGTGTCGGGTAAGGGTGTATGTATTTCCAATGAAGATAAGAACATGATCGGCAGGGATCTGAGTTCCGACAGCCGTATTCAGGAGGTTTTAGCCAAAGGTGACGGCCACTTCTCCATCGAAAACGGTGGGGAGAAAAGTTTGCTGGTGTTCCACAAATCACAGCTTACGGGATGGATTATCGTTCAGGAATTGGCTTACTCGTATCTGGAGAATCAAAAAACCATGCTGCTGCGAATCACCATATGGATTTTTCTGGCTGTTTTATTGGTTTCCTCTGCGTCAACGATTTTTCTCTCTCATCGAATTACCATGCCAGTTCGGACCCTGCACAAAAGATTGAAGAAAATAGCAGAAGGGCATTTTGAGAGGGAGCAGACGGTAGAAGGAGAAGATGAGCTGGGGATGCTGGGAAAGGGGATCAACCAGATGGCTGCGGATATACAAAAACTGCTGGAAGAACACAGGAAAGAAGAGTCGGAAAAAAGAAGGCTGGAAATCAGCATGTTGCAGAGCCAGATCAACCCGCACTTCCTTTACAATACACTGAATACCATTAAATGGATTGCTGTCATTCAAAAGGCCGATGGCGTGAGAGATGCAGTTTCTGCCCTGGGGAGACTGTTGAGGAACACTATCTGCGATGCTGCGGAGAAGATCACCATCCGGGATGAGATGGCGATATTGGATGATTACATGTATATACAGAACTTGCGGTATAATGGGGGCATTGATGTGACCTACAGGGTGGATGACGATACCATTGTAGAGTATAATATTTTAAAGCTGACACTGCAGCCTATTGTTGAAAATGCGATTTTTCACGGCATTGAGCCTAAAAAATCCGCGGGTTCCATAAGGATTCACATCTTTTACGAAAAGGAAAACATTGTGATTTGTGTGGAAGATGACGGCGTAGGAATGTCCCAGGAGAAAATCAATGAGATCATGAATGGCAGGAAGAAAGAAGAAAAACTGCGGGGCTTGAGCAGCGTAGGAATTAAAAATGTAGACGAACGAATCAAATTAAACTATGGCAGGGACTATGGAATTCGTATTGTGAGTGAACTGGGAGAGTATACGAAAGTATACGTTACCATTCCCAGAGAGGGGCGGCAGGAAGCCTGGGAAAAGGAGGAACGGACATCATGTTGAGAGTGGTAATTATTGATGATGAAGTGTTGGCCAGGGTAGGAATAAAATCCATGGTGGATTGGGCAGAACTGGGCTGCGAGGTCGTGGGGGATGCGGATAATGGAGAAAGCGGCCTGGAGCTGATCCGAAGGTTGAAACCGGATATTGTTATAACGGATATTAAGATGCCGGTGATGGATGGCTTGGAACTTATCGAGAGGGTTAAAAAAGAAAACAGGCATATAAAATTCATCGTTCTCAGCAGCTATGACGAGTTCCAACTGGTAAAGCAGGCCATGAAGCTGGGAACGGAGGAGTATCTGATCAAACTGGATTTGACTCCACAGCTGCTGGCCGGTACGGTAAAAACGGTCATTGATAAAATATCTGCAGAGCTTATGGAGAAAAATGAGCAGAATCGGCTGGAGATGTATCTGCGCAGGGATAAACGAGCGCTGACGGAGGAGTTTTTTAAAAAGCTCATTGGCAAGCTGATTCCTTCGAAAAATGATTTGTATGACAGTATAAAGCATTTGGGCATCGAACTGTCGGAGGAGCGGCTGTACTGTGCCGTAGTGAGTGTGAAGGATATTAAGAACCGGGACCGCTATGCCAAAAAGGAAGACATGGAACTCTTTGATTTTTATGTGATGAACATTACCGAAGAAATTACCAACGACTACTTTTCCGGCTATACAGTCCGCACGGATGCCGATCAATTCACCATCATATTTTCCGTAAAAGAACCCATGGATCGAAAGATTTACAGGGAAACGGTGGAGAAGATGGGGAAGCGGCTGATTGAAATGCTGAACCAATATGTCGGCATTGCAGTTTCCATTGGAATCAGCAACGCCCATACCGGTTTTTTTGATTTGAACCAGGCATACCATGAGGGGGTCAAGGCTGTGGATCACAGCTTCTTTGTAGGGGCTGGCCAGGTGATTTTCTTTTCCGATTTATCAGGAAAGCTGGAAAAAGAATCGCATATCCGGGTACAATCCTATCGGGCAGAAATGGCAAAAGCACTGGAAATGCAGGATATTTCAGCGATCGAGCGGGTTTTCGACCAGATAATCGAGGTTTTCAAGAGCGGAGGGACTAATCGGGGACAAGCCTATGATCTATGCTACCAAACCGCGTATATGGTGTCGGACACGGTGGATTTTGAAGGCCATGGGCCAGAGAAGCCTTTGGAGGCCGGCAAAAGCCTGTATGAAACCATCACCGGAAACAACACACTGCCTGAAATGATGAAATGGATGGAAAATTTAAAAAATGCGGTTTGTACTGCACTTTCCACTAAGGGAGACCTGGACCCCAATGTGAGACTGGTAGCAGCTGCAAAGAAATACATTCATGAGAACTATAAAGAAGATTTGACATTAAACGATGTAGCAGCGGCGCTAAATATCAGCCACTGTTATTTTAGCACCATATTTAAGAATATTGCGGGCGTAAATTTTATTGATTATGTGACGAATGTAAAGATGTCCGAGGCGAAAAGGATATTGCTGGAAAGCGATTGCAAAGTCTATGAGGTAGCTAAAATACTGGGCTACGAGAATGCATGCTATTTCAGCCGTGTTTTTAAAAAGGTTACAGGAATGACACCCAGTGAGTTTATCGAAAAAAAGTATTAGAATAAAAATATTTTATTCTATGCAATTTGCACAAAAGCTTTATTATAAAAAAATAGTGCTGCAACCGGAAAAAATGAAAAATAAATGTATAGGCATAAAAAGTTTTTTAATTTTATCCCCTTCCGATACGAGCTATAATAGTGCCATACCAATCAAATAAGGAGGAATTACTCAATGAAGAAGCCAGTAAAACTACTTTCTTCAGCACTTGCCCTATCGCTTGTATTAGGTACCCTGGCCGGATGCGGCAATGCGTCCAAAACGCCGGAAAATTCCAGTGCCGGTACAGCACAGAGTACTGCTACGGCAAAACCTGCAGACAAAAAAGTCAACCTGAAGTTTGTTATCTGGGACTATAACAAGGCTCCGGAATATAAGGACCTCATCGACGCATTTACAAAGGAGAATCCCAATATCACAATTGAACCGGCTGATATCACGGCAGCAGACTATACGAACAAAACCACCATCATGCTGGCCAGTGGAGACGACAGTGACCTTATCGGTGTAAAGGCGATGCCGGAATACTCCAGTTATGTTCAGAAAAAGCAGATTATTGCCATTGACGATATGATTGCCAAAGACAAAATTGATCCTGCGGGCTATGCAGGAATGCTGGATGGATTGAAATTGGACGGAAAAACCTATGCACTGCCTTATAGAAGTGATTTCTGGGTCCTATTCTATAACAAGGATCTTTTTGATAAGGCAAAGGTTGCGTATCCTACCAATGACATGACCTGGGACCAGTTCAGGGAGACGGCCAAAAAGCTCACCAGCGGACAGGGAAATGACAAAGTGTATGGTGCTTATGTGCACACCTGGAAATCAGCGGTTATGAACTGGGGTGTTGCAGATAAAAAAGGTACCATGGTGGATGGAAAGTATGATTTTGCAAAACAATACTACCAGATGTTCCTTGGGATGCAGAACGAAGATAAATCCATTATGGACCTGGCAACGGCAAAAACATCAAGCGCCAGCTACGCAGGGCAGTTTGAATCCGGAAAAGTGGGCATGTGCCTGATGGGCGCATGGTTTGTAGGTACTCTGATTACGGATAAAAACGCAGGCAAGCACAATATTAACTGGAGCATGGTTTCCGTACCCCATAACCCGGGCGTTCAACCTGGAACTACTTTTGGAAATGTGACACCGCTGGCCATTAACTCCAACAGTAAAAATAAGGAAGAAGCCTGGAAGTTTGTCAAATTCGTTGGAAGTGAAGCTGGCGCCAAAATACTGGCTGCACGCGGTGTAATGCCGGCCTTCCGGTCACAAGCCGTCATGGATGTTTATACAAGCACCAAAGGTTTCCCGGCAGAAGGCAAGGACGCATTGAAAACGAGCAGTGTAACCATCGAGTTCCCGCCGGATAAAAACGGAGGCGCTATTGATAAAGCATTGCAGGAAGAGCACGAATTGATCATGATCGGCAAAAACTCCGTTGACGCTGGTTTGGCAGCCATGGCAAAACGTGTAGCGGATATTAAGGCTGGAAATTAATTACCCTTTTGGGTGTGCGCCCTGTACAGTACTGTACAGGGCACAGCACCCAAAAGAGAAATGTCAGGGAGGGGGTATTTACCGGATAAGGCATCGATCAATATCCGGTAGAGACAATCGTGGATATAGCATTGAATCAAAACAAGGAAGTCAGAAAAAGAAAAAAGAAAGGGAATATGAATACACTGATCGCGTATTCTTTTTTGCTTCCAAATTTCATAGGATTTCTGGTTTTTACGCTGGTTCCGGTTTTAGCTGCTTTTGCTTTAAGTTTTATGGAATGGGATACTGCAAATCCCATGGTATTTGTAGGTTTTAAAAATTTCACCCGGCTTTTAAAGGATGAGACATTTAAAATATCGCTGTGGAACACCTTGTATTTCGCCCTTGGAAGTGTTCCCCTCACATTGGTTTGCTCCCTGGTTCTTGCCCTCGCGCTGAATAAGGGGTTAAAGGGAGTAGAGGCCTTCCGGACTGTTTTCTTCCTTCCGTATATAACGTCTCTGGTTGCCATGGCAGTGGTTTGGAATATGTTGTTCCATCCCACACTGGGACCGATTAATCAGGTGCTGCTGGCTATTGGAATAAAGAACCCGCCCGGGTGGACTTCCTCCGTGGAATGGGCGATGCCTGCTGTCATAATCACCAGCATATGGCGTAACATGGGATATTACATGGTAATGTATTTGGCTGGACTTCAAGGAATACCAAAAGAACTTTACGAAGCGGCTACAGTGGATGGTGCCAATGCCTGGCACAAATTTAGAAAAATTACGCTGCCCATGCTGACGCCCACTACGTTTTTCGTAAGTATTATGCTGACCATCTCCTGCTTTAAGGTTTTCGACCTGATTCTGGTGATGACGGACGGTGGCCCTGGCAGAGCGACCAATGTGCTGGTTTATCATATTTATAACCAGGCATTTATTAATTCCAAGTTTGGATATTCTTCCGCGATTGCTATGGTACTCTTTGCCATTGTTCTCGTGATTACCGTTATCCAATTCCAATTTGAGAAAAAATGGGTGAATTATTTTTAGCATAGGTAATTCCTTACCTTCACCTTTCTATAGGTCCATTACAAATCTGTTGGTTAAAGGCGTGATAAAATGAATAATACAGAGATTGCAGGTAATAAAAAACAGATGAATTTCATAGGGAAGCTGTTTATGTATATCGTGCTGGCCATCGCGGCAGCAGGTGTCTTACTTCCCTTTATCTGGATGCTTTCTGCATCCCTGAAACTGGACAAGGACGTTTTTCAGTTTCCCATCCAGTGGATTCCGAAGGATCCGCGGTGGAAAAACTATCAGGATATATGGAAGCAGATTCCTTTTCTAACCTTTTATATGAATACCACCAAGCTGACGGTCGTCATAACCTTTCTGCAATTACTGACCAGCAGCCTCGCGGCTTACGCATTTGCAAAGATCCGCTTTCCGGGACGCAATACCCTTTTTATTGCCTATATCGGTACCATTGCAGTGCCCTGGCAGGTCTATATGATTCCACAATTCATTATGATGAAAAAATTCGGGTTGAATGATTCTCATTTATCTTTGGTGCTTTTACAGGCCTTTACCGCCTTTGGCGTGTTTCTGATGCGACAGTTTTACCTCAGCATTCCGGAGGAGTTGTCTGAATCGGCGAGAATCGATGGCTTAAGCGAATACGGCATCTATGCAAGGATTATATTGCCCTTGTCCAAGCCGGCCCTTGCGACATTGACCATTTTTACCTTTGTCAATGTGTGGAACGATTTTATGGGACCTTTGATCTATCTGTCCTCTACCAAAAAGAAGACCATTCAGTTAGGGCTAAGGATGTTTATCTCCCAGTACAATGCGGAATATGCCCTCATCATGGCGGCTGCCGTATGTTCCATCATTCCTGTTGTAATTGTGTTCCTTTTTGCACAGCGTTACTTCATTGAGGGGATTGCAACCACCGGCTTAAAGGGATGACCTCATCTCCATACACTACGCTTCCATCTGCAAATTTTCCCCTGCGGGGTACACAAATAAAGAGATCGAAACTATGCGCAAATAGTTCCGATCTCTTTTGTTTTAGCCGATATCCTTTTCAGCCTTTCACAGCACCTGCTGTCAACCCTGAAATAATGTATTTCTGGAATACCAAAAATACAATGGCTGTTGGCAATGCTGCGATGGTAGCTGTGACCATGGTCTCATTAAATGCTGCCTGCCGGTAGCTTCCATAATTTGCGACCCCAACGGTCAATGTCCATAGGTTTTGTTTTGAAACAAATATAAAAGGCCACATGTAGCTGTTCCATATGCTTAAAAATGTATTGATTACCATAACTGCCATGGCCGGACCCGTAAGAGGAAAAATGATCTTCCAGTAGATGCCCATCTCCGAGCAACCGTCAATCCTTGCCGACTGTTCCAATTCTCCAGGCAGCCCGGCAATGTATTGCCGCATAAGGAATATGCTTAAGGGTGTTACAAGGAATGGAACGATGAGTACCTGGTAGGTATTCATCCACTTGATATCCGTAAAAAATTTATATAAGGGTATCAAGGTCAAGTGAATAGGTATCATCATGGTAGAAAGCAAAAGCATGAAGAAGAATTTCTTTCCCGGAAAATCCTTTTTGGCAAATGCATAGGCAACCATGGGGGCTAACAAAATATTAGCACTTACAACGATAACTGCTACAATACTACTGTTAATAAAGTATTGAAAAAAGTTATTCGTGGAGAATACCGTTTTATATGCCTTTAACGTAGCCTGTTTCGGTATGAGATTGAAACCGTCGTTAAGTACGGCTACCGCTTCCTTAAATGTAGAGGATATCATATATAAAAACGGAAATATCATGATGATCAGGAAGGGCAGTAGCAATAAAGCAAGGAGCCAGCCTACCAAATCCTTATTCTTTTCCTTCACTGTGCTCATTAATCACCCACTCCTTTGTCCAGTTTCAGTATCTTGGATTGGATCAGCGTAAATAGTAATATGATTACAAAGAGTGCATAACCAATAGCGGATGCGTAACCCATCCTTTGTGATGTAAAGCCTTGCCTGTAGAGGTATAGCACACCTGTTGTTGTCGCATAAGCGGGACCTCCCGCTGTCATGATCTGAGGTTCTGTAAATACCTGAAGGGAATTTATGGTATTTACAACGATGACATACAAAGTTACATGCCGTAAATGGGGGAGTGTTACTTTAAAAAACTTTTGCAGTGCATTGGCTCCGTCTACTGTAGCAGCTTCATATAGCTCTTCCGGAATCGTTTGGAGAGCGGATAAGTAGATGATCATATAATAGCCTGTTGCAGCCCATACGCTCATGGCCATTATACAGGGCAAGGCAGTATGCTGGTCAAGCAGCCAGTTCCTTCCTTCCAAACCAATGGCGCGGACGAGTTGGGTAAGCAGCCCGTCTCTGAACAGCAACAATTTAAATAATGTGGCGATAACCGTTATGGAAGTAACGGTGGGGAAGAAAAAACCGATTCGGAAAAATGATTTTAGTTTCACACCCTGATTGAGGGCCACAGCCAATAACAGGGCAAATACCGTTGTAAAGGGTATTGTACCAAAGGCAAATACAAATGTATTTTTTAGAGCCGTGTGAAAATTTGCGTCTACAAGAAGTTCCTTGTAGTTTTCCAGCCAGACAAAATCATTAATGGAACCCTTTCGTAAAGGGTTAAAATTTGTAAAGCTCATGTAAAAGGAATAGAATAAAGGATATATGGTAAATACGGAAAATAGTAGCACCCATGGAGAGATAAACAAGTACGAGATTTTATTACTTTTTATTCTGTACCAAAGACTATCACGATTCACTGGTAATGGTGTACTATTTTTAATTGCAGGTTGTCCCGAACTATCCATTTTCAAGTCAACTCTCCTTTTTAACAATATGCTCCGGGCTGTTTAGGCCCAGAGCATATATTACAATTAGTTTCAGTTGTTTCTAGTTACAGTTACTTCAGCCAAATTTTACTTACATCTTTTTCACAGCTGTCCGTAGCCTTATCAATGGATACATTGTTAAGGAATATTTCCTGCATCATGGTGGATACTCTCATGCCAATGTCTTCAATTGATTTGTTAATAGGTGGAGCCCAGGTAGCGCCGGCTTTTGCTATTTCTATGAACTTGCCGACTCTTTTGGCCTCATCATCCTTTGGATTCTTGAATACATCAAGATCGCCGACAGTCTTTGTAGATGGCAATATTGAGTAGGCGCAGAGTTTGGAAATGTCTAATGCCGTACTCTCGTCAGCCAAATAGGTCAAGTATTTGAATGCAGCATCCTTATTCTTACATTGTTCAGGGATGGTCAATACTTCAGCACCGTTGAATGCGAAGGATTTTCCAGTTTCAGGGTTAACGGGAATCATTTCGTAGCCCCAGTTCTTCACTGCTTTTCCGTCTTTCGCCATATAACCGGTCTGGTAGGCTCCGACTACGAACATACCAAGCTTGTTGTTTGCAAAAGCGAGCTGGGCATTTGCTTCATTATCGCAGGAACTGTAAGGTTTGATATCTGCCAGGAAGTTCAAGGCTTTCTTTGCTGCATCGGTGGTAACACCAACAACTTCCTTGGATTTTCCGTTAACATCCTTCTTGACGATCATCTGCCCACCGGCACTGTAGAGGAAGCTTCCGAAGAACTGATAGTCGCCTGTAGCATCACCAGCTGCAATATTAAAGCCGGGAACGCCGCATTTTTCCTTTATGGCTTTGGCATAAGCTTTTAATTCATTCCAATCCTTTGGTGGTTTTGCAGGATCGAGACCTGCCTGTTGAACAAGATCGTAATTGATAGCCAGCGCCCTTGTTCCAACGGCCCATGGGAAAGCGTAGATTTTACCATCTTTCTCACCAAGGTTCCAGTTAATAAACTTGTTTTTGGTTTCCGGAGTAATTAATTTTGTTAAATCGGTCAGAGCACCAACATCAGAGAAGGCACCTACCCAAGTGGAGCCAAGTTCCAGAACGTCAGGAGCAGTACCGGCGCCGATGGCGGTCTGAATTCTTGCAAATCCGTCTCCCCAGCCAAGTTTGGTGGCTTCGATTTTGATATTTGGATTTTTCTTCGTGAATTCATCGATTGCTTTTGCTTTGATGGAAGTTTTTTCATCGCCGATATCCCAGAACTGCCACCATTGAAGTGTTGTTTGCTTTGGAGCTTCCGTCGCTTTGGGAGCATCTGTCCCAGTAACTGGTTTGTCAGTTTCCTTTGAACTTCCACAGCCAGTCAGCCCCAGGGACAGTACCATTAAAATAGCGAGACACAGTGAAAATAACCTCAAGTACTTTTTCATTACAAACCCTCCTTTTAAAATTAAAAAAATTATTTGGTTCGCAACAAGTTTTGTCCCAAGTAAATATTTAAAAATATGTATGGAAAGTGAATTGAGATTTTACATGAACCTAACCTGTTGCTAATCTCAGCTATAATTATAATATCTATATTAAAAGATTTAATTGGTTAATCTTGGTTTTTATTGTATTATCTTGGCTATTCTTTTGTCATGAAAAATACTCTGGGGAATCTAGGGAAAATGCGGTGGGTTTATAATGCAAAAAACCTCACGGAAATGTGCATTTCCATGAGGTTTTGCGTTTCTATAATAAAATATTAAATTTTATTTTATAATTGTGATATACTGCCCAAAATGTCTTCGCCTGAATTTTGACACCTAGCCTTCGCCAGGTGGGTGTCCTGTCAAAAAGTTTCTACCTTCCTCTGCCGTTGCATACAACTTCTGCTGTATGTCGGAATTTGTACTGAGGCCTGGTATCAACCGATGAACACTAGACTCCCTTATTTCAATTGTAGGATCAAAATACAAGCTTATGTCGAGCATTCCAGGTTATCATCACTTGTGAGATTTATTATACCTTGTTTTTGTTTACATAACAACATGATGTGTGAGCTGTTATGGCCGTGGGATGAAAGTTAAACGAGTATTGCATGGGAATGCTTGCTTATACGGAGGATAGCTTGCGTTTGCCCGGATTGCAATTAGGATTGATTATATCTTGCCGGTAGGCAATTATGGTATAATAGTAGAGTTATGAGATATAGGGAAGGATACCTTTGGGTATCCTTCCCTATATCTCATGGAATTTGGATGGGAAGGTGACGGGATGTATAAAATTATGATTGTGGAAGATGATGGTAAAATTGCGAAGCTCATGGAAAACTATTTAAAGAGGTATGGGTACACTACCATCTCCATTCACGACTTTTCCAAAATAAAAAAGGAATTTGCAGAGGCTGCCCCCGATGTAGTTTTAATGGATATTAACTTACCGTACTTTGACGGTTTCTACTGGTGCAGGGAAATAAGAACCCTGTCCAGGGTACCTATCCTCTTCATTTCTGCGCGGGGATCGGATATGGATCAGGTCATGGCCATTGAAAACGGAGGAGATGATTATATTATCAAACCCTTTTCCTTTGAAGTTCTATTGGCAAAAGTCAAAAGCGTGATCCGAAGAGCTTACGGTGAATATTCCGAAGGCAGGAGCAGTGATGTATATGAAGTGGATGGGCTCTATCTGTTTTTGGATCAAAATATGGTAGAGTTTGGAGAAAGGCGGCTGGAGCTTAGCAAGCGAGAATTCCAGCTTCTATACTGTCTGCTGAAAAAGGCAAATTCCATTGTGCCCCGGGAAGAACTGCTGGAGCAGCTTTGGGATGACGTGGAATTTGTAGACGATAATACCCTGTCGGTGAATATTACGAGACTCAGGAAACGGCTGGAGGAGATTGGCATTACGGATGCCATTGAAACCAAAAGGGGGCAGGGATATTGTATAACGAAGAACTGGGCGGTGCGGTAACGTGAATTTTCGAAAGTATTTGTTGGATCGATTGGGGTACATCCTTTTATATTTTGCAGGCATATTTACCGTTATGACGGTACTGTATTTAAGTAGGGTCCTGAACCCGCAAGGACGGAGTGGGGATGGCATTTTCTATGCTTTCCTGCTGTGTACTGTTTTTCTGTGCATCTTTCTGGGAATGGGTTATCTAAGGAACAGAGCCTTCTATAAAAGCTTGAATTTTATGGCACGAAAGGATGCAAATCTGGAAGATACCTACAGGACCGGTGAAGCATATACCTGCGAGCATCGATTGTACAGGGATATTTTAATAAAGAACTATAAATCCTATAAGGACAGCTTGTCGACATTAGAAGAAGCGCAGCACCAGCATACGTATTTTATTAACCAATGGGTCCACCAGATGAAAACTCCCGTATCGGTAATTAATTTGCTTTTACAGAACGACGAGGAAGATAGAGAGACTTTGCTTGACAGCATTCGGGAGGAAAATGAAAAACTGGCAAAAGGCCTGGAAATGGCCCTTTACACAGCACGCCTGAGCCAATTTCATATTGACTTCAAGGTGGAAAGGGTGGACCTTCTCCCCCTGGTGCGTGAGGAGATCAACAAAAACAAAAAATCCTGCATTAAATACTCCATTTACCCCAAAATCACCGGGGAAAAAGAGTTGTTTGTGGAAACGGACTCCAAATGGATTGGCTTTGTTATCAATCAAATTGTTGTAAATGCCATCAAGTACTCCAGAAACAAAGAGGGTGAAAATAAGAGTATTCTGATTGAAGCAGGCAGAGAGAATGGAAAGGCATCCCTCCATATTACCGACGAGGGGATTGGTATTCCGAAGCGGGATCTGGGAAGGGTCTTTGATGCATTTTTCACGGGGGAAAACGGGCGAAGGTATTCGGAATCCACAGGAATGGGGCTGTACCTGTCAAAACGAATTTGTGAGGAACTGGGGCATGAGATCCGGATTGCATCGGAGGAAGGAAAATGGACACGGGTCACGCTGACGTTCCATGAAGGGAAAAGTATTTTTACTATGAAGTAGCTGTATCCTGTTGTATAGTAAATCTTTCAAAATTGTAAGATAAAAATATAGCTTGAAAGGGAAATCAATACAAGGATTTCTCCTTTTTCTTTATAATTGAAACTGTAATTCACCCAGACGATAATAGATTTTTAAGACAAAACGGAGGTAAAAGCATGGCGATACTGCAGGGCATGAATTTGACAAAAATTTATGGAAATAAAAAGGGTGGGATGCTGGTAAAAGCATTGGACCAGTTTTCAATCAATATAGAAAAAGGGGAATTTATTGGAGTGATGGGTCCGTCGGGCAGTGGTAAGACGACGCTTCTGAATATTCTGGCGACCATTGATACTCCTTCCTCCGGGGAGCTCAGGATTAACGAAACCAATCCTGCAACCCTGAAGGAGACGGAGATGGCTGTCTTCAGAAGAAGAGAGCTGGGGTTTATATTCCAGGATTTCAATCTCCTGGACACACTTTCTGTCAAGGAAAATATCATTCTTCCCCTGGTGCTGGATAAAACGCCGGTACAGGAGATTGAGCGGAAGGTTTCAGAAATAGCATCGTTACTGAATATTGGAGAGATATTAAACAAAAGGCCCTATGAAATTTCCGGCGGACAGCAGCAAAGGGCAGCCTGTGGCAGAGCGCTGATTCATGATCCCTCCATCATCCTGGCAGACGAACCCACAGGAAACCTGGATTCAAAAGCTTCCAATGATGTAATGGAGTCACTGAAGAACCTAAATGAGAAAAAGGGGGCCACCATCATGATGGTTACCCATGATCCCTTTGCCGCCAGCTTCTGTAACCGCATCGTGATGATCAAGGATGGCAGGTTCTTTCTGGAGATCGTGAAGGGTACGAACCGGCAAGGCTTTTTCCAGGAGATACTGGATTCGCTTTCACTGCTGGGAGGAGGGGGCTATAATGAAATTAAGTGATATTGCCTACAAAAATGTAACGGGCAACCTGTACAAATACATTATGTATTATCTCAGTAATGCCCTGGCGGTCACCATATTTTTCATTTTTGCAAACTTCATTTTCAATCCGTCCATAACGGAAGTGAAGAATGCCGGCTCTCCAGGCGCCATTACTGCGCAGGCGCTGGTCATGTGTGAATTTGTAATTGTGATATTCTCGGTGCTTTTTATCAACTACTCCATCACGAATTTTTTAAAATCCAGAGAAAAGGAATTTGGCCTGCTGACATTGCTGGGCATGAGCAAATCCCAGGTACGGGCCTATATTATTTATGAGAATCTGGTTGTTACAGCGGCTTCCATTGGAACCGGGCTGTTTTTCGGAATCATTTTCTCAAAGCTGTTTTTTATGGCAGTAGCGGTTGTATTGGATGTAAAGGGAGGAATTCCTTTCGGATTATCCATAAAGGCCGCTCTACTCACCATTGGATGTTTTACAGCACTTTTTCAGGGAATCAATTTATTTTGTGTATTTAAAATTAAGAACCGGAATATTGTTGAACTTTTAAAAGGCGCAAGGATTCCGAGGCCGGCACCCCGCTTTTCCGTGGTAAAGTCCGTACTGGCGATACTTTTTCTCACGACAGGATATCTCCTTGCATTGCTTACTTACAAATCCATTATCGTAACGATGCTGCCCATCGTAATTTCTACCGTGCTGGGGACCTATTTTCTGTTTACCCAGTTCAGTGTTCTGTTTACCCGGCTGCTGCAGCGAAACCGTATGCTGTTTTACCGGGGCACCAATATGGTGACTTTGTCGCAGATGATTTATAAGTTAAAGGACAATGCCAGGGTATTGTTTATTATTGCCATTTCAGGAGCCGTAACCCTGACGGCCGCCGGCTCGGTATATTCCCTGCAAGGCTGGCTGAAGTCAAGCTGGATGCTTCACATACCGCAGGATATCAGTCTTACTGTCAAAGCAGAGTATACGACGGACATTCCGGATATCCATAAAATCGAGGAGACCATTGAAAGGCATAACGCGAAGATTGAATATAAGAATAAAATTTCTTTACTGCAAGCGATAAACGTAGAACACTCCCCTTCCATCAGCGAAAGCTATAATGATAGGAATCTGCTGGTTATGTCGAATTCAGACCATAACCGCAGAGCGAAGGAGCTGCAGTTGAAGCCTGTAAATCTGAAAGAGGAAGAAGCGCTGGTATATACGTATCAGGCGTACGATGTGAAAAAAAACGTATTTCTTGACAGGGAAGTACTGAATGTCAAGGTTGGCTCGGTTACAAACAGGTATAAATTGACGGAGGAAAGGCGGGTTGGGCTGATTAATCCGAACCAGCAGACGCTCAATGTACTGGTACTTCAGGATGCCCAGTTTAATAAGCTGTATGAACAAGCCACCGAATCGGAGAAATGGGTTTATTACGGATACAACCTGAAAAGGTGGGAAGACGCCGTCAGTGTTACCCGAGAGCTGAAAGGGACTGTGACCAGCGGGAAGAATCAACTTTTCTTTGAAAGGGTTACGCAATTTACTCCCATCATGACCCTCATGAACCTGCTTCTCTTTATAGGCGTTTTTATTGCGATTCTGTTCTTTATCTCTACAGGAAGCATTATTTACTTTAAGATGTTTACAGAGATTCAAAGAGATAAGGCAGAGTTTACGTCGCTGAGGAAGATTGGAATGACGGACGGTGAGATGGCCAGGATCATCAATACCCAGACTGCAGTTATTTTCTTCCTGCCCTTTGTGGTAGCGGTTGTCCATGCGATCTTTGCTATAGGGGCTCTGGAAAAGCTTTTACAGGCTGATCTTAAGATTTATGCACTGACGGTGGTGGGAATTTACTTTGTCTGCCAGTTGATTTACTTTGTTTTTGCCAAATCCATGTATACCCGGCAGATTCGGGAGATGTAAGTACTATTCAATAAAAGAGGACCAGGGAGTTTGTTCCCTGGTCCTCTTTTGTCTATTGAACGATAGTAGAAACAAGGGGGCGGTTCTCTTGTTTCTGCTATCATTTATATAGTACAATAAACCAAAAATAATTGTGGGCGGGTAAAAATGCTTATTTCCATCATTATTGCTTATTAACAGATAACGGAGTTGCTGAAAAGCCATCCGAAACGAAGTATATCCTAGAGCTTAATCAAAAGTGAGACAAAGAAAAAATGTGATTGTTGACTTAGTTACGAGTGAAACATATAATGAACATGAAAATAACCAAAACGAATGCATTTGAGAAGTTTGGGTATTAAGCGGGTAAGCAAGCTGAGTTTATCATGAATACGCAGAAGTCTTTTAAGAATTTAATCAACAGTAGTAGTTACTGATTAATCGGTTGGGAGGCGGACAAAATGAGTTCAGGTACAACAACGGATATCTGTAAAAAAAACACAAGGCGCAATAAAAACATCGGAAAGAAGAAAGCAGCATTTTATTTAAAAAGAGATTTCTTCCTATATTTGTTATTACTTCTCCCGATACTCTACTATGTTATTTTCAAATATGTTCCTATGTATGGTGTCATTATTGCTTTTAAAGACTATAACATGTTCAGCGGAGTTATGAAAAGTCCATGGATTGGGCTGGATGCTTTTGTAGAAATATTTAAAATGGATACGTTTTATAGAGCTTTACGGAATACACTAACCTTAAATTTTCTTGATCTGGTTGCAGGTTTTCCGGTTCCAATCATTCTGGCCATCATGCTGAGTGAACTAAAAGGAGTTTGGTTTAAAAAAGTCTCCCAGACAGTTCTTTACCTGCCACATTTTTTATCATGGGTGATCATGGGAGGAATTGTTTATCAAATATTTTCCGATAGCGGATTTGTCAATGTATTTTTACAGTCAATAGGACTGGAGAATATACCATTTCTCTCAAATAAGTGGTATTGGTTGTTTACCTATGTATTTGTGGGTATCTGGCAAGGCGCAGGGTGGGGTACCATAATATATTTGGCAGCTATAGCGGGAATAAACAAAGAGCTGTATGAAGCTTCAAATGTTGATGGTGCCGGAAGATTGAGAAAGATCTGGCATATCACGCTTCCCGGACTTAAACCCACAATTATCGTCTTACTGATAATGAATCTTGGACATATAGTATCCATTGGTTTTGACAGACCTTTTGTTATAGGAAATGCCCTTGTAAAGGATTTTTCGGATGTAATCAGTACATTCGTCTATTCTTACGGATTGCAAAGTGCGCAGTATACCATGGCAACTGCTGTAGGTTTGTTTCAATCTTTAGTTTGTTTGATTTTTCTTCTTTTGACGAATTATATTGCGGAGAAATCCGGTGAACAGGGGATATGGTGATGAGGGGGATTTTATGAGAGCAAAAACCAGCGACAAAATTTTTGAGATATTTATTGTTATTATGGTATCGCTAGCTGTTATCCTATGTGTTATACCGATATTGCATGTGGCGGCAGTATCGCTTAGTTCAAACAATGCAATTATTTCGCAGCAGGTAAGATTACTTCCGGTTGAGTTGACATTTCGTTCGTATAACTTTGTGATAAATGATAAAACCATGGTTCGATCTCTTTTATTTACGATTGTGTTGACGGTTCTATATACGCTGATCAGTATGTTTATGACTGTATGTGCAGGATACGCCCTTACAAAGAAGCGGTTAAAAGGAAGAAATTTCTTTCTGCTCGTGATTGTAATCACTATGTATTTTGGTGGAGGTATGATCCCCAATTATTTGCTGATCAAAAATCTAAAGTTGATTAATAGTATCTGGAGCTTAATCTTACCGGGGATGCTAAGTACATACAATATGATTATCCTAAAAACGTTTTTTACGAATATGCCGGATAGTATTGAAGAGTCGGCATACCTGGACGGATGCAGCGATATTGGGATTCTGGCAAAAATTGTACTACCGCTTTCAACCCCTGTTCTTGCGACATTAAGTTTATTTTATGCAGTGGGAAGGTGGAATGGTTTTTCGGATGCTCTCATGTATATAACAAAACCTCAACTCTATCCGTTGCAGCTTAAGTTGTATCAGATTATTTATAACAGCATGGATTTGCAGATTCTGCAAAATGAAGGTACTACAGCGATTCAGGTTTTACCTGAAAGCATAAAATCCAGTTGCATTATATTTGCCACCATTCCGATTTTGCTTGTATATCCATGGCTGCAGAAGTATTTCGTATCCGGTGTGATGATCGGTGCCATCAAAGGTTGAGGCAGACATATCGGCAAACATTATAACAACGGAAGCAAATGCACAGCATTTGCAACACACTGTTTCAACGAGGCGGGAGGTATGCTCCCCGCCTGTTAAATTGAATCGGTACCCGCCACCTATAGAGGTGGGGGAAATCTTATGCCTCGTTATATTTAAGGTGATATAACTGTTCTCACGGCCGGGAGAATTATTATATAATTTGATTGTTGTGATGATGATATGCGCGTGCATCTGACAATCATGAAAAAGAACAGGAGGAGATATCAGTATGAAAAGACAGGGAAAAAGAATCGTAAGTATAGTATTATTAGCTTTCCTGACCTTCGGTATGTTTTCCGGATGCGGAAGCACCGGTGATAAGAAGACAGAAGCCAGCGCAGACGCAAAATCAGCTCCGGTAGATTTAAGAGTAGAAGTATTCGATCGGGGCGTAACAGGACAATTGCCTCCCGATAATAACTATTGGACAAAATGGATACAGGAAAATTTCAAAAGGGAAACCAATATCAATGTAATATTTGTTCCCATACCCAGATCCCAGGAAGTGGATAAGTTGAATGTTTTAATGGCTTCAGCAGAAGCTCCGGACATTTGCATTACTTATAATGGAGGAACAGTTTACAACTATATAAAACAAAATGGACTTGCTGATTTATCACAGTATGTAAGTAATAGTCCGAACATCCAGAAATTTATCGGTAAGGATGTTTTGAAATATGGCATCTTTTCCGGAAAGCAGTATGCTATCCCTGCAAGAAGAGCCAACGATGTGAACGCCTCCATAGGAACGTTTATAAGAAAAGACTGGTTGGACAAATTAGGGATGCCGGTACCAAAAACAACTGATGAATTTTACAACACCATGAAGGCATTTAAGGATAAAAATCCTGGAAATGTGGCGGGCGTCATCCCATTTGGATTGTCCAGCAATGTTGGTTATTATGCTTCACAGCTCATTGAGTCCTTCAAGAAGGAGATGACGGAAGAAGAATTTGCAACATTGCCTGATTGTATTAAACCGGGATACAAGGATGCCATTCGATTTCTGAATAAAATGTATAATGAAGGTTTGATAACTTCCGATTTTGCCTTGGATAAAGATCAAGCTAATTATAATGCGAATATTACCAAAGGCAAGGTAGGATGCTTTAGCGCCAACTATGCGTATCCCTATAGTCCCTCTGGCAGCCTTGCATCTGCGCTGAAACAGATGGATCCGAATGCAACCATTATTCCTTGTGATCCTTTTACAAACTATGAAGGCAAACATAAAAAGATTGCAGATGATCCCCTGGGAATTCTATCCATTGTACCTGCATTCAGCAAGAGAGCAGCTGAAGCTGTTAAGTATCTCGACTGGCTGTCAAGATCGGATGTGATGTATTTCCTGCAGAATGGGGAGGAAAATTATCATTATACTTTGAAGGACGGGATTCCGATCCAGAATAAGATTGAAGGGGAAAAGAAATTCAATACGGGGGCCAACCTCGATTATACCCTGTCGGTAAATGGAATTTACCTGGGCAGCCTGGACAAGAACATCAAAGCTCAATCTGCTGCATACCCGGGCTATGAAAAGGAGTATCTCGAATGCTATAAGAACGCTATTACCGATTATTATCTGGCTTTCCATTTTGATAAACCGATTGAGTCTGAAACAAAATTGGGTAAAGTCCTTGGTGAGAAGTCAACGGAATTGATGATTAAGTCTATCATAGCAAAACCTTCCGAATTTGATAAGGTTTATGATGATCTTAGTGATCAATACATGAAGTTGGGTGGAACTGAAGTCATGAACGAAAAGAAAGAGGCGTATAAAGCAATGAAATCAGGAAAATAGAACTTTTGCCTTTTCATGAGCAAACACATGCAAAAGCCTCTGTCTACGGTAAAACATAGGGGGAGGCTTTTGATAGCTCAAGGCATGTAATCCTTTAAAATTCCGTACTCTCTTTTCATTTTGGGTGTTCTGTGGTATATTAGTTCTGGTGGTAAGTTTTTCCGGTGGTGGAAGTAATATTGCTTATTGATGTGAAGTATGAGTAAAAGTTTATAGATGAAGTGCTCTAATAAATTCCTGGAATAGGTTTTATATCATTCATATCTATAGGGGGTTGCTATGAGAAATTACCCGATGTTCAAGAAGTTTTTTATTTCTTTTGTGGTGTTTCTGATTATTCCGGTGATCATTCTTTGCTCTATCTCTGATTATATGATTTTAAGATATTCAGAGCGTGAAATCAGTAAATCCAGCCTTGGTAAATTAAAAGTTGCCGGAAATATCAGCTCCCAATTAACTGACCAGATAAGTAGAGATGCATTGCAAATGTCGATGAGTAAAAATCTATATGATCTTAACAATTATAGGCGATATGACCAAATTGTGCAACATCCCGATTCTTTTATGTACATATTAAAGCTCATGGATACGTTATCGGAGATGCCCAAAGCAAATAAAATCATCAATTCCGTATATTTGTATGTGGATGAGGCGGATTATATCGTTACGTCAAATTCCAGAATAGTTTTACTTGATAGTGAGTTTGTGGATACAGGATGGATACAGGAATATAAAAAAATGAAAGGGAATAAATTTACTCCTTTTTGGCTGGAGCCAAGATTCATACAATATCAGGGTAAAGGTTCGGCTTCAGATAACACACTTAAACCCGAAGACAATATATTGACTTATGTATACCCTCTGACCATGTATACATCCTATCTAAATGGTGCAATTATAATCAACGTCTATGAGCAGGAGCTAAGCCAGTTGATCAATAGTAACAATACCGAGTCTGAGGGCTATATGTATATCATAAGCGAGCGGGGCGATGTTATATCGAGTGCGGACAAAAACCTTTTTGGAAAGAATATTGCAGATCAGGAGCAGATAAAAAATATTATTTCTAATGAATCAAAAGAAGGATACATCATATCCAATGTGAATAATGATCGGTCACTGGTTACTTATTACAAATCAGATTTAAATGATTGGATTTACGTGGGTGTTTTTTCACTGGATACACTGATGAGTAAAGTTATTTCGGTTTGCATGAGTGTTGTCTATAGTTCTGTTCTTCTGGTTGTCATAGGAACCGGAGTTTCTTTTATCCTATCCAAAAGACTCTATAACCCTGTTAAAAAATTGATACAGGACCTTAAGAAAAAGAGCGGTCTGGATTTTAACAATACCAGTAATGAAATTATATTGTTGGAAAAGGTATTTGATACACTGGTCAAGCAGGAAGAAAACCTTTTTAACGAATTAGAAAAGCAAAAAATCAATGTAAGGGAAAACTATTTGCGTAGGCTGCTGGAGGGAAATTTAAAAAATATGGAGAGCTATGGGTTTCTGGAGACGAAGTTTTCCAGATCTCACTTTCTTTGTGTAGTTATTTCAATTGACAGGTATGTTGAGTTTTCGCAGAAGTATAGCGAGGAACAGCAATATTATATGAAAGCTTTGATTTTAAAAGTATCCGAAGAAATATTCAATATATCGTATACCGGTGCAGGACTTGTAATAAATCAAAGAAAAATTGCGATTGTGATCAATATGAATTGTATTCATGCGGAAGAGGCATTCCGTCAAATTGAAGCGGATGTTAGAAAAATGCAGATGGAAACATCAAAAGTTTTAGATTTTACAGTTTCAGTAGGCATAGGTAATATGTATACAGACAAGCAGGGAGTCAAAAAATCGTTTCAGGAAGCAGAGCAAGCGCTAAAATTGAAGCTCTTTTCAGGAGATGGAAGTGTAATTGTATGGAAGGAGGATCTGGATAAGTATAACAAGTATTATTATCCTTATGAAAAAGAAACTCGTATTTTGAATGTGTTAAAATGGTGTCTGAAGGAGGCACTTTCAGCTGCGGTGGATGACTTGATTGATGATATACGAAATAAAAATGGAATTTCATGCGATAATATCCTTCAAATTATCAACCAATTAGTTGGAAATACCATCCGCTTTTTAGTGGATTCTCACATTAATATCAGTGATATTTTTGGGGCGAATTTTAATATATACCATGATTTATCGGAAAGAGAAACACTGGAAGATTATGGCAAATTTTTACACGCATTTTACGGAAGCATTGTCGAATATTTAAGTAAACCTATTTTGAACAGCAAAGGGTACTTTGCGCAAATGCTGGAATATATTCATACAAATTATAAAACGGATATTGGCATTGATGATATCGCCGCTCAGGTGGGCCTTAGTTATGCGCATACAAGGAAGATATTCAAGGATGAAACAGGAGACAGCCTGATAGATTACATAAACAAACTTCGCATCGAAGAAGCGAAAGGATTGCTTTGTAAAAGCAATAAGAACATAATGGATATAGCTTTGAAGCTTGGATATAACAATGATCAGAGTTTTACGCGCTTTTTCAGAAAGTATGTAGGCGTTACACCCGGTGAGTACCGCAATCTGAAAATTTTAATATAACTTGCCGGAAACGGGGGGATGGTTCTTTTGTTTCTTTTTCATTTATACGGTATAATAACCCAAAAATAATTGCGTAGGCAATGGACGGCAGACTGTGTGAAAAGTAGACTGGAGAATTGACTTTTCATACAGTCAGCTGTCCATTAACACTCTCTGTCAATGAAGGCCCTCATGTGACAATCAGCGGGTTAACATCTGAGGGTAAATGCAGGGTAATTTATAAAATCTTTATTGAGGTTAGGAGACGTTTAATAATGAGTAATGTATTGTATAACCTAATAACATGGGAGTATTTTAAATCGCTTGTTAAAAGGAATTTTAATATTGACTTTGTTAAAATTGATGATTTCTTCAAAGAAGGTACTGAATGGTTATCTTTAGAAGATTATGAAAACTTAAATGATGATGAGATACTTAATAACTTAGCGAGTTTGAAAAATTTTGAAGGAAATCTATATGTAGTCACAGATGCCTCATACCAAAAAGAACTAAGTCCGTTTCAGATTGAATCAACAAATATAAAGAGTTTTGCGGAAAATCATAAGAATATCTTCGGCGAGAGATTCGTAGAGACGGATATATTAATTATTAATTTCGAACTGAAATTTGCTTGGATTTTTCACCATGAAGGTGTTTATGCACTAATTGACTTTAGATAAAATGTAAACGATTTACGGAATACATGAATGAGGAAGTGGAAGAGGAATTTCTTGATGTAGTGGAGAAGGATGATGTCATGGAAGAGGAGAGGGCAAAAGAACTGTATGAAAACGTGCTGTTACCGGGGAATACCACAGAAGGAATCCGAAGGGCTCTAGTGACGGATGCCATCATCAAGGAATTTAAGGAAAAAACCAACCTTTCCATAGGAAGGATTGCAGAGATCACAGGGCTAAATAAGAATAAGGTAAACAAGATATTGAAAATGTAGACAACAGAATCGTCCCTGCATCCTGGATGCAGGGAGACAAGGTGCTGACCAAGTTGAAAACTTTCCTCCAATAAAAGTTGCAAATGTTAAAGGTCAGTACGTAGCTATAGATGGAGATAGTAGACTATATATTGCCAAAAGTACTAAGGCTTCCGAGATTAACATCGAAGTAGTTAATGACCTCGATAATATGAGGGATTTAACCAGTCGTTTGACAAAGAATAATATTGGAACCCAAGGTACAAATAAATTGCCAGTTCCAAGGTAAGGAGTTATTTATGTTTAAAGTTGAGATTGACAACAAAAAACTAAAAAATGAAATTGAAAAAATCTTGAATTGGGATAAATGGTATGAAATAGAAAATGAAATTTTTAGAATGAAAGACTGGGAAGAAGCTGATATTGATACATTATATAATTAATCTAAAACAAAGGGTGGATGTAAGAGAATGAAAATCACTTACGAAATCAAAAACTTTAAAGAATATTTAGAATTACCTCTCATTTGTAAGTTTGGCTTAATAGTATCTTACTCGGGGTGGATTATAGCTGTTGCTTACTTTATTGGTAGAATTTTTTTTGATATAGAATTTTTTAAAAGACGCAACTTATTTCTATATGGCATAGGGGGATTCTTTTTAGGAAATTTTATTACAATAATTTTTGACAAGAAAAGAAGTAAAAGAACAAAAATTGGAGTGTTAAAACGGCGAGTGTGATTGTAGACTAAGCGGTTCGTAGACATGTAGTGCCCAAGGGAAGGGCGGTGCCGGGCACCTAGGAAGGGCGGTGCCGGGCACCTAAGTTACTAAGTTATTGACTCGCTTCATACCTCCTGTTAAAATATGGACAGGAGGTATTTTTATGGGAAGAAAACCGAGGGTAGAGTATGAAGGAGCTATATACCATGTAATCCAGAGGGGGAACAACAGAGAATATATATTTGATAACTGCAACGACAAGGAATTTCTGTTGAAGGACATCCTGAGCAGAAAGAACTATATGAAATTTAGGCTGTTCGGATATGTAATCATGAGCAACCACTATCATCTGCT
>ENA-OFCE01000524-OFCE01000524.1-metagenomes-genome-assembly--contig:-NODE-524-length-24879-cov-6.188568_pt1 | contig 24879 bp, 25 predicted proteins | sample MGYA00153388_OFCE01 | MGnify analysis MGYA00153388
GCCCCCCGAGCGACGCCCTGATGAAGAATTGGCTTCCGTGGGCTGCTGGGAGCGGCCAAACGGCAGCACCTCGGGGTACGCCGGACCTGGCCTGAATCTTCAAGACGATGTCGCCGGCCAGTCGATCTGTACCCATCGCTTTTCACGCCCGCGTGTGGGGCTTGTTGCGAGGAAGCAGGCGATCGAAGCGCCGGGTGATGCTCTTGGTTGCGGCTGTGAGCGTGCAAGCCGGAGCGAATGGAGCGATGGCCACGTGCGCCGGCTTGCTCGGTCAGGCGCTCGTGGCAGGCCCACAATCTGTGCTCTCCGGCGCGCTTGTCGACTCCCGGGGTCTCAACTTTCCTCCATTGCAGCTTTGTTTTCTGGGTTTCGCGGCGGCGCTGGTGAAGACGATCGCCGGCGCCATCCCGCTGATCAGCGGCAGAACCACGCAGGGCAAGGGCCTCGTCATCGGCTACTTCGCGCAGCAGGAAGTGGACGTGCTGCAACTCGACGACGGCCCGCTGATGCACATGGTGCGCCTGGCGCGCGACGTGGGACCCACCGGGCGCGAACAGGAACTGCGCGACTACCTGGGCACTTTCCGCTTTACCGGCGCCATGGTGACGCAGCCGGTCGGGTCGCTTTCGGGCGGCGAGAAGGCCCGCCTGGTGCTGGCCATGCTGGTGTGGCAGCGCCCCAACCTGCTGTTGATGGACGAGCCCACCAACCACCTCGACCTGACCACGCGCGAGGCGCTGTCGATCGCGCTGAACGAGTTCGAAGGCACGGTGATGCTGGTCAGCCACGACCGCGCGCTGCTGCGCGAGGTCTGCGACGAGTTCTGGCTGGTCACGCGCGGCGGCGTCGGGCCCTTCGACGGCGATCTGGACGATTACCAGAAGTGGCTGCTCGACGTGTCGCGGGCCCTGGCCAAGGGCCAGGAACCGCCGCCCGTGCCGGGCTCTGCGCCGGCGCCAGCCCCGGCGGCCGCACCCGCTGCCAAGGGCCACGTCCAGCCGGCCAAGCGAGACGACCGCAAGCACGCGGGTCAGGCGCGCTCGATCCTGGCCAACCGGACCCGCCCGCTGCGCAACGAGGTGCAGCAGATCGACGCGCGGCTGGCCTCACTGGCCACCGAACGCACGGAACTCGAGTCCAAACTGGAACGCGGCAAGCTGTCGCCGGCCGAGCTGGCCGACATCGGCAGGCGCCTGAACCACGGTGCTGCCGAGGTGGTGGTACTTGAAGAGCGTTGGCTGGCGCTGCAAGGCGAGATCCAAAAGCTGACGGCCGACGCGGCGCTGTAGCGGGTGGTCGACCCCCTTCAAACCCGGGGGTTGACGTGCATTGGTCACCAATGTCACGGTACTGTCATCGAGCGAGCCGAAAGTACTGCAGGCCTGGGTCGCTCGCAAGTCCCCGCGAGCCCGGTCCTCCATCAACGAACTCTCACAGCGCACCATGCAACCCACCCCTTCCATTTCCCGCAGCGCCTTGGCCCTGGCGATTGGCCTGGCCTTCGCTGCGTCGGCCTCCGCGCAGTACACGTCGGCCAACCGCGACGTGCTGCTGCCCAACACCGGCGCGTGGCCCAGCGGCGGCGTCACCATTGGCGGCACACGGTTCATCAACCTGGGGTTGCAAGGCGTGGGCCGGGTGGCAGCCAACAGCATCGACGCGGCCACGGGCGAGTCGCTGGGCTCGATGTCGGGCATGGAAATCACCGGCTTCACCAACAACGGCAACGGCAGTTGGTCGGGCACCTTCAACTTTTTACCTGACCGCGGTTACAACGCGGGCGCGGTGTTCTCTAATTACGCCGCGCGCATAAACGCCTTCAATTTCACCTTCACGCCGTACACGGCTGCCGCACCCACCACGCTGCAAAACCAGATCGCGATGAGCTTCACGGGCTCCACGCGCTTTACCTACGACCACGACAATAACTCGGCCACACCGGCCATCTACACCACCGGACTGTTGCCAGCGGCCGGTGGCAGCACGCTGTTCGGCACGACGTTGCCGACGGTGGCGGCTACCACCACACAAAGCGACGGCAGCTACGCCAACCGGCTGACGGTGGACGCCGAAGCGCTGGCGCTGGACAAACGCGCAGGCAAGGCCGGCTCGGGCTGGATCGGAGACGAGTACGGTGCCAGCATCTACCGATTCAATGCCAGCAAGCAGATCGTGGGCGTGCTGCCTGTGCCAGCCGCGCTGGTGCCGCGCACGGCCGGCAACATCAACTTCCTCAGCGACCCACCCACCACCGGCCGGCGCGCCAACCAGGGTTTTGAGGGCGTGGCGCAAAGCCCGGACGGCACGCGCCTGTTTGCAATGCTGCAAAGCGCCACGCTGCAAGACTCGGGCAGCGGCAACCAGGGCCGTTCCAACGCGCGGTTGGTGGTGTATGACGTAAGCAATGCCGACGTGCCCTCGGCGCCGCTGGCCCAGTACGTGATTCAGCTGCCGCGCGTCGATGACAACGGCGCCACGGGCGGCGTGGCTGTCAACCGCAATGGGGCGCAGAGCGAGATCGTGGCGCTGAACAGCACCCAGTTGCTGATCCTGTCACGTGAGGGCAATGGTCGCGGCGCAGCGGGCTCGCCAGTGTTCAAGTCGGTGCTGCTGGCCGACTTGAGCAGTGCCACCAACATCAACGGCATGTTCGACGGGAACACCGGCTCCGTGGCGCCGGGCGGTGTGTTGAGCCCGACCGTCACGCCCATCAGCTGGACCGAGGCATTGAACATGCTGGGCAAACTGGGGCCGGGTGCCGCCAACATCGAATTGGCCAAGTTCGGCCTCAACATCAATTCAGGGCCCGGTGACATCAACACGCTTTCCGAAAAGTGGGAAGCGCTGGCCCTGGTGCCTGCAGGTGACGCGGCAGCGCCCAACGATTACTTTCTGTTCGTCGGCAACGACAACGACTTTCAATCCGCCAGCGGGAGAAACATGCTCGCTGACGGTACGCTGGCCAGCTACAACGCCGGCCTTGAAAACGACAGCGTGGTGCTGGCCTGGCGTGTGCAAGTGGTGCCCGAGCCCGGCACCTACGCGCTGATGCTGGCCGGCCTGCTGGGCGTGGCCGCCGTAGCGCGGCGTCGCCGGGGCTGACAAGCCCTTCAGCCCGCTTCGGCGAGCTTCAGCGCACCAGCAGTTCCAGCAGCAGGGCCACGCGGGCCTGCGCTGCGCTGTGCGTGGCGCTGACCGGCACGCTGCGCGGCGGGTGGCCGACGACGCGGCCACTGGCGCAGCGCGTGGACAGCCGCAGGGCCACGCCAGCCGCCGCAGCGCGAGCGGCGGCGGCTTCTAGATCGGCGTGCAGCGTGCCGTTGCCGGTGCCGGCCAGCATCAGACCATGGAACCCGGCGGCCACGGCCGCGTCGACCAGGGCTGCATCGAAGCCGGCGTGGCTGGTCAGCCAGGCCACTCGCGGCCAGTCGGCCAGCGGCAACTCGCAACAGGCCGCGCCCAGCGGACGACCCTGCGGCCACTCGCGCAGCATGCACAGCCGGCCCTCCTCGACCAGCGCCACCGGGCCCGCCGGGGCCGAGTCGAAGGCCTGCAGCCGGTAGCCGTCGATCTTGCGCACCTCGTCACCGGCGTGCACCTGGCCGCCGAGCACGACCAGCACGCCGCAGGCGCCAGGCGCTTGGGCCACGGTGACGGCGTCGAGCAGGTTCTGCGGGCCGTCAGCTTGCAGCGACGTGGCAGGACGCATGGCCGCGGTCAGCACGACCGGCTTGGTCGGCGCCAGCACACGTTGCAGGAAGTAGGCCGTCTCTTCCAGGGTGTCGGTACCGTGGGTGATGACGACACCGGTCACGTCGTGGCACGCCAACTCCTGGACCAGCAGCCGCACCAGCGCCTGCCAGACGGCGTGCGACATGTCCTTGCTGTCCAGCTGCGCCAGCTGCACGGTGCGCAGCGGCACGCCGACCAGTGCCGGCACGGCGGCCATCAGGTCGGCAGCGGTCAGTTCGGCCCGGTAGCCGTTGTTGTCCTGCGCGCTGGCAGCACGCCCGGCAATGGTGCCGCCGGTGGCGACCAGCAGCAGATGCGGGGTGGAAGTTGCCATCGCGGTGCTTTCTGGATGAAAATACAGTGACTGGACAAAACGCCAGTTGTTCCGCGTCGAAAGACGTCAATTGCAATCAGGAGCGCCTTGCATGATCGACAGCCCCAAGCTCACTCCACGCCAGCAGCAGATTCTGGACCTGGTGCAAAGCGCCATCGAACGCACCGGCGCCCCGCCCACACGGGCCGAAATCGCCGCCGAGCTGGGCTTCAAGTCGGCCAACGCCGCCGAAGAACACTTGCAGGCGCTGGCGCGCAAGGGCGTGATCGAACTGGTGGGCGGCACCTCGCGCGGCATCCGGCTCAAGTCCGACACGCTGCGTTCACTGAACGAAGCCCGCCTCAGCCAGTACGGCAAGCAGTACATGCTGCCGTTGCCCAGCCTGGCGCAGTTGAGCCTGCCGCTGGTGGGGCGGGTGGCGGCGGGTAGCCCGATCCTGGCGCAGGAACATGTCGACCAGACTTACCTGATGGAAGCCTCGATGTTCCCGCGCCGGCCCGACTATCTGCTGAAGGTGCGCGGCATGAGCATGCGCGACGCCGGCATCATGGACGGCGACCTGCTGGCCGTGCAGAAGGCCAAGGAAGCCAAGACCGGGCAGATCGTGGTGGCGCGGCTGGGCGACGAGGTCACCGTCAAGCGCCTGCGCCGTACCCGCCACGGCATCGAGCTGATCCCCGAAAACCCCGACTTCCAGACCATCGTCGTGGCCCCCGACGACGAGAGCTTCGAACTCGAAGGCATCGCCGTGGGCCTGATCCGCAACACGATGTTGATGTGAGCATGGCCGATTCCGCCCCTCTTGCGCCGGACCGCCGGGGTGCGGCACGGCGTCCGCTCGCCACCGGCCTGCTGCCGCCCCGTGCGCTTCCCCTGCGCAAGGCCCGCGCCGCTGCCGAGTGCAGCACGCTTGAGCAACTGCCCAACATCGGCCCGTCGCTGGCGGGCGACCTGCGGCTGCTGGGCATCGTGCACCCGTGTGAACTGGCCGAGCGCGACGCCTTCGCGCTCTACCGCGCCCTGTGCACCACCACCGGCAAGCGGCAAGACCCTTGTGTGCTGGACACTTTCATCGCCGCGGTGGATTTCATGCGCGGCGGCGAACCGCGCCCCTGGTGGCTGTACACGGCGCAACGCAAGATCGACCACCCCGGCATATGACGGGTTGGCGCAACTGACCAGGCATTCGGCCACTACTCTGGGCTATGCCGGGCAGTCCGGCGCGCCACCATCGGCTCAGGTTTGCAACACACCTGGCCGATATCCCTGGCATGACCGCCTTCAGTCTCCTGCACCGCTGGAACCGCCGCTCGACGCTGGCGGAGCCGAGCAGCCTGCGCATGGAAGTCTGTCCGCCCTCGCTGCGCCAGGCACCGGACTCGGGCTGGCAGCGCATGATGTTCTGGCTGATGGCCCCGTCGCCGCTAGACGCCGCACCGCCCTCCTGCCGCCTGCCCGCCGTGCGCATGGAATTCATGGCAACGCTGGCCGACATCGACTGCGAAGACGCCGACACGCTGCGCAACCGCATCCGTGGCACGCACTCGCTGCGTGAACTGTGGCATCTGCGCGCCGAGATCTACCGCGTGGTGGGCGTGGCCCACCGGCAGAGCGAGGCCGAGACGCGCGTGGGGCAGCTCAACTGTCACTTCGCCACCCGCGCCCCGCGCTCGCAACTCGGCGTGCCGTGATGCAGGCCGCCGGGCTCGAGCGAAGTCAGGCCTTCACGCGCGCCTTGAAGGTGCTGCGGAACTTTTCCACCTTGGGCGCCACGACGTAGGCGCAATATCCCTGCTCGGGGTGGTTGGCGTAGTAGTGCTGGTGATGGGCCTCGGCAGCCGAGTAGTTGTCCAGCGGCAGGATCTCTGTCACCACCCGGCCACGGTGCGCTTCCTGGGCCTCGGCCAGCACGGCGCGCGCCACCGTCTCCTGTTCCGCGCCCAGCACGTAGATGCCGCTGCGGTACTGGGTGCCCACGTCGTTGCCCTGGCGGTTCAACGTGGTCGGGTCATGGATGTGGAAGAAAATCTCCAGCACCTCGCGCAGGTCGATACGGTCGGCGTCGAAGCTGACGCGAACCACCTCGTTGTGTCCGGTCGTGCCCTCGCACACCTGGGCGTAGCTGGGGTTTTTCACGTGCCCGTTGCTGTAGCCGCTCTGCACGGCAACCACTCCGTCGACGAGTTCGTACACCGCCTCCAGGCACCAGAAGCAGCCGCCGCCCAGGGTGATCTCTTGTGGTTTCATGTCGCGTCCTCGGGATAGAAGGGCCAGGGGTATCAGTTCGCAGACACAGTTCGCAGATGCTGCACTGCAAGATAGAATATCAGGTGCGACGTGGCTTCCAGTCATCGCGGCGCAGTCGATTCCGACGACTCATCTTCCCTCGCGCCTACCGACTGGTGCACCCGACTCGGGTGACAGCAGGCAGCGAACCACGGCCTGCGGACCACGTCCAGGGCCCGCAAACCACCATGAACTTCACCGACCTCGGCTTGGCCGAGCCGCTCGTGCGCGCCGTGCGCGAACACGGCTACGAAACGCCCACCCCCATCCAGCTGCAAGCCATTCCGCAGGTGCTCAAGGGCGGCGACTTGCTGGCCGGCGCGCAAACCGGCACGGGCAAGACGGCCGGCTTCGTGCTGCCCATGCTGCAGCGGCTGATGGCCGTGCCCAGCAAGAAGGACGCCCGTGGCCGCATCGCCATCCGCGCGCTGATCCTCACGCCCACCCGCGAGCTCGCCGCGCAGGTGGAAGAAAGCGTGCGCACCTACGGCAAGCACGTGCCGCTGACCAGCATGGTCATGTTCGGCGGCGTCGGCATGCAGCCGCAGATCGACAAGCTGCGCAAGGGCGTGGACATCCTCGTGGCCACGCCAGGCCGGTTGCTCGATCACCACGGCCAGCGCACGCTGGACCTGAGCCATGTCGAGATCTTCGTACTCGACGAGGCCGACCGCATGCTCGACATGGGCTTCATCCACGACATCAAGAAGGTGCTGGCCGTCGTGCCGGCCAAGAAGCAGAGCCTGCTCTTCAGCGCCACCTTCAGCGACGAGATTAAGAACCTGGCCGACAAGCTGCTGAACGAGCCGGCGCTGATCGAAGTGGCGCGACGCAACCAGACCGCCGACACCATCGCGCAAAAAGTTCATCCGGTGGGCCGTGAGCGCAAGAAAGAACTGCTGGCGCACCTGATCAAGACCGGCAACTGGCACCAGGTGCTGGTCTTCACGCGCATGAAGCACGGTGCCAACCGGCTGACGGACTACCTGAACGACCAGGGCATCACCGCCATGGCCATCCACGGCAACAAGAGCCAGAGCGCCCGCACGAAGGCGCTGGCGGACTTCAAGACCAACGACCTGCAGGTGCTGGTGGCGACCGACATCGCCGCGCGCGGCATCGACATCGACCAGCTGCCCCACGTCGTCAACTTCGAGCTGCCCAACGTGCCCGAAGATTACGTGCACCGCATTGGCCGCACCGGTCGCGCCGGCGCCACCGGCGAGGCCATCTCGCTGGCCTGCGTCGACGAAGACATCTTCCTGCGCGACATCGAGCGGCTAATCAAGCGCACGATCCCGCGAGAAACGGTGCCCGGCTTCGAGCCGCCGGCCGGCGAGAAGGCCGAGCCCATCGTGCTGGGGCGCATGACCATCGGCATCGGTGGCACGCAGCGCAATGGCGGCGGGGGTGGCGGCCGGGGTGGCCGGCCCGGTGGTGGGGGCGGTGGGGGTGGACGAGCCGGTGCCGCGCCTTCGAGCAGCGGGCGTCCGGGCGGCGGCTCGGGCCGACCCGGTGGTGGTGGTTCGCGCGGGCCGGCCCGGCCGGCATCGCGGGGCGGGCCGCCGAAGCGGTGATTTGCTTGGGCGGTGGCGCAATCGCATCGACCTGATCGGCAGATGTGGCAAGCTTCGGGCCACGGACTCGTGGGTCACTGAACTGTGTTGGCCCCGTGAGTGGGGGTGTCAAGGAAGCTTACATTCCGCGTGCATGTGATCGCATCACACCCACTCTCGGTAAAATTGATTAACTCAATCAACGACTTAAGCAGCTGGCGCGAATTTTGCTTGTTTTCCGTCCAGATCGGTAGCCGGTATCGAGTTTACAAATCGACACAGCCAACCCCGCCGCCTCGCTCTCAACCTAGACCCTCCTGGAGACGTTTCATGTATCTAAACTGCACCTTGTTTCGCGCCTTTGCTTTCGCCGCGGCACTGTCGGCCCCGTTGGGGAGTTTCGCTGCGATTACCGTCGTCAACAGCCCCGGCGCGTTCAACGTCCTGGTGGGTACTCGTGGCGTCGATGGGTTTGACGATTTGGTCACCGAGGTCTTGGGTCCCGTGTCCGCGAATCGAACGGCCGCTCCGTTTGCATACACCGCGGCAGCGACGAACGGACTCTATTTCTTCCCCGGGTTGCTGAGCACTGCCGCGTCGGCAGACAGCTTGGTGCTGTCCAATTTCTCGGCAGGTGTCTATGGTTTCGCGGCAAACTTTTCCGCGCAAGACTTCTTTGGCGCTCCTTCAGCGGGACAGCTGTCCTTTAAATACAACGGTAGCGCCATCGGTGCTCCGGTGAACGTGCCAACAGGAACCGGGTTTATCGGATTTGTATTCGACGCGCCAATCATTGGGGAGATTACGGTTACTTCAAACGTGCTTGACTTTGGTGACGTGTATTTGGCAGTCGACAACCTGACTCTCGCAAGCGCGGTGCCCGAGCTGGGCACTTTCCCGCTGATCGTTGCTGGCGCGGGGGCCTTGTTCGCCGCAACCTTGCGGCGCAGACGGGTGGAGTAAGCCCGCTGACAGATCGGCAATCGCCAGTCTCGACAAGGCAGGCACAGTGCCAGTAATCCGGTGCGAAATCCCGATTTCCAAAGGTCTCACATATGAAGTTATCAAAGATCCTGACAGCTGCGTCGATGGGCCTGGCAATTCTTCCGTTCACAGTGCATGCGCAGGTCTGCACCGGGACCCCGTTCACGCCGACGCAGATCAAGACGCTGTTAGAGGGCAATCTGCTTTGTGGGCGCCCGGGCTCGGGCTTTACGGGAAACACCGCAGACCGCTGGCAAGAAGAGCATGCGGTCGGCGGCGCCTTGTTCGACTACAAGCTCGGCCCCGCGCACCCCGTCGATCCGCGTGAGAAGGTCGGCACTTGGTTTGTTGGTGGGTCGCGGGTAGCTCCGACCGTGACACATGCCTACGGGCCCAACACGGCTTATTCGTGGCGTATCTTCGGGCCGGCAACAAACACCCCTGGCGCCGTTTACTCGTTCTGCAATCCGACCAGCGCCGTTCAGCAGGTGCGTGCGTTCGTGATTACCAGCACCACCGGATGCAATGGCGTCTTCCCGCCCTGATGTTTTCCATCGGGCAGTCTTGCACGTTCAGGCTTGAACGCACCGCAGCAACTTCCTGAGTAATCCACTCAGACGGCCACCAGACTTACAGCTTCTCCGCTGAGCACCGCGTTGCCCGACAACGGGTCGCGCTGTGAGTCGTCCAGCAGCGCGTTCAGGTTGACCCCGGGCCGCGTGGCGGCCAGTGACAGGCGCGCGCCCGGTAGATCGTGGCCCCATCCGTGAGGCAGGCTGACGACGCCGGGCGACATCGCGGCGCTGATCTCCATGAACACCGCCACCTCGCCATGTTCGCTGGACAGCCTCGCCGCGGCGCCATCGGCCAGGCCCAGGCGCGCGGCGTCTAAGGGGTGGACCAGCGCCGTGCCGCGGAACGGGCCTTTGGCCAACGTCGGCAGGTTGTGCATCCAGCTGTTGTTGCTGCGCACGTCGCGGCGGCCAATCACGACCATCTCGGGTGCGGGCGTGTCCAGGTCGGCCAGGGCGCGGGGCAGGTCGGCCAGCAGCGAAGGCGGGGCCAGCTCGATGCGACCGCTGGGCGTGCGCAGGACTTCGGGGATGCGCGGCTGCAAGGGGCCAAGGTCGATCCCGCCGGGTGCCGAGCGCACCTTGGCCAGCGTCAGGCCGTCGGCGCCCAGGCCTGAATCTAAAGCCCAGGCCGGGTCAACGCGCTTCATGCCGAACAGGTCGCCGTAGGGCCCGCTGCGCAGCGCGAGTTCCAGCAGGCGGTCCGGACCTCGCAGTGCAGAGACGGCCTGCATGACCAGCGGCGTGGCGTCGCCGGCCAGCTTGCGCACCTCGGCCTCTGCCAGTTCGTCGTCCAGCGCCAGCACGTCGGCCCGCGCGCCACGGCCCAAGGCTATGGCAGCCAGCCGCAACAGCGCCTGCCACTCGGGCGGATGCCCGGCGGGCGGCTCGAACACCGGCGCGCTGTAGCGTGCATGGTTGCGGAAGGACAGCTGCGGGAAGGCCACGTCGTAGTGGCTGTCCTGCAGCGGGCTCAGGTCCGGCAGGACAACGTCGGCATGGCGCGTGGTCTCGTTGACATAGATGTCCAGGCTGACCATGAAGTCCAAGCTATCCAGCGCACGCGCCAGCCGCGGCCCGCCGGGGCAAGACAGCACGGGGTTGCAGGCGACGGTGATCAGTGCCCTGATCTGCCCGGTGCCCGGCGTTTCGATCTCTTCGGCGAGAACAGTCATGGGCAGTTCGCCGTACACCTCGGGCGCGCCGCTGACGCGGCTGGCATGCCGACCGGTGACGATGCCGCGGCCGCTGCCCGGCTTGCCGGCGGTGTTGACGGCAAACGCCGCCGCGCGCGGGAACATCGCGCCGCCGGGCTCGTCGAGCTTGGCCGTCAGCACGTTCAACACGTCGACCAGCCAGGAGTTCAACGTGCCGAAGCTTTGCGTGCAGGTGCCGATGCGCGCGTACACGCAGCCGCGCGGCGCAGCGGCGAGTTCGCGCGCCAGGCGGCGGATCGTGGCGGCTTCGATGCCACAGCGCGCCGCCATGCGCTCGGGCGCGAAGGGCAGCACGGCCGCTTGCACTTCAGCCAGCCCGTTGATGTGTTCTGCCAGCCGGCCCAGCCGCACCAGGCTTTCGTCGAACAGCGTGTGCACCATGCCGGCGAGCAGGAAGACATCGCCCCCCGGCCGGATGGAGAGGTGCTCGTCGGCCACGTCGGCCGTTTCGCTGCGGCGCGGGTCGATCACCACCAGCCGCCCGCCGCGCGCGCGCAGCGCCTTGGCCTTGCCGCGGAAATCGGGCACCGTCCACAGGCTGCCGTTGCTGGCGACCGGGTTGGCGCCGATGACGAGCAGATAGTCGCTGCGCTCGATGTCGGGCACGGCGATGCTGAGCCAGTGGCCGAACATCAAGCCGCTCGACAGCTGCTTGGGCATCTGGTCCAGCGTCGAGGCGGAGAACACGTTCTTCGTGCCCAGCGCCTTGGCCAGGCGGCTGAAGTACAGCAGCAGGCCGAACTTGTGCGCCGACGGGTTGCCCACCGTGATGCCCACCGCATCGCGGCCGTGCGCTGTCAGGATGGGCAGTAGGCGCCGCTCAACTTCGGCGAAGGCCTCGTCCCAGCTGGCGGGCACCAGTTCGCCGTTGCGGCGAATCAGTGGTGTGCGCAGCCGGTCGGGGTCTTCGTGCAGGTCTTTCAGCGCGTAGCCCTTGGGGCAGATGTAGCCGGCGCTGAACACATCGTTTTGTGCGCCGCGAATTCCCACCACCTGCGCGCCGCGCGTGCGCACCTCGAGGCCGCAGCAGGCCTCGCACAGGGGGCAGATGCGGTAGCTGCTGCGTTCGTCGGCTGGGCTTTGCTCGGTCATGGCGGGCCATTCTTTCAGGGCAGCCGAGCTTACGGCCACGCGGAAGGGGCTGCCCGTCGCTTCGGATTCAAAGCTGCCTTGCCAGCCCTACTTCTTGCCCCACAACTGCTCAAGCCGCGCATCGCGCCCGCAGCTGGTGCGGTAGTAGTTGTAGCGCACCGGATTCTTCTTGTAGTAGTCCTGGTGGTAGTCCTCGGCGGCGTAGAAAGGCCCCGCAGGCATGACCTGCGTGACGATCGGCTCCTTGAAGGGCTTGCTCTTCTCCAGCGCCGCCAGCGAGGTCTGCACGGCAGCAGCTTGTGCCGCGTCGTGCGTGAAGATGGCTGTGCGGTAAGGCGATCCGGCGTCACAGAACTGGCGGTCCTTGGTGGTGGGGTCGATGGTGCGCCAGAACTTCTCGACCAGCTGCGCGTAGCTCACCTTGGTGGGGTCGAAGACGATTTCCACCGCCTCGGCGTGGCCCGTGCCCTTGCCCGACACCTGCTGGTAGGTGGGGTTGGCCACCGTGCCGCCGATGTAGCCCGAAGTGGTGGACAACACGCCCGGTACCTTGTCGAAGTCGGCCTCCACGCACCAAAAACAGCCGCCGGCAAAGGTGGCTTTGGCGATGGGGCCCTGGGCGAAGGACGTGCTGGCGGCCAGCGCCAGCAGGGCTGCGACAGCAAGGCGCTTCATGCCGCCACCTCGAAGCGCAGTGCCACGCCGTTGTTGCAGTAGCGCTTGCCGGTCGGTCGCGGGCCGTCGTCGAAGACATGGCCCTGGTGCCCAGCGCAGCGGCTGCAGTGGTACTCGGTGCGCGGGAGGATCATCTTGAAATCGGTCTTGGTGACCACGGCGCCAAGCAGCGGCGCGTAGAAGCTGGGCCAGCCGGTGCCGCTTTCGTACTTGGCATCCGACGAGAACAGCGGCAGGTCGCAGCCGGCGCAATGAAACGCGCCGCGGCGCGTTTCGCCGTTGAGCGGGCTGGTGTGCGAGCGCTCGGTGCCTTCGCGGCGCAGCACGGCGTACTGGGCCGGGGTCAGGCGGGCTTGCCATTCGGCAGCGGTCAGTTTGCGCCAGTCGGTGACGGCAGCGACAGCGGCAGCGGTAGCAGACGCGGTGCCAGGGCCTCCAGCGGGCTTGGCAACGACGGCAGGCGCTTGCGCCTGGCTGACCAGCGGGGCCAGGCCGAGGAGGGACATCAGCTTCATGAGGTGTCTGCGGGTCATGGAAATTCCTGGTTGCGTGTGATCGAGTCGACCGGCTCGTGCGAATCTTTCAACACTCACCTCTGAGCGTTGCTCGCTATTCGGAGTTCCCGAGCACCACGGGTTGTTTGCGCGACTGGCCGGCGCGCCACACCGTCAGCGTCACGGTGTCGCCCGGCTGGCGGCGTTCGAGCAAGGTCAGCATGCTGTCCAGGTCGGCCACGGCGTCGTCGTTGATGGCAGTGATGATGTCGCCGCCCACCACCTCGCCCCGGCTGCCGCGGCGGAACGGGACCAGCCCGGCGCGCGCCGCGGGGCTGCCCGCACCAACCTGCACCAGCACGACGCCCTTGGGCAGCTTGAGCGATTGCGCCAGCCCCGGCGGGCCGGCCGCCACGCCCAGCGATGGGCGCAGGTAGCGGCCATCGCGGATGAGCCGCGGCACGATGCGGTTGACCTCGTCGGCAGGAATGGCGAATCCGATGCCGGCGCTGGCGCCGCTGGGGCTGGCGATCTGCGTGTTGACGCCGATCAGCCGCCCGGCCGAGTCCAGCAGCGGGCCGCCCGAGTTGCCGGGGTTGATGGCCGCGTCGGTCTGGATCACGGCCTTGATGGTGCGCTGGTTGAAGGACTCGATCTCGCGGTTGAGCGCGCTGACGATGCCCGTGGTGAGCGTCTGGTCCAGGCCGAAGGGGTTGCCGATGGCGTAGACGCGCTGCCCGACGATGAGGTCGCGGCTGGTGCCGATGGGGATGGGCGGGAAGCCGGTCTTGGGCAGGTCGATCTTCAGCACCGCCAAGTCACGGTCGGCGAACGCGCCGACCAGGGTGGCCTCGTGAACTGTCTGGTCAGACAACGTGACCCGCGCTGCGGTGGCGCCCTGGATGACGTGGAAATTGGTGACGATGTGGCCGCGGTCGTCCCATAGGAAACCGGTGCCCGTGCCGCGCGGCACCTGCTGCACGTTCATGCTGAACATGTCGCGCTGTGCCGCCAGCGTGGTGATGTGCACGACCGACGGGGATGCCTTGCGGAAGACCTCGATGTGTGCCTGTTCGTCGGCCGTGAGCGCGCCGCGCGGCGCCACGGCGCGCGGCGTGGCCTCGGTGCGCCCCTGCACCGGGGCGGGCGCCCAAAGCAGCACGGCGGCAGCCAGGCCGGACACCAGTGCCAGGGCCATGGCCAACAGGCCAGACGGGCTGCGGGGCAGGGTGTAGCGGGGCAGGGCGGGCAGTTTCATGGGCTGGAGGGTGATTGACCAACCCAGGCCACATGGGGATGCTTGCCCTGGGATCAAGCAGGGCAGGCCGGTCCCTATCAGTTGCTCAGCCGACCATGTAGGCCGCCGCCGCCGTGGCCAGCAGGATGCCTTCGTCGTCAAGCAGCCGCATCTGTGTGGAGCCCACGCGCCCGCCCAGGCGCGAGACTTCGGCCGTGGCGACAAAGTGCAGGCCCTGTCCCTGGCGCAGGAAGTCCACGCGCAGGTCGATGGTCGCCAGCTTGACGTAGCGGTGCGTGACCTGCTCGACCGTCTCGTGCGGGTGGCGCTCGGCCATGGCCACCATCAGCGCCAGGGCCCCCATGGCGTCGAGCACGGACGAGATCACGCCGCCGTGCAGCCGGCCGTAGGCGGCGTGGCCGACCAGCTCGGGCCGCATGGCCACCGTGCCGCGCACGTCGCCTGGCCGCACCGAGGCGATCTTCAGTCCCAGCACCTGGTTGAAGACGATGTGCTGCTCGAAAATGTCCACCAGCGCGGCGTCCACCCGCGTTTGTTCGGCAGCGTCGCGGCGCGCTGGTGTCGTCGTCATGCCGTCATGCCAGTCGTGCCGTCATGTCGTCACGTGGGGGCGCCCGCGTGCAGGCGCAGGCGGGTGCGGGCCTCGGCGGGCGAGGCCACGCCGCGGCCCGCACGCCGCGCGCAGGCGGCCAGGGCCTCGATGAGCACGCCGTTGCCGGCCGCGCGTTCGCCACCGGGCAGGTAGAAGGTGTCTTCCAGTCCGGTGCGCAGGTTGCCGCCGAGCTCGGCAGTCTTCTGGTGCACGGGCCAGATCTCGGCGCGGCCGATCAGCGTGGTCTGCCAGTGCGCGCCCACGGGGGCAAAGCGCGGCAGCAAGGCCAGCAACTCGGCGTCCACGGGCATGCCGCTGGCCACGCCCATCACGAAGTTCACATCAGCCACGCCGCTGTGCAGACCCGCCTTCAGGTACATGCCCACGCTGCGCACGATGCCGACGTCGAAGCACTCGAACTCGGGCTGGGTGTGCGTTTCGTGCATCACGTCAAGAAACTGCTGCACCTTGGCGACCGGGTTGTCGAAGACCATCGGCGGCCAGGCCCATTCGCCGTTGTCCTTGATCTTCAGGTAATTCAGGCTGCCGGCGTTGCAGGCCGCGATCTCGGGCCGCACGCGGCGCAGGCAGGCCACCGGGCCTGCGATGTCGCGGCCGATGACCCCCGTGGTGAGGTTGATGACGACGCCCGGACAGGCCGCGCGGATGGCGTCGACCACGGCTTCGGCCACGTCGGGGTCCCAGGTCGGCATGTGGCCGTGGCCGTCTTCCTGGCTGCGCAGGTGCACGTGCATGATGCTGGCGCCGGCATTGAAGGCGTCGCGCGCCTCGGCAGCCATTTGCCCCGGCGTCACCGGCACCGGGTGCTGCCTGGGGTTGGTGAGCACGCCGGTGAGGGCGCAGGTCAGGATGGCGTTGTCCTGATTCACGGGCTGATCTCCAGTTCCACCAACACGGTGCCGGCAGCGACGGCGTCCTTCAGCCGGGCATGCACGGCACGCACGGTGCCTGCGGCGCTGGCCGTCAGCCACATCTCCATCTTCATGGCTTCGACGCAGACCAGCTGCTGCCCGGCCACGACCAGGTCGCCCTGGGACACGCGCACCTGCGCCACCACGCCGGCCACGGGGGCCCGGGCCTGGCCCGCGTCGGTAACGGGCTCGTGCAACGGCCAGGGTGAGGGTTCGGTGAACGCGAAGACCGCGCCGTCGTCCGTGCCGAGCAGGGCCAGGTGCAGCGTGATGCCGTCGTCGGCAAAGAGCGCGCGGCGCTGCACGCCGCCTGCGGCATAGCGCAGCACGCCGTCGTCCTGCGACAGCACGGCCACCCCGTCCGGCGGCGCGCGCACGGTCATCGAGCGGCCTTGACAGTGCATGCCGAGCTCGAAGCCCGCCAAGCTGGCGGGGCGGGCGGCACGGCGGCCGGCGCGCAGTGCGGCCGCGACCTGCCAAGCCCCGGGCGGCGGCTCGGGGCGCTGCAGCACGGGCGCGCCCTGGGCTGCCCATTCGTCGAGCCGCGTGGTGGTGAGTTCGCCGGCGCTGAACTGCGGGTGGTTTAGCAGGCCGACGAGAAAGCCGCCGTTGGTCTGCACACCCAGCAACGGCGTGGCTTGCAGCGCGCGCGTCAGGCGGCGCACGGCGTCGTCGCGGGAAGTGCCGTGGGCGACGAACTTGGCCACCATGGCGTCGTAGTACGGCGTGATCTCGTCGCCTTCATCGATGCCGTGATCGACACGCACGCCGGCCTGCGCCGGCCGCCAGCGCGCGATGCGGCCAGTCTGCGGCTTCCAGCCGTCGTACGGGTCTTCGGCCACCAGGCGCGCTTCGATGGCGTGGCCGGTGAACGTGATCTGGTCTTGCGACAGCGGCAGCGGCTCGCCCGCGGCCACGCGCAGCTGCCACTCCACCAAGTCCAGCCCGGTGACGCACTCGGTGACGGGATGCTCCACCTGCAGCCGGGTGTTCATCTCCAGGAAGTGGTGCTGCAGCTGCGCATCGACGATGAATTCCACCGTGCCGGCGCCGCGGTAGCCCACGGCCCGCGAGGCGGCGATGGCGTCGGCGCACATGCGTTCGCGCAGCGCTGGCGTGATCACGGGCGAGGGTGATTCTTCGATGAGCTTCTGTCGCCGCCGCTGTGCGGTGCAGTCGCGCTCACCCATGTGCACGACGTTGCCGTGGGCGTCGGCGAATATCTGCACTTCGATGTGGCGGCCGCCTTCGATCAGGCGTTCGAGCATCAACGTGCCGTCGCCGAATGCGCTGACCGCCTCGCGCCGCGCGCCGGCCAGGGCTTCGGGCAGCGCCGCCAGGTCGTGCACCAGGCGCATGCCGCGCCCGCCGCCCCCGGCCACGGCCTTCACAAGCAGGGGCGTGCCGAGTGCTTGCGCGGCGCCGGTCAGGGTGGCGTCGTCTTGCTCGTCGCCCAGGTGACCCCGCGCGCAGGGCACGCCGGCGGCGAGCATCAAGCGCTTGGCGCCGGCCTTGTTGCCCATGGCGGCAATGGCCGCGGGCGGCGGGCCGATGAAGACCAGGCCGGCGTCGGCGCAGGCCTGCGCGAAGTCGGCGCGCTCCGACAGGAAGCCGTAGCCGGGATGCACGGCGTCGGCGCCCGTAAATTTGGCTGCGACGAGCAGCGCCTCGATGTTCAGGTAAGAGTCCGCCGCTGGCGCCGCGCCGATGTGCGCGGCTTCGTCGGCCTGGCGCACATGCAGCGCGCCGGCATCGGCAGCGCTGTACACGGCCACGGTGCGGTACCCCAGGCGGTGCGCTGTGCGCGTCACGCGGCAGGCAATCTCCCCGCGGTTGGCGATGAGGATCTTGCTGAAGCTCATGTGACCACGGTCACTGCGGCACCCAGCTGGCCTTGCGCTTTTGCAGGAAGGCGGTCGTGCCCTCGACGCCTTCTGCCCCCAGCGCCGCGCGCGAGAAGGTCTCGGCCGCCTCGTGCACCAGCGATGCCGCGTTGTGCAGGCGGGCCTCGCGGATCAGCGCCTTGGTGGCGGCCACTGCGCCGGGCGCGCATTGCAGGATGTCGCCGACCACGGCGGCCACGGCGCGGTCCAGCGCGCTGGCGGCGTGCACCTCGTGCACCAGGCGCAGGTCGAGCGCGGCCTGCGCGTTCAGGCGAGCGCCGGTCACGGCCAGGCGCTTGGCCTCGGAGTAACCCAGGCGCTCGACGAGAAACGGTGCGATCTGCGCCGGCACCACGCCCAGCGAGGTCTCGGGCAGGCGGAATTCCGTGCTGGTGCCGGCCAGGGCCACGTCGGCCACGCAGGCCAGGCCGAAGCCGCCGCCCATGACGGTGCCTTCCAGCACCGCCACCACGGCCAGGCCGGTTTCGGCGTAGGCCACGCACAGGTCACCGAAGGCGGCATTCATGGCCGCCACGGCATCGGGCTTTTCGGCCAGTTGCGCGCGGGCTGCGGCCAGGTCGCGCAGGTCGGCACCCGCGCAGAAGTGCCCACCTGCACCGCGCAACACGATGACGCGAGTGCTGCCCGCCAGCTCGTGCTGCGCCAGCACCAAGCGCAGTTCGCGCACCATCGAAATGGACATGGCGTTGCGCACTTCGGGCCGGTTCAAGGTGACATGCAGCACCGGCCCGTCGCGCCGCAGCGCCAGGGTTTCGAAGTTCGTCAGTTCCACGCTCATCGCGTTCTCCCGGGTAAGGTGCCTTCCAGCTTGCACAAGATGCCGAGCATGACCTCATCCGCGCCGCCGCCGATGCTGATCAGCCGGCTGTCGCGAAAGGCCTGCGAAATCGGGTTGTCGGCCGTGTAGCCCATGCCGCCCCAATATTGCAGGCACGAGTCAGCCACCTCACGGCTGAGCCGCCCGCTCTTCAGCTTGGCCATGCTGGCGAGCTTGGTGACGTCCTTGCCACTGACGTACATCTCCACGGCGCGGTAGGTCAGCGCGCGCAGCGCCTCGACCTCGGTGCGCAGCTCGGCCAAGCGGTAGTGCACGACCTGGTTGTCGAGGATGCTCTTGCCGAAAGCCCGGCGCTGGCGCGTGTAGTCGATGGTCTGGTCGATCAGCCGGTCCAGGCTGCGCAGCGTGCCGGCCGCGCCCCATAGCCGCTCTTCCTGGAACTGCAACATCTGGAAGGTGAAGCCCAGACCTTCCTGGCCGATCAGGTTGCGGCGTGGCACGCGCACGTTGTCGAAGAACAGCTGTGCCGTGTCGCTGCTGTGCATGCCGATCTTGTGGATCTTCTGCCGCGTGATGCCGGGCGTATCCAGCGGCACCACGATGAGGCTTTTGTTCTTGTGCGCCGGTGTGTCCTCGGACACATCGCTGGTGTTGACCAGCAGGCAACACCAGTCGGCTTGCATGCCGGTGGTGATCCACATCTTGCTGCCGTTGATGAGGTAGTCGCCGCCGTCGTGCACGGCGCGTGTCTTGATGGCGGCGACGTCGCTGCCGCCTCCGGCCTCGCTCACGCCCAGGCAGGCCACCAGGTCACCGGCGATGGTGGGGGTGAGGAATTCGCGTCGCAATTCATCACTGCCGAAGCGCGCCAGCGCCGGCGTGGCCATGTCGGTTTGCACGCCGATGGCCATGGGCACGCCGCCGCAGTTGCATTGGCCCAGCGCCTCGGCCATCACCATGCTGTAGGAAAAGTCCAGGCCGACACCGCCGAATTCCTCGGGGTACTTCAAGCCCAGCAGGCCCAGGTTCCCCAGCTTCTTGAAGACCTCGTGGGCGGGGAACTGGCCCATTGCTTCCCAATCGGCGACGAAGGGGTTGATCTCCTTGTCGCAGAACTTGACGACGGTGTCTTCGAGCTGGCGGTGTTCGGGCGTGAATTTCATGGCGGGGAGTTCAAAGGCGGGGATCTCAGAAGCTGGGATCTCAGAAGCGGGCGATGCCAAAGGTGTTGGGGCGCAGGGTGCGTCGTTCGGCTTCGGCCGCGCAGTCGAGGCACAGCCCCAGGATGCGCCGCGTGTCGCGCGGGTCGATGATGCCGTCGTCCCACAGGCGCGCGGTGCCGAAGAGCGCCGTGCTCTCGGCGTCCAGCCGCAGGCGCAAAGCGTCGCTCATGGCGACCAAGGCCTCGTCGTTGGCAGGCAGGCCCATGCGCTCGAGCTTGCTGCGGTTCAGCAGGTCCATCACCTTGGCGGCCTGCGCGCCGCCCATCACCGCCGTGCGTGCGCTGGGCCAGGCAAAGATGAAGCGTGGGTCGAAGCCACGCCCGCACATGCCGTAGTTGCCGGCGCCGAAACTGCCGCCCAGCACCACGGTGAACTTCGCGCAGCGCGCGTTGGCCACCGCCTGGATCATCTTGCTGCCGTGCTTGATGGCGCCGGCCTGCTCGGCCGCTTTGCCGACCATGTAGCCGGTGGTGTTCTGCAGGAAGACCAGCACCGTGCCCGACTGGTCGCACAGCTGGATGAACTGCGCCGCCTTGGTGGAGCCATTGGGCTGGATGGGGCCGTTGTTGCCGACGAGGCCCACTGCATGGCCGAGCAGGCGGGCGTGGCCGCAGACGATCTCGGAAGCCAGGCCGGCCTTGAATTCCAGGAAGTCCGAGCCATCGACCAGGCGCGCAATGACCTCGCGCACGTCGTAGGGTTCGCGCTCGTCGGCGGGCACCACGCCGAGCAGTTGCTCTGCCGCAAACAGCGGCTCGGTGGCCGGCGCCGCAATGGGCACGGTGTCCCACGGCAGCTTGTCCATCAACTCGCGCGTCAACGCGATGGCATGGGCGTCGTTCTCGCACAGGTACTCGCCCAGGCCGGTCACCTCGGCGTGCATCTGCGCGCCGCCGAGTTCTTCGTCGCTGGCGTCTTCGCCGATGGCGGCCTTCACCAGCGGCGGCCCGGCCAGGGTGATGCTCGAGCGGCCACGCACCAGCACCACGTAGTCGCTCAGGCCCGGCAGGTAAGCACCGCCGGCGGTGGACGAGCCGTGCACCACGGCGATCTGCGGGATGCCGGCGGCCGACAGCCGCGCCTGGTTGGCGAAGGCCCGGCCGCCATCGACGAAGATCTCTGCCTGGTACATCAGGTTGGCGCCGCCCGACTCGACGAGCGCGATCAACGGCAGCTTGTTCGCGCGCGCCAGTTCCTGCGCACGCAAAGCTTTCTTAAGGCCCATGGGCGCGACCGTGCCGCCCTTGACGGCGCTGTCGCTGGCCGAGACCAGCACGCGCTTGCCGGCCACCACACCGATGCCGACGATGCTGCCGCCACCGAGCACGCTCTTCTTGCCGTCGTCGTCGTGCATGCCCAGGCCGGCGAGCGGGCTGAGTTCGAGGAAGGCCGTGCCGCGGTCGATGAGGCGCGCCACGCGCTCGCGCGGCAGAAGTTGCCCGCGCTTGTCGAACTTCTCGCGCTTGGAGGCCGATTCGGTTACCACCTTGGCCTCCAGCGCGCGCACCTCGTCCAGGCGTTGCTGCATGCGCGCCAGGTTGGCAGCGAAGCTGGCCGAGCGCGTGTCCAGCTTCGACGCGAGTGCCGGCATTACTTCAGCGCCTCGGGCGGGGACTGCAGCACCCCAGGGGTGCGGGCGCGGTGGAATCCTTCAAAGGGCACGGATTTGGCCTCGGCCCCGAGCGGGAAAATCTCGCTGCCCAGGGACGCCGCGCCGTCGATCTGCAAGGTGACTCCGCTGATGAAGCTGGCTGCCGGCGAAAGCAGAAAGACGATCGCCGCGCTGACCTCGGCCTCCAGCCCCAGCCGGCGCATGGGCACGTGGTTCTTCAGGCGCGGGATGAAAGCCTTCATCGCGCCGCCGTAGGTGTCCATGCCGCTGCTCGCAATCCAGCCCGGCGCCACCGCATTCACGCGCACGCCGGCATGCGCCCACTCGAACGCGGCCGTGGCCGTCAGGTTCGCCATGCCCGCCCGCGCTGCGCCGCTGTGGCCCATGCCGGGCATGCCGTTGCGGAAGTCGGCCGTCATGTTGACGATCGATCCGCCGTGCGCCTGCATGCACTGGTTGAAGAGCTCGCGCATCATCAGGAAGCCGCCGGTGAGGTTGTTGGCCACGACCGCATCGAAGCCCTTCTTGCTGATCATCATCAGCGGCGCTGGAAACTGCCCGCCGGCGTTGTTGACCAAGCCGGTCACGGGGCCCAGGCGCTCCAGCACGTCACCCACGCCCTTCGTCACAGCCGCTTCGTCGCGGATGTCGAAGGCCACGGTGTCGCACTGTCCGCCGTCCGCGGTGATCTCGGCGGCGACAGCATCAAGCTTGGCTTGCGTGCGACCGCTGATGACGACTCTGGCCCCGAGCGCGGCCAATTCGTGCGCCACGCAGCGCCCGATGCCGCTGCCGCCACCGGTGACCCAGTGGAGCTGCCCTGCGAAGAGGCCAGGGCGAAAGACGCTGTCGTAGCGACCGGTGGTGGAAGAAGCGGTCATGGCGAGCTGGGATGGCGCGGCGGGGCCGCAGTGTGCGGTGGGATGGTAACGTTAACGTCATCCTGATCCCATACAGGTGATTTCGAGGGTGCTTGCGCCAGGCCCGGTCGCTGGCATCGCCGCCATTCAACGCTTCGACCAGAAGGACATTCCATGGACCTGCAAGCCTGTACCGATGCCCTGCGCGCCAAAGTGGGCGACGCCAGCGGCCTGAACGCCACGCTCAAATTCGACTGCGGAGCCGATGGCGTCGTCGTCATCGATGGCCGCGCCGTGCCCAACACGGTGAGCAATGAGAACACCGACACCGACTGCACCGTCGGCATCACGCTGGAAAACCTGGCCGCGCTGCTCACCGGGGATCTGGAGCCCGCCACCGGCTTCATGATGGGCAAGTTCAAAGTCTCGGGTGACATGTCCGTGGCGATGAAGCTGCAAAGGGTGGTCTGACCGTGCTGATGCCCGTGGCTCGCAAACGCAGTGCTGCGTCGGCCCAGGCGGTGGTCGACTCGCACCGTGAAAGCGACACCGACCAGCTGTTCGGCATCGCCGAGTTGTGCCGCGAATTCGGCATCACGCTGCGCACCATCCGCTTTTACGAGGACAAGGGCCTGCTGGCGCCGCGCCGCGTGGGCGGCACACGGGTGTACACGCGCCGCGACCGCGCGAGGCTGGCGCTGATCCTGCGCAGCAAGGCGATCGGTGCGCCGCTGTCTGAAATCAAGCACTACCTGGACCTTTACGGCACGCATGGCGAAGGCCGGGCCAAGCAGATGAGGTTCGTTCTCGAACGAACCGACCTTGCGATTGGCGAGCTGGAAACCAAGCGCGCGCACATCGATGCCACCCTGGCCGAGTTGCGCGTAATCAATGCGGAAGTGCGGCGCCAGCTGAACCCCGAGGAGACCGGGCGATGACGTCACCCAACAACCACGCCTTCATCTACGACCACGTGCGCACGCCGCGGGGCAGGGGCAAACAGGATGGCAGCCTGCACCAGGCCAGCCCCGCGTGGCTGCTGCGCGCACTGCTGAGGGCGCTGCAGGCGCGCAGCAGCCTGGACACCGCGCTGGTCGACGACGTGGTGCTGGGCTGCGTGACGCCGGTGGGCGAGCAGGGCGCCGACATCGCGCGCACGGCGGTGCTCGACGCCGAGTGGGCGCAGACGGTGGCCGGCGTGACGCAGAGCCGCTTCTGCGCCAGCGGCCTGGAGAGCGTGAACCTGGCTGCCGCCAAGGTGGCCAGCGGCTTCGAAGACCTGGTGGTGGCTGGTGGCGTCGAAAGCATGAGCCGCTGGCCGATGGGCAGCGACGGCGGCGCCTGGTTCATGGACCCGCGCATCAACCAGAAGCTCGGTTTCGTGCCGCAGGGCGTCGGCGCCGACCTCATCGCCACGTTGGAAGGTTTCAGCCGCGTGGAGCTGGACGCTTTCGCGCTGCGGTCGCACCAGCGCGCGGCGGCGGCGCGCGCGCGCCGTTCGGCGGCCGCTTCGGGCGGCAGCGTGCGGTCCGACTTCACCGTCAGCACCGCATTGGCCACGTCGCCGGTAAAAGTCGCGCCGAACCACCGCGTCAGCGCACTGGTCTGCACACACCACCCCTCGGGGGTATCGTCAATGTCGTGCGGCGCGACTTTGATGGTCTTGTTCATGATCTGTTCCGTGCCAGCCGCACGATCGATGACGACGGTGCGCTGCTCGTCGAATGCCCAGCCAGTCGCACGGCGCGACTGTTTGTCGAGCCGGATCGGAATATCGAGCGCGATCAGCGTATCGGCAAAATCGACGCAGACTCCCTGCGGTGTTTGATAGCCGCGCACGCCATCGCCGACGCGGTATTTGCCCATGCGGACATCGAAGAGCAGCGCATCGTCGGTGTTCGCGGTCCAGCTAGGCACCGCCAGCGCGGGGATGCCGTGCGCAAGCGACGCCAAGGCGGCAAGCGCCACGAGCGTTCTGCGCGCGTGCCCGATCATGTCCGGTCTCTGACGCTCCCGCTCTAGCGCAGGACGCCCTGCGCCGAAGCGATCAACCCGCCGGACTCGTTGTCCTCACGGTATTCCACGCTGACCGGGCCCGACAGTAACGCGAGCTGCGTGCCAATGTGAAAGCGAGAGCGCGATCGCTCAGCGTCGCGGTTGCAGCGCCATCGGCGGCGGCCAGTCGGACGTCGCGCATCGTCGCCACCGCCTTCAATGCGCCTTTGCGCACGATCACGGGGATCGTGACGCCATAGATCGGGATCAGCGCGATCGAGAGGCCGGGGCCCGACGATTGCGCGTTGCTGGGGGCCGCAGCGTCGGGAATTGCCCGAAACAACATGTGCGCGCGGTATTCGCCGTCGGCGAGTCCCGGTGCAAAGCGCGCGCCGATACGGATCGTCTGCGGCTGATTGGGTATCACGTGATACGCGGGCCTTTTTCGTGCGCTTACCGCTAATTTAACCACGCCCGGTGCACGCTGCCCGCGACCAGTTCTCTCGGGGGTATCGACCATGTTCCGTCCCACTCATGTGCTTGCGCTTGCCGCGCTGACCCCCGCCTGTCCCGCGATCGCGGCGGGCGACCTGCTCGTCGCACCGACGCGTATCCTGCTCGATGGCGCGCGCGGGACCGAAATCGTGCTCAATAATATCGGGACCGAGCCTGCGACGTATCGCATCTCGCTCGAGCTGCGTCGGATGAACGCGCGCGGCGGGCTCGACGAGGTCGCGCCGGCAGCGGCGAATGCGACCGAAACCGCCGCGCTGGCGATGATCA
>ENA-OFCE01000525-OFCE01000525.1-metagenomes-genome-assembly--contig:-NODE-525-length-24867-cov-6.777084_pt1 | contig 24867 bp, 23 predicted proteins | sample MGYA00153388_OFCE01 | MGnify analysis MGYA00153388
TTGATGCCAAATTACTACTTTTTTTAGATCGTCTCCGTATTTCCAAACATCCTCTAAGTGGTATCCTGGTGCGTTACGCCTGGAGCCTAACACACCCTACATTATCCAAAATATTACCAATATCTATTTGATAAATGTGGTATGATCGGGAGCTTTGCTACTGCTACCTGCGCCCTCCGTCTATGAAAGCTCAAACCATCGCTCGTGAGTTAGCCCTGCTAGCTCTACCCCAGTTATCGAAGGCACAAAGGAAGTTGGCGCAAGCACAGCCGCGCGAATTGCAGTTGACGCTAGAAGAAATGATGCTCAACGCGATCTCCACCCTGCGCGAAGAGACTCAAGAGGCACTAGAAGCCGCCACCGCCGAATTGCAGCGCAGCAATGACAGACTGCTAAATAGTCAAACTAGAGCTAGTGACGTTGAGAGTGCTAGAGTGATGACCACAGCAGCAAGTGAATTAGTTCAAAAAGCGATCGACAGGCTGGGACATGCCTTAGAAATGCCTGAATTAATTAACAATTTCAATCGTCCTGATGTCCGTAATTATGCTCTGCAATTATTGGTCAAAACTACCGAACAAACCGCCGATATTGACACACTTTTAGGTAAAAGTATTGTAGATTGGCAGCTAGGTCGTCTACCCAAGATCGATCGAGATATCCTCAGATTGGCAGTAGCTGAAATGGTCTATCTCGGATTGGAAGAACGGATCGCCATTAATGAAGCGATCGAACTCGCAAAACGCTATAGTGACGACCAAGGACGAAAGTTAATTAACGGTGTCCTGCGTCGAGTCACAGAACAATTAAAATCAGAGGTTTAGACTATAGTAACGGTTTCACCCACTGCTAGTATTTCCCCCGCCTTGGTAGCCACCATAATTCATCCCTCATCCCTCATAATTTACTATGGTTTTCAATTGGTTTCGTCGGAAGTTCGATAAATCCGAATCTGAGCAAGTACAAGATTTAGAGCAGGTAGAAACACCTGCTGTAGTTGAAGACGAGCCGACAGAACCAGAGACTAGTGAGGCGGTGGCTACAGACTATTTAGCTTGGGCAAAAGCTGCTTATCAGAATATTCAGCAGCAGGAATCATCTGTCGCCGTAGTCGAGGCGGACGAATCTGCGACAATCGAAACTACCGCTCCTGAGCTGATAGAAACTGAAGCCATTACTGATGTCGAGCCAGAGACAACTGCACCTTCAGGTGAAATCGAGGTAGCGGTTGATAATTCTGCTCCAGTAAGGATCGAAGCACCCGCAGCAACGCCAGTAGTCACCGAGAATATCCCCATTTGGGCGCGAGATGACCGTCAGCAGCGACTAGAACAGCTCAAGGCAACGGCGATAGAAACCCTCGAACCAGAGGCACCCACGCCCGAAATCGCCCTCGATGACGACTTCCTCTGGTCGGCAAAAGTCCTAGCAGATCAAGGACGGACACCAGAGCAAGTATCTTTAGATGAGATTAACTGGCTCAAAAAATTACGTCAAGGCTTAGACAAAACTCGCAGAGGATTTGTCAATCAATTTAAAGCATTAATCGGACAAGGCCCACTCAATGCTGATGCGGTAGAATCGATCGAAACTTTACTCCTACAAGCAGATGTCGGTGTCGAAGCAACCGACTATGTAATTGAAACATTACAGGCAAAATTACGTGAGGAATCCTTACCGCCAGAGGAAGCAGTCGCTTATCTCAAGCAAATTTTACGCGACTTGCTCGACAAACCCCTGCAAGAAAACTACACTCAAGAATTTCTACCCATCCAGAATCAATTAAATATTTGGCTGCTGGTGGGAGTCAATGGAGTAGGTAAGACTACTACTATTGGTAAACTCGCCCATATGACTCAAGCATCGGGTTATAAATGTCTGATTGCGGCTGGTGATACCTTTCGCGCCGCCGCCGTCCAACAAGTACAAGTATGGGGACAACGCAGTGGTATTGAAGTAATTGCCAACCCCGGACAAAATACAGATCCCGCCGCAGTTGTTTATGATGCCATTAGTGCAGCTCAAGCGCGCGGAACTGAGGTACTATTAGTCGATACCGCCGGACGACTACAAAACAAGAAAAACCTAATGGATGAGTTGAGCAAAATCCGTCGGATTATAGATAAACAAGCAACCAATGCTCAGATAGAATCGTTACTTGTACTCGATGCTACTCTGGGACAAAACGGTTTGCGTCAGGCGCAGGTATTTGCTGAAGCTGCCAAGTTGAGCGGAGTGGTATTAACCAAGTTAGATGGCACAGCTAAAGGTGGCGTGGCTCTGGCTGTAGTTCAACAACTAGGGCTACCGATTCGGTTTATTGGTGCTGGCGAAGGTATCGAAGATTTACGACCATTTTCCAGCTATGAATTTGTTGAGGCTTTATTAAGTGGTTAGGAATTATAAATGATGAATTATGAACCACAAATTGCGTCAGTAGCCGCTCTTCAAGAACTAGTAGCGAGTCTCAATCGTCAACAAAAGAAAACCCACGAGTTACTAAGCAATTTGGGTTTTGCCCTACGGAGCTTTAAGAATCTCAACCAGTTTTTAGAATTAATTCCCCTGATGATAACGCGGGTTACAGATAGTGAAGGCGGGGCAATTATTCTATTCAAAAAAACTGGACAATTACAGATTCAACAGCTACATTGTCAGGGCGAAGGTAGCTGTAACGATCTGCGCCGACAGATCGAAGTAGCAATTATCAAAACACTGACAGATGTATCTCCAGGCAAAGATACTAATTTTCAGTCTGATTTTTGGGAAAAACTAGAAAGTAGAATTGAGCTAAATCTCGACTTTAGAATTAAGATTTTTAGAACGCCAATTCTACTCGAAAGTGGCGAACGCGGACGATTGTATGTATTTTCGCGCAATCCCGCTTATGACTGGACTATCGATCGCCAAAAGCTACTACAATTAGTTGCCGATCAAACTGCTGTAGCCATCCATAATGACGAACTAACTGTAGAATTACGCAAAAAAGAACGACTCAATCGCGAGTTGGAAATCGGTGCCGAAATTCAAGAAAGGTTATTACCCAAGAAATTCCCAGATATTCCAGGTTTGGAATTAGCCGCTTGTTACCTCAATGCCAATCATGTTGGTGGGGACTACTATGATTTTATTCCGGCTAATTACGATCGACTCACCGACAAACCCAGCGAGATCGAGATCGCCAACAAATGGAGCATCACCATCGGCGATGTGATGGGTAAAGGTGTCCCAGCAGGGCTAATTATGACCATGACGCGCGGCATGTTACGGGCGGAGGTACTAAACGGTCATTCACCCGCACGCATCCTCCAACACCTCAATCGGGTAATGTACGCAGATCTAGAAAATTCTAGTCGGTTTGTGACACTGTTCTATTCCGAATACGATCCGGCTACTCAAATTTTGACTTATACTAATGCCGCTCACAACCCGCCCCTGTATTGGCAAGCAGCAACAGATCGGATGACGCAGCTAGATACCCAAGGGATGTTGATTGGGTTAGATGCTGATTCTCGCTATGAGGAAGCCCAAGTCCAACTGCAACCAGGGGATACAATTATTTTTTATACTGATGGCTTCACTGATGCCGCCAATCAGGATGGGGAAAGATTCAATGAAGAAAATCTGATCCAGACCTTCCAGACTGCCTGTCAACAGCAGCTAAGTTCCCAAGCTACCCTCGATCGGATTGTATCGACGATCGATCGCTTCACGGGCGAAGATCGGGCAAATGGTGATGATATGACGATGGTAGTCATGAAAGTCAAATCGATCTCTAACAGCCGATTATCGTTTGCCACCGGATTCAACCGATAATGAACAGACATTGATAACGAAACTTTGAACCGATGGATAGTAGCTTAATCCTGTCTAATATCTTGAATCCGCCAGTGTTATTCTTTTTCCTAGGAATGCTGGCGGTTTTTGTTCAGTCCGATCTGGAAATTCCCAATCCCTTACCCAAACTATTTTCGCTCTATCTCCTAGTGGCGATCGGTTTTAAAGGCGGACACGAACTCTTTGAAAGCGGTTTGAGTCCCCTGATTATCAGCACCTTGATCGCCGCGATCTTGATGGCTTCGATCGTGCCAGTCTACTCCTTCTTTATTCTCCGAATTAAGTTAGATAACTATAATGCTGCTGCAATTGCCGCCACCTACGGCTCGATTAGCGCGGTGACATTCATCACCGCAAGTTCCCTCCTCGACAAGATTGGGATCGCCTATGGGGGTCATATGGTAGCAGCTTTGGCACTGATGGAATCACCCGCGATCGTAGTGGGCTTGATTCTAGTGCGAGTGTTTACAAAAAAACAAGCCGAGCTAGCTGCTGATGAAGGCGAAAGCTCAGAAACTTCTTGGGGTGAAGTGTTGCGCGAGGCTTTTTTGAATGGTTCGGTCTTACTATTGATTGGTAGCCTAATTATTGGCGTACTCACAGGTGGTGATGGCTGGAGCAAAGTCCACTTGTTTGTCGAAAAAGATCTCTTTTATGGCGCATTAATGTTCTTTTTGCTAGATATGGGGTTAGTAGCTGCCCGCCGGATTCAAGATCTCCGCAAAACTGGGATGTTCTTAATTGGTTTTGCAATTTTAATGCCGATTGCTAATGCTCTGATTGGGATTGCCATCGCCAAAGTAATTGGGATGGGGCAAGGTGATGCGCTATTATTTTCCGTACTTTGCGCCAGTGCTTCTTATATTGCCGTCCCAGCAGCGATGCGGATGACAGTACCCGAAGCCAACCCCAGTTTATACGTGTCTATGGCTCTGGCGATTACATTTCCATTCAACATCATTGTTGGGATTCCGATTTATCTACAAACCATTAAGTTATTGGGAATTTAATTATGTTACAGGCAGTCAAAAAAGTTGAGATTATCGTCAGTTATCTGGAAGTTCCCGCCGTATTAAAGATTCTTAAAAAGAATTCGATCGAAGGTTATACCGTGATTAATAATGTCTCTGGTAGTGGCGAACATGGCTACTCTGGTGATGACCTGATCACCAATAGCTACATTATGATTATTTGTACCAAGCTAGAAATGGCCGAACAACTATCGATCGCAATGCAGCCTCTACTCAAAAAACTCGGCGGGATTTTCATCGTTAGCGATGCCCAATGGATCGCCCATTAAATTAATTGATAGTTGATAATTGATAATTGATAGTTACATCCTGGAGTTTACCTCCAGGCTCTGGTGTGTCAAGATAGATAACGAGGTTTGACGATCGAGAATTAGACATCGATCGACAGAAGTTATTAATGGAGTGTACATTATTTAATGACAAAATTCAGGTATAATCACACACATAATATTCAAGGATAAAGATCGTGGCTGATATTGTTGATATCGCAGTTAGTGCAGACAATTTCAAAACTCTGGTAGCCGCAGTCCAAGCTGCTGGTTTAGTTGAAACTCTAAAAACACCTGGCCCCTTCACAGTTTTTGCGCCCACCGATGAAGCCTTTGCCAAACTACCACCTGGTACAGTCCAAACTTTAGTTCAAAATCCGCCTCAATTAGCCAGAATTTTAAAATACCACGTCGTCGCAGGTAGACTCACACAAGCAGATCTCGCTAAAGTTGATACTGTCACATCAGTAGAAGGATCGCCAATCTCGATCGATTGCACTAATGGATTTGAAGTAAAAAATGCCACTGTAATTGCTGCGGATATCGAAGCAGACAATGGCATCATTCATGTGATTGATAATGTGATTTTAATGGGGTGAAAATAGCTACATACGAGAATGCCAACGATTGTGTCTTGTCTTGACCCAAACGCACGACTGGGGCGCGAGAGCTTCCCCCTTAGAAGCTCTCGCGCCCCAGTTGACCAGTTGCCACACCCCCAAAACGTCGCTTCGGGTACCCCCATCCATGACAAGTTAAGGCGCGAGCGCAGTTGTCAAACGGAATGATGCTCCCTGATTGAGTCGGGTCATCAAATGAACCGTCAGCAGCTTAACGCATCATCCACAGTTCGATGTTGGTTAATTTCTAAACCTTATTGGTGCAGCCGCTCCTCTGGAGCATCAGGTCGAGTTAACTCAGCCAAATGTGTTTGTTGCATCGGTACAATCACAAACGGTAAGTGTGCCCCAATCAACCCTCGTTTGATGTGTTCTGGTGTCTGACTAAATAACACGAATAGCGGATAAAGATGTTCGGCACCTTCACTGATGATGTGTCGATAATATTGAGGCATTACCCACTCATAGTCATGGTCTAATACTACTTGTGTTTGTCGCCACCGAGCGAGTAAATCTGAGAGATCTTCTTCAGGGCGATGGATAAAGATAAAAATCTCCCCACCCATCTTAATTTTCCACTCAGGATCGCACATTAGATAGGCAATATCGCAGGGAAGCAAGATAGTTTTAGATGTAGCTGAAATCGGTGACAGTTGATTTATTTGTCCTAAGAAAACCTTATGTAGTTTGATAACAGGTAAAGGCATCGTAATTAAACTTTCTTCCGAGCGTCTAATACTCGGAATCATTTCTAGATACGGACGATACTGTTTGAGCAATTCTACTGCTTCAGTATGATTGCTATATTTGGCTAAAAGTTTTTCGTAATCTAATTTATCGATCGACATATTTAATTAGTTGATAGTTGACAGTTGACACTTGACAGCGATATTTTTAAGATGTGGTCTAGATCCCATCCTAAAAAACAATCTGCCTCAATGTGGGGATTTAAACCCCTGAGTTTCGTTCAATATTGCCTAAAGAGATGAAACTTATTTTTCCGATCTGAATAATTCAGCCAAGTACCTATTAGACTTTAAAATATTTAACGCTAGATATAAATATCTCGCTGTCAACTGTCAACTGTCAACTGTCAACTTTTTTAACCGAGTTTCTCGAATACTTTGAACATCGGTAGATACATCGAAAGCAGAATTACCGCTACCATCCCAGCCAAGAACACCATCATAATTGGTTCGAGAACACTAGTCAGAGCCTTAACAGCTTGTTCGACTTCATCTTCATAAAAGTCAGCAACTTTCATCATCATTGTATCCAACTCCCCAGTTTCCTCGCCAATGCTAATCATTTGAATAGCAAGAGGTGGAAAGACTTTTTCACGCATGAGGGCAGTACTTAACATTCCCCCTTGTTGGACTTCTATTTTCGACTTTTCGATCGCATTAGAAATTACTTGATTTCCAGCCGTATCGCGGACGATATCGAGTGAGTTGAGAATTGGTACACCCGATCGAGTCAACGTCCCAAAAATTCGACAAAATCTGGCAGTTGCCGATTTTTCATTCAAGTCACCAAGGATCGGCATTTTCAAGAAAAACCGATCCATCGTTAGTTTACCGATCGGAGTTTTGTAATACTGATTATAAGCAAAGATCAATCCACCAACCACTACGATCGGAATGATTACCATCCAGCTAGTGAGGATACCACTAATCCCCAACATAAACAGCGTCAGTGCAGGTAATTCTGTCCCCAAACCTTTGAAAATACCTGCAAATACCGGAATCAAAAAAATCGTCATCCCCAAGAATACCAACAGTGCCAAAATTCCCACAGCTACAGGATAAGCCATTGCCCCTTTGACTTGGTTCTTGAGGCGAGACATATCTTCTAGCACTTTAGCCAGACGGTTGAGGACTTCATCGAGTACCCCACCCACTTCTCCAGCTTGGACCATACTCACATATAGCGTATCAAAACATTCTGGGTGTCGGCGCATCGCATCCGAAAGGTTAATCCCCTGCTGGACATCGATACTAACTTGGGCGAGAACTTTTCGCAGTTTGGGATTACCACACTGCTCGGACAGTACTGTCAAACATCTCACCATTGCCACACCAGCATTTACCATCGCTGCGAATTGGCGAGAGAATACTGCTTTGTCCCGAACCGTCACAGGGTTCATGGCTGCTTCAAGATCTGATAAGTCGATTTTGGTGATGTCAAAAGATTTGACTGGTCTAATATTTTGAATGAATTGATATTTTTGCTTGAGTTTTTTACGCGCCGACTCAACAGTTTGAGCATCAACTTTTTCCTGCTTGACATTCCCTTGGGAATCACGGACTTCAGCGATAAATGTTGGCATCTTTTTTAGAGGGTAGGGGGTAGGGGTAGGGGGTAGGGGGTAGGGGGTAGGGAGTAGAGGGTAGGGAGTAAATTTTATGAGCTTTTCTAATCCAAAGATTAGCTAATTCCCATTTATCCATTTATCTACCCTCTACCCTCTACCCTCTACCCTCTACTTACCGTCCATTTGTCGCCGCCATTGGTGTAGCTCCAATCAGGCGTTGGAGTTCTTCAGGTCTGGAGGATTTAGAGATGCCCACTTCAAAGGAAATAGTCCCTTCACGAATGTGTTTGGCGAGGATCGATTCCATCGTATTCATGCCCAGTTTGGCTCCAGTTTGGATCGCACTATAGATCTGAGCGGTTTTACCTTCACGGATGAGGTTAGAGATCGCGGGAGTGACGATCATGATTTCCTGAACTAAAACTCGTCCGTATTCGCCAGGTTTGGGTTTTTTCTTTTGGACGAGAGCTTGACTGAATACGGCGACAAGGGAGTTGGAGAGCTGGGCGCGGATTTGGGGCTGTTGTTCGGGGGGAAATACATCTAGCATCCGATCGATCGTCTGAGCGGCGGAACTAGTATGGAGAGTACCCATAACTAAGTGTCCGGTTTCAGCAGCACTAATTGCCAAACTGATGGTTTCTAAGTCTCGTAATTCTCCGACCAGAATCACATCTGGATCTTCCCGCAAGGCGGCTCTGAGGGCATTGGAGAAGCTTTTAGTATCTTCACCCTTTTGACGTTGATGGACGAGGCTTTTAATATTAGAAAATACATACTCAACCGGATCTTCGATCGTCAAAATATGCTCGGCGCGAGTCCGATTGATCAGGTCGATCATTGCTGCCATCGTCGTAGTTTTGCCAGAGCCAGTCGGCCCAGTTACTAAAATCAATCCTCTAGGGCGACCGCTCATTTCTCTAACGATTTCGGGTAAACCCATCTGGTCGAAGTTGGGAATTTTGGAAGATAGTGCCCGCAAACAAGCAGCATAGCAACCGCGCTCTTTATAAACATTGACTCGAAAACGTGCTAGTCCTTTCACCCCATAAGAGCAATCTATTTCCCAAGTTTGCTCTAGTTCCTTGCGCTGAGTATTATTGAGCATACTAAAGATCAGCTTTTGGCAATCTTGAGGACTGAGCGGTTCTTCACCGACGGGCGCAAGTTTACCACTGACACGGAAATAGACAGGCGCACCTGCTTGAATGTGCATATCGGAGCCGCCCATTTCAACGAGTCGCTCCATTAGGTCTTCGATCATTAGTTCAGACATAGATTTAGGCTTTAGGGATTAGGTGTTAGGCTTTAGGGCAGGAATTAGGGATTAGGTGTTAGGTGTTAGGTGTTAGGTGTTAGGTCAGGAGTTAGAGTCTAGATATGAGGCGAACGCAAGCGTCCTAAACCCCTAAAGCCTAAAGCCTAAAGCCTAAAGCCTAAAGCCTAATCACTGAATCTTGCAGTCATACAATACGGACAATCGAGCCATTCCGGTTGGAGTGCGGCAGAGCAGGTGGCGCAAACCAGGGTAGTTTTGCGCTTGGCTTTGAGTTCGGCTTCCAAACCGGAATCGGTGAACGTAACTCGTTCCACTTCGGTGAGAGTGGTATGACCTTCCTGAACCATCTGGAGACTGTAAGCCAGTAGCGTTTTCATCCCCTGTTGCACGGCAGTTTCCTTGATGATGGCGGAGGGAGCGCGTTTGTTGATCAGAGTAGCTAGCTCGTCGGTAATTTGCATCACTTCATAGACACCGATCCGTCCGCGATAACCAACTCCGTGGCAGTTTTTGCAGAGTTCTCCGCTAGCTTTAGCAGATTCGATCGCATCGTTAGTCAGTTCATTGGCTTTGTAAAAGGTGACGACTGCATCTCCAGAGCTAGACAACCCAAACCGAGCGAGTTCTTCGCGAGTAGGAGTATAGGGAATGCGACATTCAACACAAGCTTTGCGGAGTAGTCGTTGAGCGACAACACCAACTAGCGCAGCAGAAACCATGAATGGTTCTACGCCCATCTCATCCAGCCTTGCGATCGATCCTGCCGCGTCATTGGTATGGAGGGTAGTCATGACCATGTGACCAGTTAAAGCCGCCTCCATGGAGGTTTTAGCCGTCTCTTGGTCGCGGGTTTCTCCTACCAGGATGATGTCGGGATCTTGCCGCATGAAGGCGCGGAGGATCGAAGCGAAGTTCATCCCTTTTTCGCGAATTACCTGGACTTGATTGATACCTGGTAGGGCATACTCGATCGGATCTTCAGCCGTACTGATATTGACACCAGGATCGTTGCGTTCCGCCAGTAGCGAATAAAGTGTGGTAGATTTACCCGAACCTGTCGGCCCCGTCACCAGAATCAATCCAAACGGACGACTACCCATCGCGCGAACGATTTCCAACGTCGGCAGATCGCTAATTAATTTATCCAAACCGAGTTGGGTGGAGGAATTATCCAAAATCCGCATACAGACTTTTTCCCCATAGCGGCTGGGAAGAGTACTCATCCGAAAGTCTACTTTCCGACCCTCAAAAGTCCGGCGAATCCGACCATCTTGAGGCAACCGTCGCTCGGCGATATCCAATTCAGCGATGATTTTGAAACGGGAGATGACTGCTGGAATGATATGTTTGGGCAGCATTGGGAAAGCCTGACGCAATACCCCATCCTTCCGAAACCGCACTCTCAAGCCCTCTTCCTGCGGCTCAATGTGGATATCCGAAACTTTTTCCATCAAACCTTTAGCAAGAATTTGGTTGACTAACTTGACAACGGGGGCAGCTTCTGGGCCTTGAACATCGATCTCATCGTCGAGTTCTGCTTCGGCATTGCCTAGCTCTGGCGTATCAAAGTTGTCAATTTCGACACTGAGATTTTTCTGAGAATTATCCGCCGCATCCTGCTGAATGCGTTCGTCTAAATAGCCATCGAGGAGTTTTTGATAATCTTCAGGTGCAATCACCTCACTCCGCCAAGAAATGCCATGAGGACGGAGAATTTTGTCTAAATCATTTTTTGCCTGAAGATCGTCAGGCTTGACCATCGCCACTGTCAACACTGGCGGATCTCCTTCCAGTTTACCGATCGGGAGTAATTTAAGTTGCCGACAACTATCAGCAGAGATAAAAGTATTAATTAATTCCCGAACTTGGAGCTTGTTGATGTGGTTGGCGGCGATATCCACCGCCTTCAATCCGTAGACAATTTTTAGTTCAAATAACTGTTGTTTTTTAAATTGGTGCTGTAACTCCGCAGGCAAAGATTTGCCTGTCAGGGACTCTAAAACCTCCGTCAGTGGGTGGTTATTGACCCGACTATCAACCAATGCTTGCTTGAGCTGTTCCGCATTGACATAACCTGCCTGAATCAGCTTGTTACCGAAAGGAGAAAAGTCATTGCGGACGATTAGTGCCCGTTTGGGGGATGAAGATTGGGTCATAGCTACTGTAGTGATCTCCTTAGTTTTACAGTATGCCCACAGATCGACTGGATCTACTCATTCGATCGAAATCTGCTAACTTGATGAATAGAGTTCGATCGTGTTCCTCAAACGCTCCGGCATCTGTTGATGTGTTCAAACCTCAGGCGAACGGCAAACAGATCCCTCAGATGGGAACGACCAGTGCTAGTTTAGGTCGATAAATTGGGCATTATGGAGATAAGACCATTCGACTTGGTTGCATAATTCAAGCTGGTCAGATTGCCGACTATAAATTTCGACTGTGTTGGTACCTCTCTACGGAGAACCGCATCTTCATAAAACGAACGATCGCACCAAATCAGATTTATACTCGAAAAGGCGGATTCACTGAATTAGCCTGTCTTACAAATATATATTTAACGTATATATTTAAGGATTGATTTTCCGTAGAGAAGACCATGCCAACGCGTAGCGTCGCTGTTGGCACGAACACCTCAAGTGAACGTAGCCTCTTCAATGGAGAATCTAGATCGAAATTGCCTAGTCTGTCTGATAACTGGAATGAATAAACGATGAGCGAAAACCCACAACAGCCAAGTAGACCAGATGATGAGAGCGTCTCATCACCACTACCCTCAGCAAATACCGAGCCTCAAGTCCCAGCAACGGTAACATCATCTACCAACCCACCACATCCGATCGATCCAGACTTGGCGGTCGAGGAGATCGCGACTAAGATTGGAGCGGATACTACTAACCCAGTCCAGATCCCACCACTGGAATCTGAAACGGCAACGACAGCCCCAGCGGATCTTCAGTCACTGGCTCTGAAGTTAACAGAGGTATCCAATCAACGCGATGCCTTCCAAAGCCAGTATCTGCGAATTGCTGCCGACTTTGATAACTTCCGTAAGCGTAGTAGCAAGGAAAAAGAAGATGTCGAACTTAAAGCTAAATGCGCCACCATCATCGAACTGTTGAGTGTCGTCGATAATTTTGAGCGCGCCAGAACCCAAATCAAACCTCAAAATGAAGGGGAAATGGGCATTCATAAAAGCTATCAAGGTGTCTACAAACAATTGGTCGAAAGTCTCAAACGGATTGGGGTATCACCCATGCGTTCGGAAGGACAACAATTCGATCCCAATCTGCATGAAGCCGTGATGCGCCAACCGACGGAAGAACATCCCGAAGGTACAGTCATCGAAGAACTTCAGCGCGGTTACTACTTGGGAGAGCGGATTTTACGACACGCTCTGGTTAAGGTAGCTGCACCACCAGAACAGTTATCGTCAGAAGATGCCAGCATTGACACAGTTGATAATTAAAGCAATTTTGTCCCATCAACTGCGATTGGAGTAGTTGATGTTCGATCTCATTGGCGTAACAAGGGAGTCACGCAAAGTGCAGGTGCCAACGCTCTGCCAAGCATCTGCCTCCGCTCGATCCACCTCCAGCCTAGAGCATCGACTGTCGATCTAGACAGTCATTACTCCTAGCTAAATTCTCAACCCCCCTTTTTCCACACTCTAAATATTGCCTCAACCTTATGGCAAAAGTCATCGGCATCGATCTTGGTACTACTAATAGCTGCGTCTCCGTCCTCGAAGGCGGTATTCCAGTGGTCATTTCCAATGCTGAGGGTGGTCGAACCACCCCCAGTATCATTGGATTTGCCAAAGGTGGCGAACAATTGGTCGGGCAACTGGCAAAACGACAAGGCGTAACTAATGCGGAAAATACCGTATATAGTATCAAACGCTTTATCGGTCGTCGGTGGGAAGACACAGAAACAGAACGCAATTGCGTCCCTTACACTTGTATGAAAGGACGCGATAATACTGTTGATGTCCAGATTCGCGGACGAACCTACACTCCTCAAGAGGTATCCGCGATGATCCTCCAAAAGCTCAAGCAAGATGCCCAAAACTTTTTGGGCTATCCCATCGAGCAAGTGGTGATTACAGTTCCCGCCTACTTTACCGACGCTCAACGCCAAGCAACTAAAGATGCTGGAACGATCGCAGGACTAGAAGTATTACGGATCGTTAACGAGCCGACGGCTGCTGCACTTGCTTATGGATTAGATAAAGCTGATACAGAGCAAAAAATTATGGTAGTTGACTTGGGTGGGGGGACATTTGATGTCTCCGTGCTGCAACTAGGTAATGGGATCTATGAAGTCAAAGCTACCTCTGGAAATAACCACTTAGGTGGGGATGATTTTGATAATGAAATCGTCCGGTGGATGATCAAGCACTTCCGCAAGACTGAAAATCTCGACCTACTGAAAGATAAAATGGCTCTCCAACGGTTGCGAGAAGCAGCCGAAAAAGCTAAAGTCGAACTCTCAACCATGATGAGTACTTCAATCAACTTACCTTTTATTGCAGCAGATGCTCAAGGCCCCAAACATCTGGAAATAGAGCTGACTCGGACTAAATTTGAGGAAATGGTCGCCCCCCTCATCGAAGCTACCTTAGAGCCAGTACAACGCGCTCTCAAAGACGCAGATCTGCAAACTAAGGATATCGATCGGATTTTACTAGTAGGTGGTTCGACCCGAATTCCCGCAGTCCAACGCGCTATTCAAGACTTTTTCGGGGGTAAAGAACTCGATCGATCTGTCAACCCTGATGAAGCTGTAGCGATGGGTGCAGCCGTTCAAGCTGGAGTAGTCGGCGGCGATGTCAAAGATGTCCTCCTGCTCGATGTTACGCCCCTCTCGCTAGGGATCGAAACCCTCGGTGAAGTCTTTACCAAGATCATCGAGCGCAACACGACGATTCCTACCAGCAAGGGTCAAGAATTTTCGACCGCCACCGACGGACAAACATCTGTCGAAATCCACGTGCTCCAAGGCGAACGGGCAATGGCAAAAGATAACAAGAGCCTGGGTAGATTTTTACTCAAATGCATCCCCCCTGCGCCCCGTGGGGTACCTAAAATCGAAGTTGCTTTTGATATTGACGTTAACGGCATTCTGAAAGTTTCTGCCCAAGATCTGGGCACGGGACGCGAGCAAATTGTCTCCATTACCAACACTGGCGGACTCAATCAAGTCGATATCGAGCGGATGCGTAAAGAAGCCGAAACTTACGCTCAAGATGACTGGCGCAGACTCCAATTGGTAGAACTCAAAAATCAGGCGGATGCACTGTTCCATACCTATGACATCGCGCTCCAAGATAACGGTCATCTCATCAATGATAGTCTACGAGAGCAAGCCGAAAAGACTGCTAGAGAACTCCAAATGTTGCTGCTCGAACCATCAGCTAACTTGGAAAATGTCCAACAAGCGATCGATAAGCTCCAACAGCAGATCTTTGCAATGGGTGCGGCTGTATATCAACAAGGCACTATCCCCAACAATTCTACCTCTAGCGAGCCGACTAATCCCACCAGACGGACTAGACACGCTCCTCTGAGTCGTGCCGCAGCACCACCACCACCCCCACCCCCAGCCAAAAAGGTGTCTAGCACTCTCACCTTAGATTATGATGATGAGACTGCTACTACTGATTATGAGGTAGTGGAGTAGGGTTTAGGCTTTAGGTGGGAGAAAATAAAAACTAGGCAATCTGACATAATCCAAGATGTCAGTAATTACGGTTAATACTCCATCACTTAGACCTGATTCCTTTACAATAAGTATCACGTTGTCAAATTAGCACAGAAAATTGCGTTTAGTCTCGGCTACAGCGATCTATCCGATCGGATGGGTTGCAGCTACAGCATACCAACGATTCGAGCCGCGACCTTGACCGAAAAGCAGGAGTTTAGAGCTTCCCGTCTTTAGGCGGATTGTGATTAGGGCACTGGACGGGTCTCCCATCTAGTGGGGTATAAATCCCTGTCCTAATCACAACGCTGTCAACTGTCAACTGTCAACTGTTAAGAACTATTGTCTCCTGCTCGACCTCTTTCGATCCCGCCCCCGCTCCTGCTTCCTCACACTCCTTGTAAGATAGAACCTCTCTATGGCACGCGACTATTACGAAACCCTTGGCACCTCACGAGATGCCGACCAGGAAGAAATTAAACGCGCCTATCGCCGACTGGCGCGGAAATATCACCCAGATGTCAACAAAGAGCCTGGGGCAGAAGAAACCTTCAAAGAAATCAATCGTGCCAATGAAGTGCTCTCCGAACCAGAACTCCGCGCTCGTTACGATCGCTTTGGGGAAGCTGGAGTATCATCAGGGGGCGGAGCTGCACCTGGATATGGTGATGCAGGCGACATGGGTGGCTTTGCCGATATCTTTGATGCCTTCTTCAATGGCTTCGGTGGTGCGGCTGGACAACAACAAACCACCCGCCGTCGGAACGGGCCAGCCAGAGGTGAAGATTTACGCCTCGATCTCAAGCTAGAGTTCCACGAAGCCATCTTCGGTGGGGAGAAAGAAATTCGGATTCCGCACCTCGAAGCCTGCAATACCTGTAAAAGTACTGGGGCTAAACCAGGCTCTACACCTCAAACTTGCAGTACGTGTGGTGGTGCTGGACAAGTCCGCCGCAATACCCGCACTCCCTTTGGTAACTTTACTCAAGTATCTGTCTGTCCGACCTGTAATGGTGAAGGGCAAGTAATCGAAGACAAATGCGAAGTCTGCAACGGTGCTGGACGCAGACAGGAAACCAAGAAACTCAAAATCTCAATCCCCAAAGGGGTCGATAATGGCACTAAACTGCGGATCGGCAAAGAAGGTGATGCTGGACTGCGCGGTGGGCCATCAGGCGATCTGTATGTATATCTACACGTTGAGGAAGATGCCAAATTCCGCCGAGAGGGAATCAATATTCTCTCTCAAGTCAAGATTAGTTACCTCCAGGCAATTCTCGGTAGTCATATCCAGATCGATACCGTAGATGGGCCAACTGAACTAAATATTCCCGCAGGTATTCAACCAAACACCGTCCTCAAACTAGAACAAAAAGGTGTACCGCGTCTAGGTAATGAAGTCAGCCGAGGCGACCATTTACTCACACTCCAAATTGATATCCCCGCAAAAGTCAGCACCGAAGAACGCGAATTGCTCGAAAAACTCGCCAAACTTCGCGGCGACAGAGTTGGCAAAGGCGGTATTGGTAGTATTTTTGGGAATGTCTTTAAATAGGGGGTAGAGGGTAGAGGGTAGAAGGTATGCAAGAAGTAACGCTACGCGTTATGACAAGCAAAAAACTTTACCCCCTACCGCCTATTCCCTGTTTCGTTGGCGTAGCTCCGAATAGAAGAATCGCTACCCTCTACCCTCTATCCCCTATTTTCTACCCCCTACCCTCTACCCTCTACCCTCTACCCTCTAAATCGTGACTCAACTAGACTTACGCGGGACACCCTGTCCGATTAACTTTGTGCGGACAAAGATGAAGCTCGAACAAATGCCTGCTGGGGAAATATTGGAAGTATGGTTGGATGCTGGCGAACCAATCGAGCAAGTACCTGATAGTCTCAAAATGGCGGGCTACACGATCGATCGGATCGTTCCTGGCGTAGCCCTTGAGACAGAAAATCATCAAGAATTTTTTATGCTCCAAGTTCATAGCTAGCTCTAGATCTAGCTACCATCAGTTCGGGTTAAGCCGATTGAATCAAGCCTATATATTGGGAATTGCCCACCCTACTATTACTTCATCGGCGTTGCTGAATTGATATAAGATCGTGGATTTTTAAAACCAATCTAGCTCCTAGTTCCCCAGTTCCCACTGTGCCTACGGCAGGCTAACGCCAACGACTTCGCTCAGTGCAAGCCAGTCCCCAAGTCCCCCCGTCCTAGTCTGGTTTCCCGAACCAATTACAGCAACCAATGGCGGCAACTTTACAAGAGAGATTGGTATAATTCAATTAAGTAAGTGAATTTCACTTATTCAAACTCATATTCCGCCTTTGTTTAGAAATACTCCTATGCTAATATCCAACACTCACAGGTCGATTACTAGCTATAACCAGAGCCAAATCTATGCAGGTGCTAATGTGGTGCCGATGGTAGTCGAGCAATCTGGAGTTGGCGAAAGATCTTTTGATATCTACTCGCGATTATTACGCGAAAGAATTATTTTCTTGGGTACTCAAGTAGATGATGCCGTTGCTGATAGCTTAGTCGCCCAAATGCTATTTCTCGAAGCTGAAGATCCAGAAAAAGATATTCAATTGTATATCAATTCCCCTGGCGGCTCGATTACCGCAGGGATGGCAATTTATGACACCATGCAACAAATTCGTCCCGATGTGGCAACTACTTGCTATGGTTTAGCAGCCAGCATGGGCGCGTTTTTATTGGCTAGTGGGGCGCATGGAAAACGTAGCTCTCTACCCAATTCCCGCATTATGATCCACCAACCGCTAGGCGGTGCCCAGGGACAAGCTGTGGACATCGAAATTCAGGCGCGGGAGATTCTCTATCTCAAAAACCACCTCAATGGTTTGCTAGCACATCATACCGGACAACCGATCGAAAGAATTGCAGAGGACACCGAGCGGGACTTTTGGATGTCGCCAGCAGAAACTCAAGCGTATGGATTGATCGATCGGACGATCGATCGGCTCTAAGTCTGCGATAGTTATTAGCGAGTAACCATCGATCGGCTTACCGTCACACCACAACATTAAGCTCGATCGCTAGTACTCCCATCGCCACCACAACTAACCGCCCGCTTATCGTTCATCACCCGTCCAGTTATCGGTACTCTATTTTTCTTCATGAGGCAAGCTCTCAAATATGCCAGCTACTAAAAACTATGACTCCCATCTCAAATGTTCTTTTTGTGGTAAATCACAAGAACAAGTTCGCAAGTTAATTGCTGGGCCGGGAGTTTACATCTGTGATGAATGCGTAGAGCTATGTAATGAGATCCTCGATGAAGAATTACTAGATCCTAACGGCCCCATCTCTCATCCTCCCGCAAAATCCGAGCCACAGCGCAAACGTCGCGAATCAGTGCCGATCGATCTTAGCAAAATGCCTAAGCCGCGTGAGTTGAAAAAATATCTAGACGATCGGGTGATCGGCCAGGATGAAGCCAAAAAAGTCCTCTCCGTAGCTGTCTATAACCATTACAAACGACTGAGCTACGCCCAGTCCAAAGCTAACACCCCTCAAGCCCCATCTACAGGTGTCAATGGCATCCACAAAGCTAACGCCACTGATGATGGGGTCGAACTCCAAAAGTCGAACATCTTGCTGATCGGCCCAACTGGCTGTGGCAAAACCATGCTCGCCCAAACCTTGGCTAAAGTCTTAGACGTACCCTTTGCGGTCGCTGATGCCACTACTCTGACAGAAGCAGGTTATGTCGGCGAAGATGTCGAGAATATCTTGCTTAGACTACTCCAAGCAGCCGATCTAGATGTAGAAGAAGCCCAACGCGGGATTATTTACATCGACGAGATCGACAAAATCGCCCGCAAAAGTGAAAATCCCTCCATCACTCGTGATGTATCAGGCGAAGGTGTCCAGCAAGCACTACTCAAAATGCTCGAAGGCACGATCGCCAGTGTTCCACCCCAAGGCGGTAGGAAACACCCCTATCAAGACTGCATCCAAATCGATACCAGCAACATCATGTTTATCTGTGGTGGGGCATTTGTAGGGATAGATAAGGTGATCGAGCAACGGATGGGTAAAAAATCCATGGGCTTTATTCAGTCAGGTGATACCCCCAATCGCGAACAGCGGACAGCGGATATGATGAAACATCTAGAACCTGAAGATTTAGTCAAATATGGGCTAATTCCCGAATTTGTCGGTCGGGTACCAGTAATCGCTACCCTCAAGCCATTGGATGAAAATACCCTCGTCTCGATCCTAACTGAGCCTCGCAGTGCCCTCGTCAAGCAGTATGAGAAGCTGTTACACATGGATAATGTCGCCCTCGAATTTCATCCCGATGCCATTCGAGCCATCGCTAAAGAAGCTCACCGCCGTAAAACTGGAGCTAGAGCCTTACGCGGGATTGTTGAGGAGTTGATGCTTGATGTGATGTATGAGTTGCCCTCACGCAAGGATTTGACTCGTTGTGTCATCACTCGTGAAATGGTTGAAAAACGCTCTACTGCCGAATTATTGATTCATCCTGCATCAGTACCAAAGCCTGAGTCAGCCTAAATTAGAAGAGATTTAAATTAATTGATAATTGATAATTGCGGATGCAATCACGCGGAGGATACCTTGCGCATGTGTTGCACCAAGCAGATAATTGATAATTGGGTTTTTAGGATGGGGATTTTAACCCCTACTCTTTGTTAATGCCTAATCTAGCCATCGTTGGCGTTAGCATAACTATCGGAAAATTACTATTGATAAGCCAAATATCTTAGATGATTTACCAAAATGGATCTGCAAAAGATCGCCAGATCGACTCACTCACTCACCTCAAACTATCGAAAAATGGCTCCTGTGCTCCAAAGGCCACTGACGAGTGGGCTAGGATGAGCAACGTTACCTGCGAGCATTGACTCAGATAATAAGTTCCATCAAATGGCTGATGTAAGAGACTAGCAACCTAGAATATATTAGATATATAAATTCAAACCGCTAATTTAAATTATTTAAGTATAGCAATACGAATTTTAATAATTCTTTTTTAGTAGTGCTGACACAACTGTAAATTCACATTACTAAGGGAAATCGGGGTTTAAGCTTTCACAGGCTGGTAATAATATTACCAGCCATTTTTATTGGTAATATTACCGATTTAACCATGACCAAGGCTCAATCTGGGCAACGTGGAGTAACTCCTGACTCAGTTCGGCGTGTAGTTGCCCATTAGTTGCCAGAATTCGACCCGATCGAAGATCGAATGGACTGCGATCGTAAGCAGTAACGGTACCGCCAGCAGCCTCGACAATCGCCACACCAGCCGCCAAATCCCAGGGTGAGAGTCCACGCTCCCAGTAGCCATCCAACCTACCACAGGCGACGTAAGCTAGGTCGATCGAGGCTGCGCCCGCACGTCGCACACCTTGGGTAATATGGGTTAGATAACAAAATTCTTGATAATTATTATCGGGGGTTTCGCGTCGATCGTAAGCAAAACCTGTCACGAGCAGACTTTGAGCTAATTTATCTACAGTAGAGACATGAATTGGTCGATCGTTACAAGTTGCACCCAGTCCCACCGCACCGCAAAATAGTTCTTTGTGGAAGGGGTCGAAGATCGCGCCGACTGTCGGAACGCCATTAATTAATAATCCGATCGAAGCTGCTGAAAATGGGTACTGGTGGGCATAATTAGTCGTACCATCCAACGGATCGATCGCCCAGAGATATTCAGCATCGAGATCGCCAAATTGACCTGATTCTTCAGCCAAAATCGAATGCTCGGGAAAATGCTGGCGGATAATCTCTAAGATGACTGCTTCGGCTTGCTTGTCAGCTTCTGTAACTAGATCGCCAGGACGACCTTTTTCGACGATCGATTCTAACTTACCCCAACAAGCCTGCAATACTTCTCCTGCGGCTAATGCTGCTGCTGTCGCTACATCTAAATAAGTAGACAGTCGATCGGTTGTTGGCGTTGCCTCGACCTTGGAGAATTGTTGGGGTGAATTCATTAGCTCGATTTATCATCTAAATATCTGCAATAGTTATTGTACATTAGCAAGGTCACGAGTTGTAGTCTATACATCACTAAAAAAATTCCCCAATCAAGTTGGGGAGACTGACCAATATCGACTTATTCTCACTAATTAGTTCGAGCTGGTACTTGCCTGACTACTACCAACTAAATCATATTGTCTTTTCGTCTCGATATAAAATTGGCGGTGTGGCTGTAACTGTTGGTAATAAAGACTAATTCCTTGTTGAATTACTAAAGCATGGTCTTGATTTGTATGGTCTTGAATCGCTGCCAACTGGCGAGCAGTTTCGGCATCTAATTGAATTATGAGCTGCATATAAAAATCCTCTACTATAAAATTATTATGAGAATAATCATAAATTATAACATTCCAGATTCTATCAGCCGATCGATAGATATTGCCAGCTCGCTGTCATTACTCATTTTCTTGCTTCTCTGGATGTTAAAAACTAATGCTGACGACATTTGTAGACAATTATAATTTAATTCTAAACCTTTCCAATACCGCGATTCTGTTGCTTTAGATACTGCAATTAAGTCGAAACGATTTAGACATAGTTAATGAGTAGCTACTTATCCAAACGTAGGACAACTTAACAATCAATCGCCAGATGACAATTTTTTCGGTAAAATGCTAGTACAGGTAATCACTCACTCCCTAACTCGATGGTCATGAACCCAACAGCAACAAAGGAAACCAGCGACAAAACGAATGAACCCAGCGACAAATCGCTGGAAGCTATGAGACATTTCTCGGAAACTTATGCTAAAAATACCGACACTTACTTCTGTGTAGATCTTTCGGTCACTGCTGTAGTGATTAAGGGACTGGCAAAAAACAAGGAAGATCTGGGTTCACCCCTTTGTCCCTGTCGTCACTATGAAGATAAGGAAGCTGAAGTTAAAGCTGCTTTTTGGAACTGTCCATGTGTCCCCATGCGCGAACGCAAAGAATGTCATTGCATGTTGTTCTTAACTCCAGACAATGACTTTGCTGGAAAAATGCAAGATATCGCCATCGAAGAAGTCAAAGCAGTGTAATCGGTCAATCGCGAATAGATGTAGTCTCTTAGTCTAAATATCACTACTCTTTTGTCGAACGATCGGTAGAAAAGAGTAGCGATATTGACTGTTTTTAGGGTCGATCGCCATGCAAAGTTTGAGTTGACGATCTAAGCACGTCACAATGGTAAAATATTCTTAGGTGGATATTTACCACCGATCGCTATTTTAGTTCAAACCTATGTCTGTTGATGAATCGATCGATCTACATGATGCTGTCCCAATCGATCGGATTAAATACGACGATCGGGGTTTAGTTCCTGCCATCATCCAAGACTACCTGGATGGAACCGTACTGATGATGGCGTGGATGAATAGCCAATCTCTGCAAAAGACTCTAGATACAGGCGAAACCTGGTTTTGGAGCCGTTCTCGTCAGGAATTTTGGCACAAAGGTGCAACTAGTGGACATACTCAGCACGTCAAAGATATTCGTTATGACTGCGACAGTGACGCATTACTAGTCACCGTCGAGCAAGTTGGGGACATCGCCTGTCATACAGGAGCGCGTAGTTGCTTTCACCAAATCGCCACTGTTACCGCCGCACCACCCGCCGATACACTCTCAGATTTATACCAGACTATCTGCGATCGTCGTGACGCGCCCCAAGCAGGTTCATACACCCAAAGTCTATTTACAGGTGGAGATAATAAAATTCTCAAAAAAATTGGTGAAGAAGCTGTAGAAGTCGTGATGGCTTGCAAGGACGATCGACCAAACGAAATCGCAGGTGAAGTTGCCGATCTGTTCTATCATACTCTCGTCGCCCTTGCTCACCATCGCGTCAGCATCCGCGATGTCTACCGCGAACTCCAAAAACGGCGGAAATAGTTACTGGAATTTACCCTTCTAACTCCCTTTAGAAGCTAACACGGATATACATTAGCTTTGACGCGTAGTCTTTTACCCCCCAACCCCCCTTATAAAGGGGGGCTTTCGCTCCCTCCCCTTTATAAGGGGAGGGCTGGGGTGGGGTAAAGGACTACGCAACACACAGAAGAAAGTAGAAAGTAGGGTAGGAATTACCCACCATTTAAGATGCCATGCTGACTGAAATCGCCCAAAAAACCCGACTAGCCGCACAACATTTAGCGAGTCTTCCTGCTGAAGCCAAGAATATCGCGATCGAATCTATTGCCAAATCGCTAGAAAGCCATGCTGATGAAATCGTCGCTGCAAATGCAGCCGATTGTCAAGCTGCGGAGGGAGAAATTGCCCCAGCTTTATATGCCCGATTAAAACTAGATGCGACTAAACTCAAAGGTGCGATCCTGGGTGTCCGTGATGTCGCTAAATTAGCCGATCCAGTGGGTCAAAGGCAGATCCATAAAGAACTCGATGCTGGCTTGATTATGCAGCGAGTAAGCTGTCCTGTCGGGGTTCTGGGCGTGATTTTTGAAGCTCGTCCCGACGCTGTGATTCAGATTGCAAGTTTGGCAATCAAATCGGGGAATGGGGTAATTCTCAAGGGTGGACGGGAAGCGATCGAGTCTTGTACTGTATTAGTTAAAGCAATCAAAGCGGGATTGGCTCAATCTGAAGTCGATCCTGATGCGATCCAAATATTAACTACGCGATCGGAAACCACCGAGCTACTAAAATTAGACCGTTATGTCGATCTAATTATACCGCGCGGTTCCAATGAATTTGTGCAATACGTCCAAGATAATACCCGAATTCCTGTCCTTGGTCATGCAGATGGAATTTGTCATCTATATATAGACAGTGAGGCAGATTTCGACAAAGCGATCTCGATTACGATCGATTCTAAAACTCAGTATCCAGCAGCTTGTAATGCGATCGAAACCCTGTTGATTCATCAATCGATCGCTAGTAAATTATTACTGCCAATTGTTAATCAATTACAGGCAAATGGCGTAGAAGTAAGACTGAGCGAACTCGGACATGAAATCTTAGGTAATCAACAGAATCTTACGATCGATTTGGCGATCGCGACAGATTGGGCGACTGAATATAGCAACCTCACTCTCGCCATCCAAATCGTCTCCGATCTCGAAGCAGCCATTACCCATATCAATACCTATGGTTCGCGCCATACCGATGGGATTGTCACCGAAAATCTTACCACCGCCAAAGTATTTTTCGATCGAGTCGATGCCGCAAATGTATTTCACAACTGCTCGACCCGATTTTCAGATGGGTTCCGGTATGGTTTCGGTGCGGAAGTAGGCATCAGTACCCAAAAGATGCCCCCACGCGGGCCAGTTGGCTTGGAAGGGTTGGTGACTTATAAATATCAAATTACTGGCGACGGACACATTGCTGCTACTTATACAGGCGATAATCCCAAGCCATTCACACACCGAGATTTATAGATCGGTCTAACATTGAATTATTACTAAGTCTGTACTGCAAAATTGTCAGGATGAATGCCATGATTTATCCAGGTGATGGCTTCCTCGGCACTTGTCATGGTAGGAGGCACGCGCAAGACATGGATATGATTTGTCGATGGGCAGGTGATCTTGAGCAAAAATATTGGTTCGACATCTACATCTGCATGAATCTTCATCAGGTAATATTCTCGCCAAGAATAGATCGCGATCGCACCTAATTTACCACAGATTTTCTCATATCCCACCTGTTCGATTAAAGTCCGTCGAATCTCCGTATTATCTTCATCCAGCAACCATTCAGGATTCCAGTCGCTAAACTTCATCCAATACAGCACTTCCGGCTGTCATGAGATACACTTTTTTATCCTTAATCTACTTGC